>ENA-OOSO01000014-OOSO01000014.1-human-gut-metagenome-genome-assembly--contig:-NODE-14-length-28695-cov-4.335126_pt1 | contig 28695 bp, 17 predicted proteins | sample MGYA00241313_ERZ501221 | MGnify/ENA primary metagenome ERZ501221 (study PRJEB25962, sample SAMEA2042499) | human gut metagenome | biome: human gut; feature: human-associated habitat; material: faeces...
CCGTGCGGGGAGTCGGCTTTTTCAAAGTTGTGCTTTAAGTAAAAGTCGGGATCCTGCTTTGACTGCATGACCGGGTAGTTGATGTTGGTTCCGTCAATCTGTATCCACCCGGCAAGGTCGCTGTTTTGCGTGTACAGCGCCTGATACTGCGGCAAAAAATTATTCCCCGTTGACACGGCGTCACCGGGGAAATTCTCTGTCAGCGCGGCAAGCTGCCGATACATTCGGCTTTGCGTACAGGAGTCGGCGGCATAGCGGGCAATGCCAGCGGTACTTGCAAGAAAAACAGCGACGAGGGTTAAAAGCAGGATGTGGTAGAATTTCAACATGGGGTGTCCTTTCTAAAATCGGTTTGCAAAGGAAAAAAAGACGATGTATAATACAGATATGTTTTACGACTGCGGGGTGTTATGATGAATTTGTATCTCAGTGCGGCGGAATACGATTACCACACGCTGCTCAAGGTAGCCGAGATGGCAGGGCTTGCGGGAATCATCGGTTTTCATGAGGCCGGGGACGGCTATCTGGTGACCTTCCCGCAGGGGGAAAATGTTCAGGCTCTGATAGATGACTATAAGGGACGGCTGCGGGATTTGGAAAACAATATTTGGCAGCATTAAAATAGGTCTATAAATTTGAAAAATGAAAGGGGCGAACAAACTCCGTAATGAAAAAATATCCATGTCCTTGTTGTGGATTTCTTACCTACAATGTCCCGGCAGATGAAGATTGTGGGTATATTTGCCCCGTTTGTTTTTGGGAGAATGACCCGTTTATTGCTTCTGATAACGAACCAAGCGACTCTAATCATGGAATAACACTAAAAGAAGCGAAATTCAATTTCTCAAAATTTGGTGCTTGTGAAAAAGAAATGTTATGTTATGTCCGACCACCAAGAGATGATGAAAAAGAAATTTCATAGCGACAACTTCCAACTTGTAGAACTGAAAAATTGAAATTTGATGGGATGGTGATATTATGAAAAAGATAATGGCAGTTATGCTATCGTTGCTTGCTTGTACGGTTCTGCTTGCAGGGTGCAACACTTCCTCCGAAAGCAATGAAGAACAGTCCTTAAAGGTATATTCATTTAGCGGAGAAAATGAATATATTTCTGTGTCGAATGGTGTAATTATTTTAGATGGCAAAGATGAAATTTGCTATGGTGGTGATTTGAAAGTGATGTCAGACGATTTTGCTAATATTACCACATACTCAACGACCATTTATATCAATGGAAGCGAAAAAGAAACTCTGCTTTCTAATGGTGTTGATGATCAGACAGGTGAGACAATAGATGTTTCTGGAAATGTTGGACAAATTTCTGGTGACATTCTCAGAGATAGTGACGCTGATAAGTTGACTGATAATTTGTGGTTTGAATTGAAAACAACCAATTTGAACGGAGAAGAAAGCACTTATCGGGTACAGTTAGAGACAACTGAAATCACAAAGGAAGTCAAAAAGTAACCCCAAACTCTTACAACTAAATACCCGCCGCCCACACAGCGGCACACCAAGCAGGAAATCTGAAAAAGGTTGCCTGCTTTTTTTCTGCCCAAAATGAGGTGGTAAAACGCCACCCCATCCACCGATTACCGAAAGGAGGGACACGAAATGCCCTGTCCACACAACGAAATCACGATTGTTCAGCGCAGCCAGCGACAGTCTGCGGTTGCCGCCGCTGCTTACCAGAGTGGCGAAAAGCTGTTCTGTGAATACGACCAGCAAGTGAAGCACTACCCGGAAAAGCGTGGTATTGTCCACAATGAAATTCTGCTCCCGGCAAACGCCCCACGGTCGTATGCAGACCGCAATACCTTATGGAACGCCGCCGAAGCGGTGGAAAAGCAATGGAACTCCCAGCTTGCAAGGCGGTGGGTGCTTACCATCCCCAGAGAGATACCGCCCGACCAGTATGCTGTCCTTGTCCGGGAGTTTTGCCAGAAGCAGTTTGTTTCCAAAGGCATGATTGCTGATTTTGCAATCCATGACCCCCATCCGCCGGGACACAATCCCCACGCCCATGTCATGCTCACTATGAGGGCAATGGACGAACATGGAAAATGGCTTCCCAAGAGCCGCAAGGTTTATGACCTTGACGAGAATGGGGAACGGATAAAGCTGCCATCCGGCAGGTGGAAAAGCCACAAGGAGGATACGGTGGACTGGAACGACCAGAAGTATTGTGAAATCTGGCGGCATGAATGGGAGGTCATCCAGAACCGCTATCTGGAAGCCAATGACCGCCCGGAGCGTGTGGACTTGCGTTCCTATGCCAGACAGGGGCTTGATATTGTCCCCACTGTCCATGAGGGGGCTGCTGTCCGGCAGATGGAAAAGCGTGGTATCCAGACGAATATCGGAAACCTGAACCGGGAAATCAGAGCCGCCAACCGCCTGATGAAGTCCATCCGGCAGCTTATCCAAAACCTCAAAGGCTGGATTACCGAGCTGGGAGAAAAACGGAAAGAGCTGCTTGCACAAAAAGCGGCGGAGGAAGCGACACTTCTTCCCAATCTGCTGATGAAGTATATGGAGATACGAAAGGAAGAACGGAAGGACTGGACAAGGGCTGGACAGAACCGGGGGACTTCACAGGACTTAAAGGCAGTCAGCGAAGCCCTGTCCTATCTCCGGCAAAAGGGGCTTTCCACTGTGGAGGACTTAGAAGCATTTCTGGAATCTTCCGGGAAATCAGCCGCAGATTACCGCAATCAGATGAAGCCAAAGGAAGCCCGCAGCAAAGTGATTGACGGGATTCTTGCCAGCCGGACAGACTGCAAGGAATGTAAGCCTGTCTATGAGAAGTACCAGAAGATATTTTTTAAGAAAACAAAGGAGAAATTCAAACAGGAACACCCGGAGGTTGCCCGGTATGAGAAAGCCGCCGCCTACCTTGCCAAGCACCCGGACGATAAGGACAGTACCCAAAAGGAGCTGCAAGAGGAGCAGGAAACGCTTCTGGAAGAAATCGCAGAGCTGAAAGTACCGCTGACCGAGGTACAGGAGGATTTGAAGAAGCTGCGGGACATCCGCTACTGGGTACGGAAAGCCACACCCGGCACAGAGGAAAGCAAAGAGCCGCCCAAGAAGCAGCCCCTCAAAGAAGTCTTGCAGGATAAGGCTGACGAGAAGAGAGCACAGAAAAACGCCCCGGCGCAGACGAAACACAAACAACAGGATATGGAACTTTAACAGGCACTTGCCATTTTCAATCAGAGAATGTCAGGTGCTTTTCTTATTTTCAAGGAGGGATAGATTTGAATGTATTTGAAGCTGTGAAGCAGTCCGTCACAACAAGACAGGCTGCGGAGCATTACGGAATCCGGGTAAACAGAAACGGGATGGCTTGCTGCCCGTTCCACAACGATAAGACCCCCAGCATGAAGCTGGACAAGCGTTTCCACTGCTTCGGATGTGGTGCAGATGGGGATGTGATTGATTTTGTAGCTGCCCTGTACGGGCTGGGGAAAAAGGAAGCCGCCGCACAGTTGGCGAGTGACTTCGGGCTTGCCTATGAGGACTGGAAGCCACCGGGCAGGGCAAGGAAGCCCAAGCCCCGGCAGAAATCCCCGGAAGAACAGTTCCGGGAAGCAAAGGCACATTGCTTCCGTGTCCTTGCCGATTATCTACACCTCTTACGGGTATGGAAAACCGACTATGCCCCGCACTCCCCGGAGGAAGCGTTTCATCCCCGGTTCGTGGAAGCCTTGCAGAAGCAAGCCCATGTGGAATATCTGCTGGATGTGCTGCTGTTCGGGGAGACAGAGGAAAAAGCGGCTTTGATTACGGACTACGGAAAGGATGTGATACAGCTTGAACAGCGAATGGCAGAGCTTGCAGCCGCAGACGCAGCAAGAACTAAAAAACACCATGAACGCCATGCAGCCACCCCAGAGCATTGAGGAAATCAAGGCGGGGCTGGAAACTACCGAGAAAGGCGGTGTCCGTCAGAGCATACGGAACTGCCTGACCGTATTCCAGCGTGACCCGCTGCTTTCCGGGGCTATCGCATACAACATCCTGACCGACCGCAAGGACATCATAAAGCCCATCGGCTTCCACAGAGAAAGCACCGCCCTGAACGATACGGACATGAAGTATCTGCTTCTCTATCTGGAAGAAACCTACGGGCTTACCAATGAGAAAAAGATTGATAACGCCATCGGGATTGTGGCGAATGAAAACAAGTACCATCCCATCCGGGACTACCTAAGTGCCCTTGTGTGGGACGGGACAGAACGAATCCGTTTCTGTCTGCGGCACTTTCTGGGGGCTGACGCAGACGATTACACCTATGAAGCGTTGAAGCTGTTCCTGCTGGGTGCAATCTCACGAGCCTTTCAGCCGGGGTGCAAGTTTGAAATCATGCTCTGTCTGGTAGGCGGTCAGGGGGCTGGCAAGTCCACCTTCTTCCGTCTGCTGGCAGTCCGGGACGAGTGGTTCTCCGATGATTTGCGGAAGCTGGACGATGACAATGTGTACCGCAAGCTGCAAGGTCACTGGATTATCGAAATGTCGGAAATGATGGCAACCGCCAACGCCAAGAGCATTGAGGAAATCAAGTCATTTTTAAGCCGGCAGAAAGAGGTTTACAAGATACCCTATGAAACCCACCCGGCAGACCGCCCCCGTCAGTGCGTGTTTGGCGGCACTTCCAATGCCCTTGACTTCCTGCCCCTTGACCGTTCCGGCAACCGCCGCTTTATCCCCGTCATGGTGTACCCGGAGCAAGCCGAGGTTCACATTTTGGAGGACGAAGCCGCTTCCAGAGCCTATATCGAGCAGATGTGGGCGGAAGCGATGGAGATTTACCGAAGCGGCAGGTTCAAGCTGGCTTTCAGCCCCGCCATGCAGCGGTATCTCAAAGAACACCAGCGGGATTTTATGCCGGAGGACACCAAAGCCGGAATGATACAGGCGTATCTTGATAAGTACACCGGGAGCATGGTCTGTTCCAAGCAGCTCTACAAGGAAGCCTTAAACCATGCCTTTGACGAGCCGAAGCAATGGGAAATCCGGGAAATCAACGAGATTATGAACCAGTGCATTGACCGCTGGCGGTACTTCCCGAACCCAAGAATGTTTTCAGAATATGGCAGACAAAAGGGCTGGGAGCGTGAAAACCCGGCAACGGACTCCGGCAACCCGTCTGAAAAAACGATGGACGGTTTTGTGGAGGTCACAGAACAGATGGAGCTTCCATTCTGAAAATGACAGCCCGTTGCACCCCCTGTTGCTATCCCGTTGCCGAGCCGGTTGCCGGGGAAAACCCCTTATTTCCGGGCTTTTCTCCCTTATAACAACCAAAACAACAGAAAAATAAAAGAAAAGTATAAATAGTAACCATCGCCAGATTGAGATTGTTTGCAAGGTCTTTTGAAGCCCGTTGCCGGACTTCGTTGCCGACACCCTCTGTCTGGCTATTTTCATGTATGGAGGATAACTGCCTATGGCAAAAAACAAAACAGAGATTCATGTGACCACTGTATTTGACGGGGAACTGGACGCAACCGATGTGTTCGTCAGCCTGATTTCCCAGAAATACGGAAAGACAAATACAAAAGAATATCTTGCTAAAAAGAAAGATTTGAAGTATAATGAAGATGAGGTTCAAAAGAGCCAGATACCGTCTGGATTGTGTGGGTAAATGGCTATGATGAACGAAATGGAATACAGAACAATCGGTTCGGCACTTGCCGGGGGCTATCGTGCAGCGGTCTATTGCAGGCTGTCAAAGGACGATGACCTGCAAGGCGAAAGTGCCAGTATCGCAAACCAGCGTGATATGCTGGAAAAATACTGCGAAAAGCAGGGATGGGAGGTTGTGGCAGTCTATCAGGACGATGGCTTCACAGGTCTTAATATGGAGCGTCCTGATTTACAGAGAATGTTGAGAGCCATTGAGCGCAGGCAAATCAACCTTGTCATCACGAAAGACCTCAGCCGACTGGGGCGTAACTATCTGCAAACCGGGCATTTGATTGAGGACTTTTTCCCAAGAAACGGTGTCCGCTATATCGCCATGAATGACGGTATCGACACCCTGCGGGATAACAACGATATTGCCCCGTTCAAGAATATCCTGAACGAGATGTACAGCAAGGATATTTCCAAGAAAGTCCATTCCTCTTATCTTCTGAAAGCGCAGAAAGGACAGTTTACCGGGTGTCTTGCCCCGTTTGGGTATCGGAAAGACCCGGAGGACAAAAACCATCTGCTCATTGACGAGGAAACCGCCCCGATTGTGCGGCTGATTTTCGGATATGCCCTAAACGGTCATGGTCCGAACTATATCCGCAGACGGCTGGAGGAAGAAAAAATCCCCTGCCCCACATGGTGGAACCGGGAACGGGGGCTTCGCAATACCCGCACCAAATGGGAAAAGAAAGACCCGGAAAACGGGCGGTATATGTGGGACTTCTCCGTTATCAAAGACCTTTTGATGAATCCCGTCTACACCGGGGCGATTGCTTCCCAGAAAAAGGACTACCGTTTCAAAATCGGCACGATTGGGGAAAAGAAGCCGGAGGACTGGATTGTGGTGGAGGGACAGCATGAACCGCTGATTGACCGCATGAGCTTTGACATTGTGCAGAACAAGCTGAAATCCCGCCAGCGTCCGGGGCAGACCAATGAAATCAGCCTGTTTGCCGGACTGATAAAATGCGGCGAGTGTGGGAAGTCGCTGACGGTACGCTACACAAACGCAAAACATCCCCAGCAGATTTACTCCTGCAAGACCTACAATGCCTTTGGAAAGAACCACTGCACCCAGCACCGGATTGACTATGACACCCTTTACAGCCATGTGCTGCGGAAAATCCGGGAATGTGCCAGAGCTGCCCTGATGGACGGGGAAGCGGTTGCCGACCGCCTGACCAATACCTGTGAAGCCGAGCAGCGGGAACAGCGGGAAGCAATGGAACGCTCCCTTACAAGGGACGAGGAACGGATTGAGGTTCTGGACAAAATGGTCATGCGGCTTTATGAGGATATGATTGCAGGGCGTATCAGTGAGCAGAATTTCAACACCATGCTGGAAAAGACACAGACCGAGCAGACGGAGCTTAAAACAAAAGTGTCCGAGGGCAGAAAGCGGCTGTCCGATGAAGTCCAGCTTGCCAATGACGCAAAACAATGGGTGGAAGCCATTCAGGAATACGCCAACATCACAGAGCTGGACGCAGCCACCCTCAACCGCTTAATCAAAGAAATCGTCGTGCATGAGCGCATTGACGAAGATAAAACAAGACACATTTCTATCGAAATTCATTTTAATCTCAAACCCATCCCGGAGGTGGAACAGGTCACTGCCTGACCTGTCCCGCCGGGACGGTTCTCTTAAAAACACCATATAGATTTTTTGTACGCCGCCGCCCGCCATCGAGCAGAGTTTTACACCTAATTGGGGATAAAACAGCTCATGGCCGGCGCTGGTGTAGCCGTAGTCGGCATGGTCCTTGTACCTCTGCTCTCCGGGCTGTTCTCTGTCTAAGCGTTCCTGCATGAAATCCTTGCCGCTCCCGCAGTTCTGCGGGGGCGGCGGAAAGGAGGTTGACACCGTATGGATTTCTTACTTGAAGCCCTGACAAATTGGCTGAAAGAAATGCTGGTGGGCGGTATTATGAGCAACCTTTCGGGGATGTTTGACAGCGTAAACCAACAGGTCGCGGATATATCCGTACAGGTAGGCCAGACCCCACAGGGATGGAATGGCAGTATTTTCAATATGATTGAGAATCTGTCAAACTCCATCATGGTGCCGATTGCAGGTGTGATCCTGGCTATCGTTATGACCGTAGACCTGATCCAGATGATTGCAGACAAGAACAACCTGCATGATGTGGATACCTGGATGATTTTCAAGTGGGTGTTCAAATCAGCTGCCGCCATCCTCATTGTCACAAACACATGGAATATCGTGATGGGCGTCTTTGATATGGCGCAGAGCGTGGTGGCGCAGGCGGCAGGGATTATCAATTCGGATGCGTCCATTGACATTTCCTCAGTTATGACCGATCTGGAACCGAGGCTGATGGAAATGGATTTGGGACCGCTGTTCGGACTGTGGTTCCAATCCCTCTTTATTGGCATTACCATGTGGGCGTTGTATATCTGTATCTTTATCGTTATTTATGGCCGTATGATCGAGATCTACCTTGTAACTTCGGTGGCTCCCGTTCCAATGGCTGCAATGATGGGCAAAGAATGGGGCGGTATGGGACAGAATTACCTCCGATCCCTGCTGGCACTGGGCTTTCAGGCGTTTCTCATTATCGTCTGCGTGGCAATTTATGCTGTGCTGGTGCAGAACATCGCTCTGGAAGATGACATCATCATGGCAATCTGGAGCTGCGTGGGCTACACTGTACTGCTATGTTTTACGCTGTTCAAAACCGGCAGTCTCGCCAAATCAGTCTTTCAGGCGCACTAAAACGGAAGGAGGTTTCCACATTGGCTTATGTACCCGTACCCAAGGACTTAACAAAAGTCAAAACAAAGGTCATGTTCAATCTGACCAAGCGGCAGCTTATCTGCTTCACGGGCGGAGCGCTTATTGGCGTACCGCTTTTCTTTTTGCTCAGAAAACCTACCGGAAACAGTGTAGCGGCTATGTGTATGATGCTGGTTATGCTGCCCTTCTTTATGCTGGCTATGTACGAAAAGCATGGACAGCCCCTGGAAAAGATCGTGGGCAACATTCTCAAAGTAGCTGTAATCCGTCCAAAGCAGCGACCCTACCAGACCAATAACTTTTATGCCGTATTAAAGCGGCAGGAAATGCTCGATAAGGAGGTGTATGACATTGTTCACCGCAATAAAAAAATGGCTGCATCGGATGTTCGGAAAAACCGAGGAAAAAACTGTGCAGCCGGTAAAGACAAAGAAAAAGCTGTCCCGCGCCGATAAGAAGCAGATCGAAGCGGCTATTGCCCGCGCTAACCGCACGGACAAAAAAGGAAAATCTGCGCAGGACAGTATCCCTTATGAACGGATGTGGCCGGACGGAATCTGCCGCGTATCGGACAGCCACTACACAAAGACCATCCAGTTTCAGGACATCAACTATCAGCTCTCCCAAAACGAAGATAAGACGGCAATCTTTGAGGGGTGGTGTGATTTCCTCAATTATTTTGACAGCTCGATTCATTTCCAGCTGTCTTTTTTGAACCTTGCGGCATCGGAGGAGACCTTTGCTAACTCCATTTCCATCCCGCCCCAGAGGGACGCCTTTGACAGTATCCGCGAAGAATATACCACAATGCTGCAAAATCAGCTGGCCAGAGGTAACAACGGTCTCATCAAGACCAAATACCTGACCTTTGGTATCGACGCGGACAGCATCAAAGTCGCCAAGCCCCGTCTGGAGCGTATTGAGACCGATATACTTAATAACTTCAAGCGTCTTGGTGTAGCTGCCAGAACGCTGGACGGTAAAGAAAGGCTTTTTCAGCTTCATGCGGTATTCCACATGGATGAACAACTCCCGTTTCAGTTTGAATGGGACTGGCTGGCTCCTTCCGGTCTGTCCACAAAGGATTTTATTGCACCAAGCTCCTTTGAGTTCCGCACCGGCAAGCAGTTCCGTATGGGTAAGAAATACGGGACTGTTTCTTTTTTGCAGATTCTCGCACCGGAGCTGAATGACCGTTTGCTGGCTGATTTTCTGGATATGGAAAGCTCGCTTATTGTGAGCATGCACATTCAGTCGGTGGATCAGGTGAAAGCCATCAAAACGGTAAAGCGGAAGATTACCGACCTGGACCGTAGCAAGATCGAGGAACAGAAAAAAGCAGTCCGTGCCGGATACGACATGGACATCATTCCATCTGACCTTGCTACCTACGGCAGTGAAGCGAAAAAACTCTTGCAGGATTTGCAGAGCCGCAACGAGAGAATGTTCCTTTTGACCTTTCTGGTGCTGAACACAGCGGACAATCCCCGTCAGCTTGGCAACAACATCTTTCAGGCAGGCTCTATTGCCCAGAAGTATAACTGTCAGCTGACCAGGCTGGACTTCCAGCAGGAAGAAGGGCTGATGAGCTGTTTGCCTCTGGGTCTCAATCAGATTGAGATTCAGCGAGGACTGACCACCAGTTCCACAGCTATCTTTGTGCCCTTTACTACGCAGGAACTGTTCCAGAACGGGAAAGAAGCTCTGTACTACGGCATCAATGCTCTGTCCAACAACCTCATCATGGTGGACAGAAAGCTGCTGAAAAACCCCAACGGCCTGATTCTGGGTACGCCGGGTTCCGGTAAGTCCTTCAGCGCAAAACGAGAAATTGCCAACTGCTTTTTGCTTACCAGTGATGATGTCATTATCTGTGATCCGGAAGCGGAGTACGCACCTCTTGTTGAGCGTCTGCATGGGCAGGTCATCAAGATCTCACCTACTTCAACCAACTATATCAATCCGATGGATCTGAATCTGGACTATTCGGATGATGAAAGCCCGCTGTCACTCAAGTCTGACTTTATCCTCAGCTTGTGTGAGCTGATCGTGGGCGGTAAGGAGGGCTTGCAGCCGGTGCAGAAAACCATTATTGACCGTTGTGTACGGTTGGTTTACAACGAATATCTCAATGACCCAAAGCCGGAGAATATGCCGATTTTGGAGGACCTTTATAACCTGTTGCGGGAGCAGGAAGAAAAAGAAGCTCAGTACATTGCAACGGCATTGGAAATCTATGTAACGGGTTCTTTGAATGTGTTCAATCATCAGAGCAATGTGGACATTGATAACCGGATTGTCTGCTATGACATCAAGGAACTTGGCAAGCAGCTTAAAAAAATCGGAATGCTGGTAGTTCAGGATCAGGTGTGGAATCGTGTCACCATCAACCGTGCCGCTCACAAGTCTACCCGCTACTACATCGACGAGATGCACCTGCTTTTGAAGGAGGAGCAGACCGCCGCCTATACTGTGGAAATCTGGAAGCGATTCAGAAAATGGGGCGGTATTCCGACAGGTATCACCCAGAATGTCAAAGACCTTTTGAGCAGCCGCGAGGTAGAGAACATCTTTGAAAACTCGGACTTCGTGTATATGCTTAACCAGGCAGGCGGAGACCGTCAGATTTTGGCGAAGCAACTGGGGATTTCCACGCACCAGCTTAGCTATGTGACCCACTCCGGTGAGGGCGAGGGCCTGCTGTTCTATGGCTCCACGATCCTGCCGTTTGTAGACCACTTCCCGAAGAACACCGAACTTTACCGCATTATGACCACCAAACCCCAGGAACTGAAAAAGAAGGAGGATGAATGATTATGAACCCCAACATTTTGAATAAAAACCCGCTGATGTTTTTTGACAGGGCGGTAAATGCCCAGCGCAGCCAGCTGCTTACGGTCATGGCCGATGCGGTAAGTGAGTGCCGCACGGCGGCAGATCAGGCAGCCGAACTGAATGAGACCGGTCAGGTGGGGCTTCTCCGTCTGGCAGAGGTCTGGAGCGCCATTCGTGCTAAAGAAGGTATGGGCGGCCTGATTCTGGAAGGAACAGAGGCGAAGATCCTGTCCGATGTGGTGGCACAGTTTTATGCCTACCTGTCCGGCTGTATGTTCAACGATCCTGTGGGAATGGCCATTTATGCAGAGCTGCACTACATGATGTCCTCCCTCATGCTGGGAGAATGGTTTGAATAAAGAGCCGCGCCTGCGCTTTACTGATGAGGAACGGTCTGATCCTGCACTGGAAAAGCCGATCCGTAAAGCGGAGAAAGCTGCGGCCAGAGCAGATAAGGCGCAGGCCAATATCCCAAAGAAAAAGGTCAGGCAGACGGTCATTGACCCGGATACCGGAAAAAAGACCTCGAAGCTGACCTTTGAGGACAAGAAAAAGCCACCTTCCAAAGTTTCTCAAGGAGTCAGGGAAGCTCCCGTCCATCTGGTCGTGGGCAAGCTCCACAAAGAGATCCGGGAAACAGAGCAGGACAATGTGGGCGTGGAAAGCGCCCACAAGTCCGAGGAAGCGGTGGAGACCGGCGCTTATCTGGTGCGGGAGGGCTATCGCAGCCACAAGCTGAAGCCGTACCGCAAAGCAGCCCAGGCAGAGCGTCAACTGGAAAAGGCAAATGTAAATGTTCTGTACCAGAAATCTTTGCAGGAAAATCCCCAGTTTGCCAGCAACCCTCTTTCCCGCTGGCAGCAAAAACAGGCCATCAAAAAGCAGTATGCCGCCGCCAAACACGCCGGTCAGACTGCCGGAAATACCGCCCAGGCTGCATCCAAAACCGGAAAAGCCGCAAGGACGGTAAAAGAAAAGGTACAGCAGGCAGGGGCATTCGTCATGCGCCACAAGAAGGGTTTCCTGATGGCAGGGGTTTTGTTCCTCATTACCTGTATGCTGATGAATACCATGTCCTCCTGCTCCATGATGGCGCAGAGCATCGGTTCCGTTCTCTCCGGCACCACCTATCCGTCGGATGACCCGGAAATGCTGGCGGTGGAGGCAGATTATGCAGCCAGAGAAGCCCAGTTGCAGGAGGAAATCGACAACATAGAAAGCAGCCACCCAGGGTATGACGAGTATCGCTATGACCTTGGTATGATCGGTCATGACCCTCATGAGCTGGCAGCATTTCTGTCTGCCGTTTTGCAAGGCTACACCCGGCAGAGCGCTCAGGCAGAGCTGGCGCGTGTGTTTGCAGCACAGTATCAGCTGACGCTTACTGAGGAAGTGGAGATTCGCTACCGCACGGAGACCTCCACCGACCCGGAGACCGGCGAGACCACCTCAGAAGAAGTCCCCTATGAGTATTACATTTTGAATGTGAAACTCACCAGCAAGCCCATTTCCGCTGTGGCGTCGGAGATTCTGACCCCGGAGCAGATGGAAATGTATCAGGTCTACCGACAGACCATGGGCAATAAGCCGCTGTTGTTTGGCGGCGGTTCCCCTGATACCAGCGGCTCGGAAGATCTGTCCGGTGTGCAGTTCATTAACGGTACCCGCCCCGGCAATCCTCAGCTGGTGGAACTGGCCAAGCGTCAGGTGGGCAATGTGGGCGGCTATCCTTATTGGAGCTGGTATGGCTTTGACAGCCGCGTGGAGTGGTGCGCCTGCTTTGTATCCTGGTGTTATAACCAGGCTGGAAAAAGTGAGCCGCGCTTTGCAGGCTGTGAGTGGCAGGGCGTTCCGTGGTTCCAGTCTCATGGACAATGGGGTGCAAGAGGCTATAACAATCTGGCTCCCGGAGATGCAATTTTCTTTGATTGGGATTTAGATGGGACAGCGGACCATGTGGGTATCGTGATCGGTACGGATGGCAGCCGTGTTTATACGGTGGAGGGAAATTCCGGCGATGCCTGCAAGATCAAAAGTTATGACCTGAATTATCAAAGTATTAAGGGCTACGGCCTGATGAACTGGTAACAGACTTTGTGGAAAGGAGTGAACGGTTATGGCAAAAAACAAAATTGAACGTATCGACCAGGAAATTGAGAAAACCCGTGAGAAGATTGCGGAATATCAGGAAAAGCTCAAGACCTTGGAAGCACAGAAAACGGAGGCAGAGAATCTGGAAATCGTTCAGATGGTTCGTGCGTTACGCATGACTCCAGCACAGCTGAACGCTATGCTTTCCGGTGGAATGAACCATGGCAGAGATACGGCACTGCCGGAATCAAATAATCAGGAGGCTACCGCTTATGAAGAATAAAAGAATTTGCAAAACACTTTCCGCCCTTTGCCTGACAATGGTTGTGGCATTTGGCTTTACGATCCCTGCTTTCGCACAGGGGTCAGAACAGGCTCCGGTGGCACCGGCAGAGGATTCTACCAATGACAGCAATGTGATTGTGGAAGAAGCAGAACCGGCACCGGCACTTACACCAGATGGCAATGCCGCTCTGGTGGATGATTTTGGTGGCAATAAGCAGCTCATTACCGTTACCACCAAGGCTGGCAACTATTTTTACATTTTGATCGACAGGGCTAATGAGGATAAAAAGACTGCTGTTCACTTTCTGAACCAGGTGGATGAAGCAGATTTGATGGCATTGATGGAAGATGAAAATGTCAAAGAGGAGCCGGCTGCTGTGTGTAGCTGCATGACAAAATGTGAAGCAGGGGCAGTCAATACGGCCTGCCCGGTCTGCGCAACTGATAAGAGTAAATGTACGGGCAAAGCACCGGAACCTCCGGCAGAAACATCGGAGCCGGAAAAAGAGAAGCCTGCCGGATTGAACCCGGCTGCGATAGTCCTTTTGCTGGCTCTGCTGGGAGGCGGTGGCGTATTTGCCTACTTGAAGCTCGTTAAGAACAAGCCTAAGACCAAGGGCAATGACAGTCTGGACGATTATGATTATGGCGAGGAGGATTCCGAGGAATGGGAAACCGAGGATGAGGAGTCGGACGAGCCGGACGCTGACGGGGGCAGCACAGAAGAAGATGATGAGGACAGTGTGAAATGACCCGTTTCACAGACAGTCCCTATGAACGCATGATGACACGCAGGCCGGAGGGCGGGAAGGAAACTTCCCGTCCTCCTTCTTTACCCCACAGCCACCCCTGCTATGGTTGCGGGAATTATGGAAGACCCTGCGTAGGTATCTGTCACCGGGAAATGTCCCGATGGCTCAAAGAGAGGAGGAACCATCATGGCTCAACATAAATTGGTAATTGCCGAAAAACCATCAGTTGCCCAGAGTTTGGCGGCGGTGATCGGCGCAACCGTCCGTAAGGACGGGTATCTGGAGGGCAACGGCTGGCGTGTCAGCTGGTGCGTGGGCCACCTGGCCGGTCTTGCGGATGCAGACAGCTATGACCCAAAGTATGCCAAGTGGCGATATGATGATCTGCCTATCCTGCCGGAACATTGGCAGATGGTGGTAGGAAAAGATAAGAAAAAGCAGTTTGATATTCTCAAAAAGCTGATGAATGCCCCGGATGTGACGGAAGTGGTAAATGCCTGTGATGCCGGACGCGAGGGCGAGATGATCTTCCGTAGCGTCTATGAGCTGGCAGGTTGCAAGAAGCCGATGAAAAGGCTCTGGATTTCTTCGATGGAAGACTCCGCCATAAGGAAAGGCTTTGCAAACCTGCGCCCCGGTGCGGACTATGACGGACTTCGAGATGCTGCCCTCTGTCGTGCCAAGGCCGACTGGCTGGTGGGGATCAATGCCACAAGGCTTTTTTCCGTGCTGTATCACCGTACCCTCAACATCGGGCGCGTGATGTCCCCAACACTGGCGCTCATTGTCCAGCGAGAAGCTGAGATCGACACCTTTCAGCCGGTTCCCTTTTATACCGTGGCGCTGGAGCTGCCCGGTCTTACCGTATCCGGGGAGCGCATGGCGAATAAGGCCGCTGCCGAGCAGCTGAAAGAAGCCTGTCAGGGTGCAAATGTCACAATCAAAAAGGTGGAGTGCAAGGAAAAGTCCGAAAAGCCGCCTGCCCTCTATGACCTGACTACCCTGCAAAGAGATGCCAACCGCCTGCTTGGATTTACAGCCCAGCAGACCCTGGACTATCTACAAAGCCTGTATGAAAAGAAGCTCTGCACCTATCCCCGTACTGACAGCCGCTATCTGACTGGTGATATGGCAGACAGCCTGCCGGTGCTGGTGAATCTGGTTGCCAATGCTATGCCATTTCGCAAAGGGATCGCCATTACCTGTGATCCGCAGACGGTCATCAACGACAAGAAAGTAACCGACCACCACGCAGTAATCCCTACCAGAAATCTCAAGGATGCAGACCTTTCTGCCCTTCCTGCGGGAGAAAAAGCGGTGCTGGAGCTGATGGTCCTGCGTCTGATGTGCGCCGTAGCCCAGCCCCATATCTATTCGGAAACCGTTGTGATTGCAGCGTGTGCCGGTGGGGAGTTTACCACAAAAGGAAAAACGGTGAAGCACCCCGGATGGAAAGCACTGGAGGACGCTTATCGTGCCAAAATGAAGGATACAGAGCCGAAAAAAGAGGGCGTAGAGAAAGCCCTGCCGGAGCTGACCGAAGGACAGACCCTTTCGGTTTCTGCGGCAATCGTCAAAGAAGGCAAAAGCAGTCCGCCTCAGCACTTTACGGAGGACACCCTATTGTCCGCGATGGAGACTGCCGGAAAAGAGGATATGCCGGAGGATGCCGAGCGAAAAGGTCTGGGTACACCGGCCACCCGTGCCGGTATTTTGGAAAAGCTGGTATCTGCCGGTTTTCTGGAACGAAAAAAGAGCAGGAAAACGGTGCAGCTTCTCCCTTCCCACGATGCAGTTTCCCTTATCACAGTGCTGCCGGAACAACTGCAATCGCCGCTTCTGACTGCCGAGTGGGAGTACCGCCTGGGAGAGATCGAGCGCGGGCAGCTTGCCCCGGAGGAATTTCTGGCCGGGATCAGCACCATGCTGAAAGATCTGGTGGGGACTTATCAGATCATCAAGGGAACTGAGTACCTGTTCACTCCGCCCCGTGAGGTGGTGGGCAAATGCCCTCGCTGCGGCGGTGAAGTTGCAGAACTGCAAAAAGGCTTCTTCTGTCAGAATGATTCTTGCAAATTTGCAATCTGGAAAAACAACAAATGGTGGGCTGCCAAGAAAAAACAGCCGACCAAAGCTGTGGTGTCTGCGCTGCTAAACGATGGCTGTGTCCGTGTGACGGGGCTATATTCGGAGAAAACCGGCAAGACCTACGATGCCACTGTGGTTTTGGAGGACGATGGACAGTATGCCAACTTCAAGCTGGAATTTGACCAGCGGAAAGGAGGCAGCCGATGAAGCTCTCTTTAGTGGAACGGGAAACCATTCTCCTCTATAACCAGGCAGAACCAATGGCTGAGGTCTATACCCACGATCCCCGTCTGATGGAGAAGCTGGAACTGCTGGCAAAAAAGCACCCCGACCAGATCACCCGAAAGGACGCCCATAACTTTACCGTCCCCAAGCGGTGTGTATCAGTCCGGGAGCCATACAGCGCCGAGCGTCGCAAAGCTGCCAGTGAGCGTGCGAAAGCCGCCGGATACCAGCCCCCTGTGAAAAAGTCCGGCAGTTAAAGGCACATGGCAGAGAATGTATTTGAAGCGGTCAAGCAGTCGGTCAGCACCAGAGAAGCTGCAGCGTTTTATGGGATCGAGGTCAAACGAAATGGTATGTCCTGCTGTCCCTTTCACGATGATAAGAACCCCAGCATGAAGGTAGACCAGCGGTTCCACTGCTTTGGTTGCGGTGCAGATGGGGATGTGATCGACTTTACCGCAAAGCTCTTTAACCTCTCCCCAAAAGAAGCAGCGGAGAAACTGGCACAGGACTTTGGCCTGATCTATGACAGTCAGGCCCCGCCCCGCAGGAGATATGTCCGGCAAAAAAACGAGGCACAGAAGTTTCGGGAGGATCGACAGCGCTGTTATCGCGTACTGTCCGATTACTACTATCTGCTGAAAAAATGGGAAGCCGACCGTTCTCCCAGGACACCGGAGGAAGAACCGCACCCCCGTTTTGTGGAAGCAATCCAGAAGAAAGCCTATGTAGAATACCTGCTGGACCTTTTTCTTTATGAAAGTGAAGAAGAACAAAAGGCATGGATTGCAGAACACACAGCAGAAATCACACACTTGGAAAGGAGATTGAAAATCATGGCTGAGAACAAACCCACCAACCGAGAACGGCTAAGGGAAATCACAGATGGCATCGAGCAGGGCATCAAAGAACTGTTTGAGAGTGAAAAGTATATGCGCTATCTGTCCGTCATGTCCCGCTTCCACCGCTATTCGGTAAACAACACCATGCTCATCTATATGCAGAAGCCGGACGCCACATTGGTAGCCGGATACAATAAGTGGAAAGACCAGTTTGAGCGTCATGTAAAAAAGGGCGAGCATGGCATTACCATCATCGCTCCCACACCGTATAAGAAGAAAATCGAGGAGCAGAAGCTGGACCCAGATACCAAGGCTCCGATTCTGGATAAAGACGGAAAGATCGTCACAGAGGAAAAAGAAATCGAGATTCCCATGTTTCGCCCTGTCAAGGTCTTTGATGTGAGTCAGACCGACGGGAAACCTTTGCCGGAGCTTGCTTCCTCCCTTTCCGGCAATGTGTCAAATTATGAGGCATTCATGGAGGCCCTGCGCCGCAGCGCACCGGTGCCGATTACTTTTGAAGCAATGGCCGCTGATACGGACGGCTATTTTTCTGCTGATCATCAGAAAATTGCCATTCGTCAGGGCATGAGTGAGGTTCAGACGGTTTCAGCCACAGTACACGAGATTGCCCACAGCAAGCTCCATGACCCTAAAAAATATGAAATGCTACCGTCATGGAAGGTTGTGCAGGAGAGTGAAGGTGGAACCAAACATGATTTCAAGTTGGATTTTGCCACAGAAAAAGAAGCCGAACAGTTTGCTTCTGATATGGATTGGCGTTATGTGGACGAAAATCAGTTTGAATGGCGTCTTGCAGTTGAGGAAGATGCAACCGCAGAAAAACAGGCAATCAAAAACCGCCACACGGAGGAAGTGGAGGCTGAAAGCATCTCCTATGCGGTCTGCAAGTATTTTGGCATCGAGACCGGAGAAAACAGCTTTGGCTATATTGCCAGTTGGAGTCAGGGCAAGGAACTGAAAGAGTTGAGAGCCAGTTTGGAGACCATCAACAAAACCTCCGGCACTTTGATCTCCGACATTGAGCACCACTATAAGGAAATCTGCAAAGAGCGCGGAATCGACCCTCATGCAAAGGTAGAGCCGGAACCCGCCCCGATAGAGCAGCCAGAAGATGCCGCTAAGGTATCTGATAGACAGCAGACCGGCGATCTGACCTACTATGTAGCAGAGTGCATGGAATTTCCAAACCTCGGAGAATACCACGATAACCTGTCTTTGGAGGAAGCAATCCGCATTTATCAGGAGATTCCGGCAGAACGAATGAACGGGATCAAGGGCATTGGTTTTGAGCTGAAAGACGGAAGCGACTATGAAGGACCTTTTCCGATTTTGACCGGCCAGACCATTGACCTGGACACCATCCAGGCAATCGACTATTACCGTGATAATCCTCTGGTGCAAAAAGCGGTAAAGGAACTGGCTGCGGCAATGCCGGAAATGGAAGTGCTGGGGGCGGACGCCAACCAGCAGGAGGCTTTGTTTCTGATTGACGATGCCACCTATCTTCATATCCAATCCTGTGACAGCGGCTGGGACTATACCCTTTACGATGCCGCGTCCATGAAAGAGCTGGATGGTGGTCAGCTGGATATGCCGGAGATTTCCCGCATGAAGGCAGTTCTCCAGATTTGTGATGACAACGATTTGGGCAGAGACTCGGTAAAATACGCACCGTTGTCCATGATTGAGACCTTGCAGGAAGCTGCCTACCAGCAGATGCAGGCAGAGGTCAGTCAGATGGCTGCTTCTTCCCAGCTGCCGGAAGCACAGGAGCAGGCACTGGATGAATACCCCATGCCGGATGAGCAGGTCTCCACACCGGATATGCAGGAATACGGCTACTCCTATGATGGGATGTTCCCTGTTACCAGAGAACGGGCGCTGGAACTGGATGCCGCCGGTTTGACCGTTTATGTGCTGCATGAGGACAATACGGAGAGCATGGTGTTTGACCCGCAGGAAATCATGGATCATGGCGGTCTTTTTGGCGTGGACCGTGAGGAATGGGAGAAAAGCCCTCAGTTCCACGAAAAGGTCATGGAGCGTCAGGAACATCAGCAGGAACGCGAACAGGCATTTCTATCCCAGAACAGAGATTGCTTTGCTATCTATCAGGTGAGCCGTGACGATCCGCAGAATGTGCGCTTTATGAATCTGGATTGGTTAAAGTCCCATGACATTTCCATAGACCGCAGCAATTATGACCTCATTTACACAGCTCCGCTGAGGGAGTCTGGCACGGTACCGGAGCAGCTGGAAAAACTATATGAGCAGTTTAATCTGCAAAAGCCGGCGGATTTTCACAGTCCTTCTATGAGTGTCAGTGACATCGTTGCGATCAAGCAGGACGGTAAGGTATCCTGTCATTACTGTGACAGTGTTGGTTTTACCCAGATCCCCGGATTCCTGCCGGAAAATCCGTTGAAAAATGCGGAGATGGCCGTGGAGGACGATTACGGCATGATCGACGGTATCATCAACAATGGCGCAAAAGAGCCTACGGTGGCAGAGCTGGAACAGCAGGCCCGCAACGGTCAGCCCATTTCCCTCATGGATTTGGCTACCGCTGCCCATCGGGAGGAACGGGAAAAGAAAAAGTCCGTCATGGAGCAGCTGAAAAGCCAGCCCAAGGCAGAACACAAAAAGATAGCGCCAAAAAAGAGTGCGGAAAGGGAGATTTGATATGGGAAACTTTACTTTTGAGGAAATGAACCTGATGTGCATTTACAATACCGGCAGCCGCACCGGACTGATCGACAGCCTACGTGAGATGCGCGGTGAGCTGGCCCCGGAGGAAACCGAGCTGCGGGAGTTGACAGACAGCGCACTGGGCAAGCTCCAGGCCATGAGTGATGCCGAGTTTGCCGAGCTGGAGTTGTATCCGGATTTTGACCAGTAAACACTATAATCGCAGGGATGGGGTGGCAATATGCCACCCCACCTTTTTACCCCAAAACTGAAAGGAGGACAGAACACTATGCCAACCAAAGCTGAACTATATGCACAGATGGCGGAGAAGGTAACAACGCAGCTCACGGGGAGCTGGCAGGAATGGGCAGGGTTTCTCACCACTGCTTCCCGCCTTTACAAGTACCCGTTCCATGAGCAGTTGATGATCTACGCCCAGCGTCCGGACGCCACCGCCTGTGCAGAGTACGATTTGTGGAATGAAAAGATGGGCCGGTATGTAAGGTGCGGCTCCAAGGGAATTGCTCTGGTGGACGATTCCGGGGACAGGCCCCGCCTGCGCTATGTTTTTGATATTTCCGACACCGGAACCCGTGAACATTCCCGCACTCCCTGGCTGTGGCAGCTGGAGGAGAGCCATTTGGATTCGGTGCAGGCCATGCTTGAGCGCACCTATGATGTTTCCGGTGATGACCTGGCCGGACAGCTCACCGAGGTAGCCGGAAAACTGGCTGAGGAATACTGGACGGAGCATCAGCAGGACTTCTTCTATATCGTTGACGGTTCCTTTTTGGAGGAATATGATGAGTTTAACATCGGAGTACAGTTCAAGGCAGCAGCCACCGTCAGTATCACTTACGCTTTGATGTCCCGCTGTGGACTGGAGCCGGAACGCTACTTCGACCACGAAGATTTCATGGCGATCTTTGATTTCAATACTCCGGCAACCATCGGAGCGCTGGGAACAGCGGTCAGCCAGATCAACCAGCAGGTGCTGCGGCAGATCGGCGTTACCGTCCGAAATGCAGAGCGCGAAGCCAACCAAGAAAGGAGCAAACAAGATGAACAATCCCATGACCTATATCCAGAACGGAGACTATCTGATTCCCGACCTGAAGCTGAGCCAGCAGCCGGAGAAACCCTTGGGCAAGTACGGAAGGATGAGGAAAACCTACCTGAAGGAACACCGTCCCATCCTCTACAACCAGATGCTGCTGAGCGAGAAGCTGTACCCGCACCTTCTGGAGATCGACGAGACCGCCCAGAGCAGACTGGAGCAGATGATGCCCCAGCTGGCGAAGGAAGCGGGAGCCACCGAGGAACTGAAAGCCAGCGATCCCATGAAGTGGGTGGGGCTGATGAACACCTGCAAAGCTCAGGCAGAGGAGATCCTGATGGCGGAGCTTATCAACAGCTGACTCTAAACCTGTTCCTCTCCGAAGCGGAACAGATCCAATCCATAGATGAGGCAGAGAATGTAGTGCATACATCCTCTGCTTTTTCTTTTGCCCAAAATGACATCGACCATGTGCTGCGTTTGGGCGGCAATACAGACCGTCAAAGGGAGCGTGTGGTTGCAGCCTTTGAAAAGCAGAAAACCACCGCTGAGATTGCCGAGATACTGAAAACGCTGTACCACGGCGGCAATGGCCTTGGCAGTGTGAGCGCATGGTATGCCGAGGATGGTATCCATCTTTCCCATGGGAAGTCTGTCCGTTATGACAGGTCTGCCCAGGTCATTTCTTGGGAGAGCGCCGCAGAGCGTATCGGGGAGCTTTTGGAAAGTGGTCAGTTTGCCTCCAATGTGGAGCTTGCAGAAGCGGCAGGCTATGAACGCTCCCTCCTCTCGGAAAAGCTCTGGCATCTGTATCACGATCTCAGTGAGGACGCCAGAAAAGACGGATATTTGTCCTGCCTGTCAGAGATCAAAGGCAATGGTTTCCCGGAGGAGACCCGCCGCCTGACGGAGCAGCTGAGTGACCCGGCTTTCCGCCAGACCCTCAAGGAAGAATACGCCGCCTTCTGGACTGCCTATCAGCAGGACCGTGACCTGTTGCGTTTTCACTATCACAGACCAAGGGAGATCTGGGAGAACTTGAAGGACCTTGACCTGCCGCGCAGGACCTTTTCTTCAGACCTTTCCCAAGTGCCAACCGTTCAGCACTTCATTACCGAGGATGAGATCGACGCCGCTATGACCGGCGGCAGCAGTTTCGCCGGAGGAAAAGGCCGTATCTATGCGTTCTTCATGGCAAACCATACGGATAAGGAGAAAGTGAGATTCCTCAAAGACGAGTATGGCATTGGCGGACGCTCTCATGCCCTGTCCGGCGCAACACACAGCGGCGAAGATCACGATGGGAAAGGACTGCACTATAAAAAGCAGGACTGCCCGGATGTTCACTTGAACTGGGAAAAGGTTGCCAAGCGCATTACCTCACTTGTCCAGAAAGACCGCTATCTTACCGAACAGGAACAGGCGCAGTATGACAAAATCCAGGCTGAAAAGGAACTGGCAGAAGAAGATGCCATTCAAGCCCAGCAGCCGGAGATGGAGGAAGAAACGCTAAAGCCTACCCTTGGGGAGCAGTTTGAGCAGTATAAGCCTGTGGTGACTGCCGCTATTTCCGAGGATGCCGCATACCGCAATGCCTGCGGGCATTCTGACCGTGAAAATGCTGTCATCGAGGGTAATGCCGCTGTGCGCCGTGCAGTCCTTGGTTCTAAAGATATGGAGCTGATCCGACTCTATTCGGATATACCGGAGTTCCGCCAGCGTTTACACCGGGAAGTGATTGACGAAACCTATCCAAAACTCCATGAGCTTCTGCGCCCTCTTTCTCAGGAAGATATTGATACTGCCCTTTGTGCATGGAACGGCAATATCGAGAGTAAACACGCTGTTGTCCGCTATATGAAAGACCATGCAAGAGAAAAAGATACCGCCGCATGGCTGGCTCAGGAATACGGTGGCAGCAACAGCCTGTTCGTTGTCCGTGCCGGCAGCCCGGAGGAAACGCAGCTGCCCTGGCCGAAGGTACAGCGCAGGCTTGCCCAGCTCATTCAGGAGGAACGGTTCTATACCGAAGAAGAACAGAACCGTTTTGACAACATCGACCCCATCGCCATCCGGGAAGCTCTGGAAGAAAGAGGGATCGTCAACGGACAGGTGACAGACCCGGAAAAACTGGACAATGCCCCGTTTATCCAACAGGTGATGTCAGATGCAGAGCAGATCGCAGATGCCGAGACAGAGCAGACTTCCGAAGTTTCCATTTCCGATGAGGAATATGACGCAGTTCGCCGCCCAATTCCGCAAAGAACCTCCTATGACCCAGCCGCCCCGGTCTATGCCGTGGGCGATACCGTGTATATCGAGGATGACGCCTATCAGATCACAGAGCTGCGGGAGGACACCGTACAGCTTCTGCCCACCGGGATGGTATATCCCATCTACCGGGCAGAGCGCAAAGAACAGTTCGAGCAGCTGCTTCGGGCAGACCGCCGCAATGCTTACTATACCGAGTTTCTTCCTATTGACCCGGACAAGGCAGATCAGGACTTGCGGGATGTATTGGCTCATGGACTGATGGATGAAGCGGATAAAAAGCAGATTTCCACGCTGCTGCAATCCGGCAGGAGCAACAGCGAGATCGCCTACTGGCTGAGCAGAGCCTATTCCGGTGAGATCGAGACACTGAATCTGGAGACTGGCGATATTGCCGATTACCGTACCACGGCACAGGGCATAGAGCTGGAAGTCATGGATGCAGAGGAAAAGCGTCTGGTTATGCTGTATTTCCGCTGGGATGAGGTTGCACCTTTGCTGCGCGGGATGTACGCCCGTCAGCAGGACGGTTTGGGACAGGAACAGCCCCAACCGGCTACCGAATCCCCGACCTTCCATTCCGAGACCATGGCCGTCTATCCGGGCGATAAGAACAATCTGCCTTATGATGTGGTGGTGGAACGACTGCATATCGAGGAGCCGGAGCCACCAGCGCCTGTGACAGAGCCGGAGAAAACCTTTGAGGAAGTGCTGGACGAACACCCGGTTTCCATTCAGGTCAATGGCCAGTGGCAGACCTTTCCCAATGCCAAAGCTGCCGAGGAAGCATCTTATGAGGAATATAAGGCTAACATGCGCCGCAATGCAAAAAACTTCCGCATTACCGATGAGCATTTGGGCGAAGGCGGTCCGAAAGCCAAGTTCCAGGCAAATGTCATTGCGATTCGTTTGCTGAAAGAGCTGGAAGCTGCCGGACAGCAGGCAAGCCCCGAACAGCAGGAGGTTCTTTCTCGATATGTGGGCTGGGGCGGTCTCTCTGATGCGTTTGACCCGGAGAAACCGGCATGGGCTTTAGAGTATGCCCAGCTAAAAGAACTGCTGACCCCAGAGGAATATGCCGCCGCCAGAAGCTCTACCCTCAACGCCCATTACACCAGCCCTACGGTCATTCAGGCCATCTATGAAGCGGTGGACCGTATGGGATTTGAGACCGGAAATATTCTGGAGCCGTCTATGGGTGTGGGCAATTTCTTTGGTATGCTGCCGGAGAAAATGCGAAACAGCCGTCTGTACGGTGTGGAGCTGGACCCGGTTTCCGGGCGCATCGCAAAGCAGCTCTATCCCAAGGCGGACATCACAGTAGGCGGCTTTGAGACCACCGATAGGCGTGACTTCTTTGACCTTGCCTTCGGCAATGTACCTTTCGGTCAGTATCAGGTCAATGACAAAGCCTACAACAAGCTGAATTTCAGTATTCACAACTACTTTTTCGCCAAAGCACTGGACCAGGTGCGTCCCGGCGGCGTGGTAGCTTTTGTAACCTCCCGCTATACTATGGACGCCAAGGATTCCACCGTGCGCCGCTATCTTGCCCAGCGTGCCGAGCTGCTGGGAGCTATCCGCCTGCCGAATGACGCGTTCAAAAAGAATGCCGGTGCCGAGGTGGTATCGGACATCATCTTCCTCCAAAAACGGGACCGCCCGCTGGACATCGTGCCGGAATGGACTCAAACCGGACAGACGGAGGACGGATTTGCCATCAACCGGTATTTTATCGACCACCCGGAAATGGTGCTGGGCAGACAGGAGCCGGTAAGCACTGCTCATGGTATGGATTACACCGTGAACCCCATCGAGGGACTGGAGCTTTCCGACCAGCTGCATGATGCTGTGAAGTACATTCATGGGACTTATCAGGAGGCAGAGCTGCCGGAGCTGGGCGAGGGCGAAGCCATTGACACCTCCATTCCTGCCGACCCCAATGTGAAGAACTATTCCTATGCCATTGTAGACGGGCAGGTGTACTACCGGGAAAACAGCCGTATGGTGCGCCCTGACCTCAACGCCACCGCCGAAGCCCGTGTAAAAGGTCTTGTGGAACTGCGTGATTGTGTGCAGGAACTGATCGACCTTCAGATGGATGCAGCGGTTCCAGACAGCACCATTACCCCAAAGCAGGCGGAACTGAACAGCCTCTATGACAGCTTTTCTGCCAAATACGGTCTCATCAATGACCGTGCAAACCGTCTGGCCTATGCAGACGATTCTTCCTATTACCTGCTCTGTGCGCTGGAAGTCATCGACGAGGACGGAAAGCTGGAACGCAAGGCAGATATGTTCACCAAGCGGACCATCAAGCCCCATCAGGCGGTGGCTGCCGTAGACACGGCAAGTGAAGCACTGGCGGTGTCCATCTCGGAAAAAGCCTGCGTGGATATGGACTATATGAGCCAGCTTACCGGAAAAACAAAAGAAGAACTGGCCGGAGAGCTGCAAGGCGTGATCTTCCGTGTACCGGGACAGCTGGAGAAAGACGGCACACCCCATTATGTGACTGCTGATGAATACCTCTCCGGCAATGTACGCCGCAAACTGCGTCAGGCGCAACGGGCGGCACAGCAGGACCCGGTTTATGCAGTCAATGTGGAAGCTCTTACCGCCGCCCAGCCCAAAGACCTGGATGCGTCGGAGATCGAGGTGCGTCTGGGCGCTACCTGGATTGACAAGGAATATATCCAGCAGTTTATGTATGAGACCTTTAATACCCCGTTTTATCTCCAGCGCAGTATTGGGGTCAACTATTCGTCCTTTACCGCTGAATGGCAGATCAAGGGGAAATCTTCCGTATCCTACAACGATGTGGCAGCTTATACCACCTATGGGACCAGTCGTGCCAATGCCTATAAGATTTTGGAGGACAGCCTGAACCTGCGAGATGTCCGTATCTATGACACCATAGAGGACGCAGACGGAAAAGAGCGCCGCGTGCTGAACGCCAAGGAGACCACTTTGGCTGCCCAAAAACAGCAGGCTATCCGGGAAGCCTTTAGGGACTGGATCTGGAGAGACCCGGAGCGCCGCCAGACTTTGGTGCGCCAGTACAACGAAGAAATGAACTCCACCCGTCCCCGTGAGTATGATGGCAGCCATATCACTTTTGGCGGCATGAATCCGGCCATTACCCTGCGGGAACACCAGAAAAGCGCCATCGCCCATGTGCTGTATGGAGGAAACACCCTGTTGGCACATGAAGTAGGCGCAGGCAAAACTTTTGAAATGGTAGCTGCTTCGATGGAAGCCAAACGCCTGGGACTGTGCCAGAAATCTCTCTTTGTGGTTCCAAACCATCTGACCGAGCAGTGGGCGTCGGAGTTTCTGCGTCTCTATCCTTCCGCCAATATCTTAGTCACCACAAAAAAGGACTTTGAGACCCATAACCGAAAGAAGTTCTGCGCTCGTATTGCGACGGGTGATTATGATGCCATTATCATGGGACACAGCCAGTTTGAGCGTATCCCCATCAGCCGGGAGCGTCAGGAACGGCTTCTCTATGAACAGATCGACGAGATCACTGAGGGGATTGCAGAGGTACAGGCCAGTGGCGGTGAGCGTTTTACCGTCAAGCAGCTGGAGCGTACCAGAAAGTCTCTGGAAGCCAGACTGGAAAAGCTGCAAGCCGAGGGGCGAAAAGACGATGTGGTAACCTTCGAGCAGCTGGGTGTGGACCGTTTGTTTGTGGACGAGGCACACAACTACAAAAACCTGTTTTTATACACCAAAATGCGGAATGTAGCAGGTCTCTCCACCAGCGATGCCCAAAAGTCCAGCGATATGTTCGCCAAGTGCCGCTACATGGACGAGATTACCGGAAACCGTGGCGTTATCTTTGCCACCGGAACCCCGGTCAGCAACTCCATGACCGAGCTTTACACCATGCAGCGTTATCTTCAGTATGAACGCCTGCAAGAACTGAACATGACCCACTTCGACTGCTGGGCATCCACCTTTGGCGAGAGCACCACTGCCATCGAACTGGCCCCGGAGGGCACCGGCTATCGTGCCCGCACCCGGTTTGCAAAGTTTTTCAATCTCCCGGAACTGATGTCCATGTTCAAGGAGGTTGCGGACATCAAGACCAGCGACCAGCTCCATCTGCCTGTGCCCGAAGCAAAGTTTGAGACCGTGGTGGCAAAGCCGTCCGAAATTCAAAAGGAAATGGTGCAGGAACTGAGCAAACGTGCCGCAGATATCCACTCCGGCATCGTGGATGCGTCCGTGGACAATATGCTCTGCGTCACCAACGATGGGCGCAAGATTGGCTTGGACGTTCGCCTGATGAACCCCATGCTGCCGGACGACCCCAACAGCAAACTGAACGTCTGTGTGCAGAACGTGCTGAAAATCTGGGAAGAGGGCAAAGACCAGAAGCTGACACAGCTTTTGTTCTGCGACCTCTCCACCCCGAAAAATGACGGTAACTTCAACGTCTACGATGATATTCGCAAGAAGCTGATTGCTGCCGGAGTGCCGGAAAACGAAATCGAGTTTATCCACAACGCCGACACCGAAGCGAAAAAGGCGGCATTGTTCTCCAAAGTGCGCTCTGGCGATGTGCGAGTTTTGCTCGGAAGCACTGCAAAAATGGGAGCGGGCACCAACGTCCAGTCCCGGCTTGTGGCAGTGCATCACTTGGATGTTGGCTGGAAGCCCAGCGACATGACCCAGCGCAATGGTCGCATCATCCGGCAGGGTAATATGAATAAGGAAGTCAAGGTGTTCAATTACGTCACGGAAGGGACATTTGACAGTTATTTGTTTCAAACTTTGGAGAATAAACAGCGATTCATCAGCCAAATCATGACCAGCAAATCTCCGGTGCGCTCCTGCGAGGATGTAGACGAACAGGCGCTTTCCTATGCGGAGATCAAGGCATTGTGTGCCGGAAATCCGCTCATCAAGGAGAAGATGGATTTGGATGTTCAGGTCGCAAAACTCAAAGTTCTGAAAGCCGACCACCAGAGCCAGAAATTCCGTCTGCAAGACAAGCTGCTGACCAAATTCCCGGCTGACATTCAGGAAACGAACACCTATATTGCCGGGTTGAAAGCGGATGCA
>ENA-OOSO01000017-OOSO01000017.1-human-gut-metagenome-genome-assembly--contig:-NODE-17-length-27893-cov-2.316653_pt1 | contig 27893 bp, 18 predicted proteins | sample MGYA00241313_ERZ501221 | MGnify/ENA primary metagenome ERZ501221 (study PRJEB25962, sample SAMEA2042499) | human gut metagenome | biome: human gut; feature: human-associated habitat; material: faeces...
ATTTTAGTATTATAAACTCAAAATTGGTGGGTTAAATATGAAAAAAGAAACTAAAAGATATTATTTGGTTGAATATTTAGGAAGTAAAATAAAAAGGTTATCAAGTATTTATGAATATGAGAAAATGCTTAAGGATATTAGTTTATATAATAAAAGAAAATATTCAAAGTGATGCTATGATGAAAAGAGAGAATATTATTTTAGCGAAAGCTAATTTAATAGTTTATTTATCAGATTTAGCAGAATCGTTCAATGCAGAAATAGTAATTTGTGAACAATAATTTTAGAGGGTGCACAATAGCTGCACCCTCTTTCTTTTTTCTTTATATTTATTTAAAAATGTCTTCCACCTTTTGGTCTGTCCTCTTTGTTTTGGTCTTCTTCTATTTTTTTGCTGTTTGTTTCTATTTCTTTTTTCCTGTCTTTGTAAATATCTTCTATATTGTTTGGTTCTTCATTTACTGTTATGTTTTCTACTTCTGATGTTGCTTTTATTTCATTGTTATTTAAATTATTAAGTTTTCCTATTTTTCCTAATAAATCTTGATATTTTTTATAGTCTACTATTATATAGATTGATAGTCCTATTAATGCAACTATACAGAACATTAAGGCTCCAAAAACTGCTTTTTCTTGATTATTTGCATACCAAGTAGAAACTCCACCAAATATTCCTTTGAACCAATTTGATATTTTTCCTATTATTGTTGGTTCTGCATTTTTGTTAAATTTTATTGTATATGTTTTTGTTTCTTCTTGTTCTGTTGGTTCTGCTCCTTCTTCTTGGGGTTCCATAATAATTTTATTTTTAACTGTTATTGTTATTACATTCTCGCCCTCTTTTAGTGAATCTGCCCCACTTATTTCTATTGTTGCTCCTTCTATATTAGCTAATGCTTCTATATCTAGACTTTTTACCCAATATTCTAGAGTTTCTATTGAGTATTCATATATATTAGATATAAACTCTGGTGTTAGCGGTACTTCTACCAGTTCTCCATTTTGATTTGTATATTTTATAATTAGCTTTTCTAATGCAAGTTCTTTTCTTTGTCTTGTAGCTTTTATTACATAATCAGTTTTTGTTGTTCCGTCTTCTGCTGTTACTGATATTGTAATTATATTTTCTCCTTCTTTTAGCTCTTCATATTCTGACATAAGCTTATGCTCCTTTCTTTTGTTATATATTTGGTTTTACCCATTTTTATAAATTATATCACAAGCATTTTTTTCATACAATATATACCAATAATTTTATTATATCTATTTTTTTAATTTATATACATTAGTAAAGGGCACAGCTTTATAACTGTGCCCCACCTTGGAGACTATTCTTCTAATTTCAATTTTACCGTATATGCAACTGTTGTGAGAAACTCCGCATTTGTTGGCTTCTTTTTCTTAAATGAATACGAGTTCTTAAAATATGATTCTAACACTTCTACGTCGCCCCTGCAAAAAGCTACCTCTATCCCATGTCTTATACAGCGTTCAACTCTTATGGGAGTAGTGTTAAAGCTTTTTGCAACCGTTGGATACAACTCCTTCGTTATAGGCATATTTTCATTTTCCATCAGTAATTTTATGGCCTCGCTTGCATACCGAAAGCCATCCACATTAGTTGGAATACCAATTTCAATGAGCATATTAAATATTGTCTGATTTAAAGGAGTTTTCCTCTTGGTTTTTCCTTTGATTATTTTTAATGCCTCTTCGTGTGAATAACCAATTTCCAAAAGATCCGCATACATTCTTTTTTCTCTCATGATGTCTTCTTTCTCTTTTTGCATTTTAATGCCTCCAAAAAAAATTCAAGCAGTTTGCTTGTATACATAATTATATATCAATTTACATATTTTGTCAATTATTCTTCATGTTTTTTCCTATAAAATTAACCAAAGGAGTAATTCCTTTGGTTAATTTTTAGTTATTATTTTTTAAGTACAAATTTTTTTATTAAGATAATTCCTACTCCTAGTACTGCTACTGCTGATATTGTTATTATTGCTATTTGTACTGGTGTTATTTTATCTTCACCTGTTGGCTTTGTAATTCTAAATGTCTCAGCCCAGAATTCGTCTTCTTCATTGTATTTATCTAAAGTAATTCTAGTGTCTTCACTATGTACATAGCTTAGGTTAGCTGGTGTGCTTTGGTCTCTTCTTCCTGCTGCATTTGTGTAGTGTGTTACTTGTGCTATATAGCTATCATATACTCCACCATTTTCTATTTCTGATGCTGATAAACCTACTGAAACTACAAGCTTTTTAGAAATATCTTTGTCATATTTTTTCATTTTGCCTGTTGCTTTTGTACTTTCTATTTGCTCTTTTATTTCTTCTTCTGTTATTCCAGTACCGTCTTCTTTGTATACATTTTTATTTTCTACTAAAGTACTTCCATCTTGATTTTTTATAATATTAAAGTCTGTTGTGCTGTTTACGAATTTTACTTTTGGGTTTAATGCTTCTTGGATTTGCTCTACTGATGCTAAAACTTCTTCATCATTTTCACCTTTTGTTCCTGTATAGTAGAAATCTGAAATGTATGTTCCGTTTGTATAGGCTACTTGCTTTTTAGCATCTTTTACTTCTCCCTCTAAATTTGAAAGTTTTTGTGCGTACTCTTCTGCTTTTACTGCTTTATAGTAGCTAATTAAATCTTTGTTTAAGTAATCTATGTCGCCTTCGTTTCTAATTACATATGTATATGTTATATATGCGTCTGCACCTTGAGCTAATTCTGTTGTATCTGTTTGTAAGTACCACAATCCTCTGTTTGTTCTTTCTGATTTTGTTGCAGATAATCCATCTCTTTGTCCTTCTAATTGTATTTGATCGCCTTCACCTTGGTCAAGAATTTTATTAATATCTGCTGTTGCATTTGCTATTAAGTTTACTCCACTTGCTACTGGTTTTACTGTTAAACCTGTTATATGTTTTTCTAGTACTAATTTTGTTTTTGGTCTTTCCATTAAACCAAAGTTTACGTTGTTGAATTGAGTGTTTGAAATAGTTGGACTGCTTCCATTTCCTACTTCTGTTGTATCACTTGTGTTATCTTTTACGTCTGTGTCTACTGGTACTTTTATTTTTAATGTTTCTGCACACATCCAAGTATTTTCTAATACAGCTTTTAATTTCTCATCATCTGTTCCTATTGATTTGCTTAGTAATGCTAGTTCTGCACCTTTTGTACCATCTACATCTACTGCATAGCTCATTACTTTTAATCTTCTTGCTTCGTTATCTACTGCTTTTGAGTTTTCTCCATCTAAAGATATATTGTTGTACCATTCTGCATTATAGTTATAATCAACATAAGTAGATTTATAGTCTTCACCATTATATGTTTTTATATTATTTTTAGATTCTTCAGTTGCATCTTTTGATTCAATTGATTCATCGAAATATGTACCATCACCGTATATAAATCTTACAATGTAGTTACCTGGAATAATTCCTTGTGTAAATTTGTATTCACCAGCTTTATTCATATCATCAACTTTAAAAGAATAACTCTTTCCTGGATATCCATTTCTATCTGTTGTTTTTACTGTATTGCTTCCAGCTACTGTTTCTTGCCAAATGTATTCATATTGTTTATTATTGATTTCTACAAGTTCTATAAGTTGAACTATTACGTCACTGACGTTATTACCATTAGTATTAAATACTTTTCCAGAAATACTTCTTTCTGCATTCTTTTTGAATGTAATAACAATTCCATTTGCTGTATCTGTATCATCTTCACGTCTAGTTGTTGGTTTGTTTTCTCCTAAGAAAGTATTTCCTGGTGCAGAATCTGCATCTACTAATCTTCCTTCTGTTGTAGAATATTCAACAATTTCTGCCACATTTGTATATTTGCTTGTATCACTTGGTTTTTTAAAAAATGTGCCGTCTTCATTCTTCTTTACTTTGAATTTTAATGTTATTTTTTTACTTTCTCCTGGCACTAGATTAATATTGCTTATAGTTAGTATTTTATTCTTTTCATCGTTAACAGTTCCTTCCACATCGCCTACATATTCATATCCTTCGTCATAGCTGTATTTAACTTTAACTCCTGTAGCGTTGTGTTGCGTACTTTGGTTATTTATTTGCAATGCGTATGTGACATATACTTGTAATTCTGTATTTTTATCTTTTTTATTAGGTAATGCTTCTCCATAAGGTTGTCCTAAACTATTTGTATCACCTGGCACTTTATAGTCATCAATTCTATAATAGTAGTCTGAATAAGCTAAGTATAAATTATAATCAACTTTATCATCTGTCGTTTTATATAATTTTTCTTTCAAGTCTTTATCTAGCATTCCATCTAGTATCTGGTCATAAGTATATGCAGTTTTTTGTCCATTTATTTCAATTTCAGCTGAATCTACGTCTGTTCCTAAGTTTAAGTCAAAGAACTTTTTATATAATCCAAAGTTAATGTCAAATGCATAACTATCTAAGTTAATTTCTCCAACGCCGTTATTGTCTTTCCATGTAGTTTTCCAATCATCTGTTTTTTGTAAGTATTTTTCACTTCTTGCTGTTACAAAAGCTTGTTTTCCATCTTTTTCTACATTTGAATATATTGCTTTGTCTGGTATATTCTCTTCATCTTGAAGTGTATAGTTAATTGTGTAGCCACCATTTGTTTTACTTTGGGTTTCATTTTCTGTTCCAAATATTGTTTTTGTACCATCAGCTAATCCATGGTCTTCTTCTGATGTTATTTTTGAAAATACCCCTTTATTATCCTCTTTATTCTTATAAAGCATGCTTATATCTGGATTTATTAAAGGATTATATGTAATACCATCATAATCAATTTCTACTTTATAATCTGTTCCAACTGGTATATAGTTTGTTCCGTCATCTAATTTTGTGAATAAATATTGACCTTGTTTTAATTTTACTGTGCCTTCTTTTCCTAAATTGTTTAGATAAGTTACCTCTTGTCCATCTTTTTCTGCAGTTTTTGTTGTTGCTACAGTTTTATCATTTTCGTCAAGCAATCTTACTGTAACTCCACCTAAAGCTTCGTCGTCACTTTCGCTATATGTGTTATTTATATCAGGTTGTTCTTTACCTGTTTTTATTTTCTCTGTCCAAACTATTCCACCTAAGTTCATTATAGGAATATCTTTAATATTTAATACTAATTCGTGATTTATTAATGTTACTTCTCCTGTTTTAAACTCATCATCAGTAACAGTATCCTCTTTTTCTGCCTTATGTATAGTATATGTATTTCCTTTTCTTTTTAATGTTACTGTTATTTTTCCTTCAATTTTTTTGTAACCTACTGGTGCTTCTGTTTCTTCCACTGTAATTACTATGTCTTTACTTAAGTCTGCTATTTCAATGTCTTCTAATACTATGTTTCCATTTTTATCTGTTGTTACAATTATTGTTGGAGTTCCTGTTGTTGGTATTTTATATCCTTTTATACTTGCAATGTTTGTTAATGTTAATTTGAATTTTGCTCCTTCAACCTTCCCTCCACCTACTGATGAAGTCTTTAATAATGTTAGTTTTTCTATTATTGATTTGTTTTCTAGTTTTACTGTTAATCCTATTGTTGCATTTATGTTATAGTTAACAACGTACTTTTCGCCTCCTGCTAGTTTTCCAGCTCCGTCTTTTTCCTTCCAATACTTTCCATCAATACATTGTAGTGTTATTACAAGTGGCTCTGATAATACTTTGTAACCATCCCCCTCTACATCTTTCTTTTCTGTAATAGTTACTGTTATATCGTTTCTACTATTTGGTATTACCTTTTCTATTTTTACCTTTCCATCTTTACCTGTTGTAACATCTTTGTTATATATTTGTTTTCCATCTTGTTCGAATTTTATGTTAAATGGTATGTTTGGTATATTGTATAACTCATCGCCTTCTAAATCTAAACTGTTTACTTTATCTAATGTTAGATTAACAGGTGGAATAAGGTCATATTCTTTCTCTTTACTTTCTTTATTTATTTGCGATTTACTTTCCAAAGATTCTAATAATGGTTGTTTCCCAGTTCTTATCCACATACATTTTGTCATTAAGTGAGCCTGATTTCTAGCACCTATATGATAAATTTCAGTATTAGTTCTAATACTCCAATAATCTCCACCATACTTGACAACTTGGTAAGTTTTTTTATCATTTTGACTGCATGTGTGGAAATATCCTTGTGCATTGTTAGCTAATGACTGATGAATATTAACATTGTCATCTGTGTTACCACATGCATGGCAATAAAATGCTACGTTAAATCCATTTGGTATATAAACCAATTTTCCTGTATTTACACACAAAAATACATTTTGAGGATGGCCGGCTTTATAGTCCTCTCTACAATAATAACATTGAATTGCATTAGCAACGTAAAATTTAGCTCCTGTGGTTGTCAGTTTTGAATCATTTTCATTGTATTCATTTGGATTATATATATTAAAACTAGCCTTTCTTATGCCTTCAGCTGTAACTTTTATTTTCACTTTAGTAACACTAGAATTATTTGGTTTTATGTTGAATTTTACAGTTGTTATTCCATCCTGAGTAGTAGATTTTTCTCCCTTTTTTGTTCCACCTTCAATTATAATTTTTGGAGTTTTATAAGCAATATTAGCATCATATGTCACATAAAAAGGTCCATATTCCCCTGATTCTAATAAAATTGCCTCATCAGTTATTATATCTTTTATTATTTCTTTACTTCCTAAACCATTATCAACAGCTTTTTTATAGTCATCCGCAGCTTTATTCAGTGTTATCCTACTTGGATTTCCATCTGCAACATCTTTTTTGTCTTTACTTATATTTTGTCCTAAAATCTTCCATATCGCCTGTTGATAAGAAAATCCGTTTGCAGAAATTCTTTTTGCTCCGTTTTCTTTAGCTTCTGTTAAAATATAAGCTATTTTGTATAATTGATCTTTGGTTAATTTTTTATTATTTATGTTAAAATTATTGCCAATTATATTTTTCCCATTAACTGTTATCTCTCCAGCATTTGTTAATCCTGTATTACTATAATATCCATCTCTTCTTAAGCAATACCATCTTCTATTAACTTTAAATTCATCTAAGCTTGGAACCGCTTTTGCGAAGGTTGGAATTGCTGTTATTCCTAATATAATTGCTATGAGCATTAATAATTTAATTGCTTTACTTTTTTTCATACTGAAATTTTTCCTCCTTTCCTATATATTCTTTTCAAGTATTACTTTTTTATTTATTAGATATATTCCGCCACCTAATATAAGCATACTTGTTATTATTATTCCGATATACATCATTGGACTACCTGTTGCTGTACTTATAATTAATTCTGCTGTGCTGTAATCATTTTCTTTTTGTTCTTTGTTTGCTGGTGTAGAGTTTGTATCTACTAGTCCAAAATCGTTTTTATCTTCATATATTTCTGCTGCATTTGTAAATGTGCCTGTACTATTTGATGTCATTGCTTTAGTTAAAACTAATTTAACTTGTTTTGATTCTCCTGGTTCTAACATTATGTCTTTTAATTCTTCTGTATACAAGTTTCCGTCTGTTCCCTGATACCAATTTGTATTCATTTCTGAATTAAATTTTAGTCCTTTTGGTAAATAGTCTGCAATTACAGTTGCTGTTCCTGGAACTGCTCCATTATTTTTAACTTCTATTTGATATTCTACAAGTACTGTTGAGCTTGCCATTTGTTTTGCTTTTATTTCTACTTTTGCTAATTGTTCATTTTTATAATTGTATTCTGTTGTTCCACTGTTGTTTTGAACAGTTACTTTTGTAATATATTTGTTTAATTCTAAATCAAATTTTGAATTTAGCACTAAACCTATATTAATGTTTTCTATATTTTCATTTGTTACATTAAGTGTATCTGTTTTTACTGTTGTTCCTTCGCTTGTTGTAGGTGCAGTTGGTATAGAATCTTTATTTGTTACTGGTGTAAGCTTATATGTTTTTGTGTTGTATTCAAATTCTATTATGTATTTTCCAGCTTTTAATTCTTTAAATTCATATTTACCATCATTATCTGTTATTGCTGTTATCTCTTTTCCATCTTCGCCTTTTAGGTATTCTGCAACATTATCTTTGTTAATTTGTTTTATTTTTACTAAAATACCTTTTAATAATTTTTCTTTTTCATCTTTTATTCCGTCTTCGTTCTCATCAAGCCATGCCGTACCAGAAATACTGTATGTTTTATCTGTTGGTGTATCCGGTTTGTCCGTGCCTGGTTCATCTATGCCCGGTTTATCTGGGATTTCTGGATTAACTTTTACTCTGTGCATGACTTCATTTGTTTTTATATCTTTACTTCCTTTCATAGAAATAGTAGCACTGTTACTAATTTTTTCTTTAGTCACTTTGTCTGTTACAGTACATATTATTTTTATATTAAGTTCTTCATTTTGTTTTAAAGTAATTTCATATAGATTAACCGTACCTGGATTATATTCTATTTCTTCAGATTTCTCATCTCCAATTTTATATTCTGCTTTTTCTACTGATAAACCTTCTGGTAATATATCTTCTATATTTATATTTGCTAAAGATTCCCCCTCATTTTTAATTAAAATATTATAGATTATTTCATCATTCTCTTTAACTTCTGCATTTTCTGTTGGACTTGACATTGTAGCTGTGACCTTCGCCGGTGCTTTTACTTCATTTAATACTTGTATTATATATTGATTGTCTTTTCCAAATTCTTGTTCACATTTAATAGCTATCTCATTTTTTATTTTATTTTCTGTCAAACTTTCTAATTCTACTCTTACAATTAAAGTTTTTTCTTCTTTTCCTTTTAATTCTAAAATACTCCATGAATATATATTGTTTCCTAAATCTTTTTTAGAAATATTTTTATCTTCCACATATTCATCTAATTCTTCATCCAATATCAACATATAGCCTTCTACAAGTTTTGTTTCTTTTGGTATCTTATTTATTATTTCAATATTCTTCATTTCTGACTCTGAAGCATTTTTTAATGTTATTTCATATTGTATAATATCTCCAACTTCAGCTTTTTTCTCTTCGCTATCTTCTATGTAACTATTTACTTCTATTTTTAAATTTGCTTGTTTTACTACATTTTTTACTTCTACTGTTTTTGCTTGATCTTCTTTGCCATTTGGTATTGCTTTTATTGTTGTTGTAATATCTTTTTGTTTTGTTTCTTCTGGTAATGCTTTTACTTTTGCTGTTATTGTTTTTGTTACTGTTTTTCCAGCTTCTATATCAAAGTTTTCTGGTTTTGATACTAATTCTAATTCTTCTGGAAGACTTGCTTCTATACTTACATTTTTAGCTGTAACATTTGATTTGTTTGTTACATCTACTGTAAATGTAACTTCTTGTTCTTCATATACAGTATCACTTATTGCTTTTGCAGATACTTCTATTTCTATTTTTTGTGGTGTTTCTAGTGTTATACTTGCTGCTTTTTGTATTTTGTCTTCTATTTCTATAGCATATGTGCTATTCATAGATTTGTTTGCACCTAAATTTTCTGGTATTTCTATTTTATATGTAAATGTTGTTATTGATTTATCTGCTAATTTTGCAAATGTGATTTTGTAGTTTTTGTATGTGCTTGCTTTTTCTGCATTATATGCTTCCCAAGTTTGTCCATCTGCTGAATATTCTACTGCTGCATTCTCTACTGCTATTTGTTCTTTTAGTATAGGTGTTATTGTAGATCCTTCTCCTGCGAAGTTCCCTACTACAACTACATTTTCTATATCTTTTTCTGTGTTGTTTATTACTGTTCCTTTAACTTGTGCTATTGCTGATTTTTCCTCGCTTAATAAACCTGTTTTGCTGTTTTCTTTTATTGCTAATATTTCAGGTTCTTCTCCATTATAATTTGATATACTATTTGCAAGTATTATTCCTTTTTCTGCAGAGAATGTTACTTGTTTTGAATCTTCTATTTTTTCTTCTCCATTTACTACTGTTAATTTAATATCTCCTGTAGTTGTTGGTTGTAATTCTGGTGTTTTTAGGTTCGCAGAAAATGTTATTGTTGTATCTTGTCCGTTATAGTCTACGTATTCTCCTTGATTTCCTGTTAATTTTACTTCTATTATATTATTGTTTATTGTTATACCATTTAATTCTAATCCATTAGCATTTGATATTCCTTCTGTGTTTTCTACTATTGATGCTTCTTTTACTTGTTCTGGTAATTCTATTTGTACTGTTGGATTATTAAATAGTTTGTCTGTTTCTTTGCTTGTATGTAGTGTAACTGTAAAGTCAACTTTGTTTTCTTCTCCTACTGGTAAAGTTTCTTTATCTTTTCCTAAATTTATTCCCAACTCTGCATTTGATTTTGGGCTTACTAGTGAAATTTGTTTTGATATTGTTTCTGTTGAATATATAAAGTCTTCTTCGCCTGCTTTTTGTATTCCGGCTATTGCATTAATTGTTAATGAATCTATTTTATCTATTTTTGACACATATTCTTCAACACTTGAAATGTTTAAAGTTTTTCTACTTGCTATGCTTAATTTTCCAGCTTTTACTGGTTTGCTTATTTGCACTCCTATTTGGCTTGCATTTTCTGAATAACTAATTCCAAGTATTTTGTCGTTATTTTCTATAGTGCTCTCTTTTGTTATTTTTCCTAATTTTTCACCTGTAGCCATGTTTAGGATAACTATTTCTCCATTCTCCCCTAATATGTTTATAAAGTCTTCTTTATTTATATATGTAGCATTATAATGTGTAACTGGTTTTATGTCTTCTGAATCTGATATATTTAATTTGTCTATTTCAGAAACAGCTAATATATCTCCTCCTATTTGTGTGTTGCTTATATTTAATGTCCAAGCTTCTGCAAAGCTTTCTCCTTTTTGAATGTTTCTTTTACTTAAGCTTTTTGGTGCTTGTATATCTAATTCTAATAGCATATCTTTTTTAGCATTTGTTGCTTTGGAACTTGTTTTGTTAAGTCCGTTTTCATCTACATAAAGTTTAAGGTTGCTTTCTACTGTAGTTTCAATCATGTCTACATTTTTTACACTTTCTTCATTATATATATATGTAACTACAAATTCGTCTACTGCATTTTTAGCCCATGCTACACAATTGTTTTCATCTTTGCTATTGTTTACTGTTATTGTTATTTTTCCACTCTCACTATCATATTGCCATGAACCTAATTTGTTTTCCTCAGCTGTTCCAAAGTTTATTGAACCGTCTTTTCCGTTTGTTGCCATTGTTGAGTATGCTGCTACTTCAACTTTTTCTGCTTTTAGTTCATTTTCAGCTACAAATTTACCTTCTTCCTTTTTTCCTGATTCTAGTGGGTTTGCTGTTATTTGTGTTTTTTCTATTGGATATATGTTGTCTTTTATGCCTGATTTTATTTTTACTTGTACTACTCTTTTTTCTTCTCCATCTATTGTGTATGTTTTATTTGTTATTATTTCATTTTCTAGTACCTTTGTTGCTTTTTTTGTTTCATCATCCATATTATAAAGCTCTTGTGCATTCCATTTTACTGAAACTGTTTTTTCTTTATTTACTTCTTCTGTTTTATTATCGTTCGAATATGTTCCTGTTAATTTTATTTTACTTTCCATGTTTAATAAATCCAATTTAAATTGGTCATCATTTCTTGCTACTATTTTAAAATATAATTCTTTAGTTTCTCCTGCATTTATTTGATCTATTCCACTTTCATCTTTTAACTTAAAGTTGCAGTTGCTTAAGTCTAGATTTACATTTTTTAAATTACCTTCCTTTACCGCTATGCTTAAATGTAAATTTAATTCAGACGTTATGTCTGCTTCTTTTACTTCCTTTCTTTCGCTATCTAGTATTTGGGCATTAAATGTAATTTGATTTTGCTCATCTGCTGCATATGAAATTAAACCACTTCCCAAATATGATCCGAAGTAGTGCAAAATTTGAAAAAGTTAAAGTTAAAACTAAAAATGTTGCTAAAACTTTTGTACTAATTTTTCCATCATTTGATTTTTTTAGATTTTTAAACATGTTTTTTTCCTCCTGATTTTATTTTAGTATTTTTCTCTTTATCTTCTTATATTTATATAGCATTATTCTCACATTTTTTGCAATTAATGTCAATATACGTTTTTTTTATTTAATTGTTCAAATTCTACATCCTTTTAAAATTTGTTTACGGAAACTAATAGATTAAAAAGAATTTTTGAAAAATTACATTTTCATGACATTTTTGTAATTAAACGTAATTTCGCTATGATAATTTTATACATATATATTATATACGGTTATGTAAACTTTTTCAAGTGGTTTTTCTCACTTTTTTCAAGTTTTGTAGGTGTTTTTGGAAATATTAGTAAAAAGCATATTTCAATTAAAAAAAGAGAAAAGAAAAACAGGAATTATTAATATCTTTAACTCCTGTTTTTTGTATTATTTAGTTAATAATTAACCTGCAAGTTCTCTTTTTATTCTTAATATATTGTCTAATGTTTGTAAATATCCTTCTTTATAGCAAAACTCCAATTTTTTTATATTAAATGGTTTTACTTCTCTTAAGTCTATTTCTAAAACAGATGTGCTTGCATTAACAGATTCTCTTATTAGGTTTTCTGTCATTAGGTCCAATGATTGCATTGTTATATTATATATTGTTTTTTGCTTTCTTGGGCTTTTTAGTTTAAAACGTAATGCAAGAACTTTGTCTATTCCCAATTCTTTTGTTTCTTTTACTGGTAGGTTTGAAAATATTCCCCCATCTACAAATTGATATTTTTCGTGTTCAAACGGAGCATACATTCCCGGGAAAGTTGAACTCGCCCTTACGGCTTTGCCAATTTCTATGTCGTGTATGTACTCTTCACCTTTTAAATTTTCGTTATTTGTGAATATTATTTCTTTGTTTGAGATTAAGTCTGTTGCTGGAATAGTGATTGGCATTTTTAAGTCTTTTATGTTTTTTACATTTTTCTTTTTAGCTGCTTGCTCAACTACTTTTTCTATGTTTTCACTAGTTGTTATTCCACCTAATTTTATATCTCTTGTGGCTTTAATAGATTCCCATATATATTTAGGGCTTAAAGATAAAACCTGACTAGAAAATTCTCTAAATAATTTTATTATCTCATCTGTTTTATATCCCATTGCATATAAGGCAGCCACTATACTTCCTGCTGATGTTCCACCTATTGCTTCTATTTCTATTCCGTTTTCTTCTAGTGCTTTTATTGCGCCTATATGTGCTGCACCTCTTATTCCGCCTCCCGCTAATGCTAGGCCTATTTTCATATACTGTACCTCCTTTATTTTCTTTTTGTTTCCATGTTGTACACTATTTTTCCTATTGTTTTGTCTGGTACTATTTTGCTTAAAAATCTTATCATTTTGTTGTTTGCTCCTGGTAATATCATATATTTTCCTTCAAACATTTTGTCTATTGCATAGTTTGCAACTTCTGTACTTGTCATAACTTTTGTTTTAAATTCTACGTTTGCTTTTTCTAAAAATGGTGTTTTTATTGGCCCTGGACATAGTGCACTTATTTTTACATTCGAGTTTCTTTTTCTTAATTCCTCGTAAATGCTTTGTGTTAATTTTAACACATATGCTTTTGTAGCATGGTATGTTGCCATGTGTGGTCCTGGCATAAATCCTGCTATTGATGCTACATTTAATATATATCCACTATTTTTTTTGCACATGTCTTGTAAGAATAGTTTTGTTAGTGTATGAACTGCACACACATTTGTGTTTATCATGTTTAATTCTGTTATTAAATCTGTTTCTATAAATTCTCCACAAGTTCCAAATCCTGCATTGTTTATTAATATATCTATATCTCCTACCTGTTTATATAATTCCACACAATTTTCCGCAAGGCTTAAATCCATGCATATTATTTGTGTTTTTGTTTTTAGTTCTTTTTGTACTTCTTCTAGTTTTTGTTGTTCTCTTGCTACTAAAACTAATTCTATTTCTTGCTCGCTTAATATTTTTGCCATTTCTTTTCCTAAACCTGATGAGGCTCCTGTAATTAATGCTTTCATGTTTTTCCTTCTTTCTAAATTGTTTGCTCTATTATATCAGATATTTACAAATTTTAATAGTTTTTACTTTATTTATTTTGATTTTTGTTATATAATCTTTTCAATATTGTTTAGGGAACTTTCACTTTTAAGAGTTTTTTTAACATTTATTTTATAGAAATGAGGAGATATGCTATGGATTATAATCATAAAGAAATAGAAAAAAAATGGCAAAATTATTGGGATGAAAAACAAAGTTTTAAAGCAATTACTGGAGATAATAAGGACCCATATTATATATTGGTAGAATTTCCTTATCCTTCTGGTGCGGGTCTTCATGTTGGGCATGTTAGAAGCTATACTGCTCAAGATGCTTTGGCTAGAATGAAAAGAATGCAAGGTTATAATGTTTTATATCCAATGGGCTGGGATGCTTTTGGTGCTCCTGCTGAACAATATGCTATTAAAAATCATATTCACCCAAAGGAAGCTGTAAAAGAAAATATTCATACTTTTAAAGGACAAATGAAAGATTTAGGTTTTTCTTTTGACTGGTCTCGTGAATTTTCTACTACTGACCCAGATTATTATAAATGGACTCAATGGCAATTCTTACAATTTTATAAACATGGTATGGCATATAAAGATACTATTCCTGTAAACTGGTGTCCTACTTGTAAATCTGTTTTATCTAATGAAGATGCAGCTGGTGGAGTTTGTGAAAGATGTGGTAGTACAGTTGAGCAAAAAGAAAAATCTCAATGGATGCTTAGAATGAGCAATTATGCAGAAGATTTATTAAAAGGTTTAGATGATACTAATTTTGCTGATAGAGTAAAACTTGGTCAAATTAACTGGATTGGTAAATCTACTGGTGTTGAACTTGATGTGCAAATTGTTGGTGGAGGTAAATTTTCTGTATTTACAACTTGTATTGAAACAGTTTATGGTATTACATTTTTTGTTATTGCTCCTGATGGCAAGTTAATTAAAGAATTAATGCCTAGAGTAAAAAATAAAGAGGAAGTTAATGAATATATTAAAGAAACTGCTAAAAAATCTGCTATGGATAGAACAGAGCTAAATAAAGGTAAAACAGGTTGCAGAGTAGATGGAATTATGGCTATTAATCCTGTTAATGGAAAAGAAGTTCCTGTATTTTTAGGTGACTTTGTTCTAGGAGACTACGGAACTGGGGCTGTTATGGCCGTTCCTTCTCATGACCAAAGAGATTTTGAATATGCTGTAGAACACAATTTGGAAATGATTCAAGTTATTGATGGTAGAGATGTTAGTGAATCTGCTTTTGAGAAACAAGATTATTTAGGTAAAGGTTGTAAATTGATTAATTCAGAAGAATTTACTGGTCTTACTGTTGAAGAAGCTAAAGAGGCTATTACAAATAAATTAGTAGAAAAAGGTATTGCTAGAAAAGTAAATAATTATAAAATGAGAGATTGGGTATTTTCTCGTCAAAGATTCTGGGGAGAACCTATTCCTATGATTTATTGTGAGAAATGTGGATGGCAACCAATGAAGGAAGAAGATTTACCTTTATTGTTACCAGATGTTGCAGAATATGAACCAACTGAAAGTGGAGAAAGTCCTCTTGCAAACATTACCGATTGGGTAAATACAACTTGTCCTCATTGTGGTGGAAAAGCTAGAAGGGAAACTGATACAATGCCTAACTGGGCTGGTTCTAGCTGGTATTTCTTAAGATTTATGGATCCTCATAATGATAAAGAATTTGCTTCTATGGACGCTATGAAATATTGGAAACAAGTTGACTGGTATAACGGAGGAATGGAGCATACTGCAAGACATTTACTATATGCAAGATTCTGGGTTCAATTTCTATATAATATTGGTTTAGTTCCTAAAAAAGAGATGATTTGGACTCGTGTTAGCCATGGTATGGTTTTAGGTTCTAATAATGAAAAGATGAGTAAATCTAAAGGAAATGTTATTAATCCTGATGATATAGTTAACGAATATGGTGCAGACACTTTAAGACTTTATGAAATGTTTATGGGTGATTATACTCAAGATGCTCCTTGGAGCACAGATTCTCTAAGAGGTTGCAAACGTTTTATAGACAAAGTTATTCGTTTAAAAGATAAAATTGGTGATGGAGATGGTTATTCTAAAAAATTGGAACCACTTATCCACAAAACTATAAAAAAAGTGCAAACTGATTTAACAACAATGGCTTATAACACAGCTGTATCTGCATTAATGATTTTAGCTAATAGCTTTGATGCTGAGGATAAAATAACAAAAGAAGATTATCATTTGTTATTAACTTTATTAAACCCTATTGCTCCTCATATTACAGAGGAACTAAATGAGCAATTAGGATTTAAGCCAATTTGCGAATCTAGCTGGCCTAAATATGATGAAGCTAAAACAATAGATAGTGAAAAGGAAATTCCTGTTCAAATAAATGGTAAAGTAAAAGCAACTATTAAAATTGCTTTAGATGAAGATGAATCAAGTGTAAAATCAAAGGCTCTCGAAGCTGTTGCTAGTTTACTAGATGGAAAAAATGTTGTAAAAGAAATCTATGTAAAAAATAAAATTTATAATATAGTTGTAAAATAAAATATGGAATTAACAAAAATGAGGCATACGATGTGTGCCTCATTTTTACTTTTGAAAATATCTTTTTTATAAATTATTTAAAGTATTCTATTCCTGATTCAAATAGTTTTTGGTCCATATTTCCTGGTACATTTATTATATTTCCTCTATAACTTCTTTCTGAATGTGCCATTTTTCCAAGTATTCTACCATCTTTGCTTGTTATTCCTTCTACTGCATATACTGAACCGTTTGGATTGTAATCTATGTCGTATGTTGCGTTTCCTTTTTCATCTACATATTGTGTTGCTACTTGTCCATTTTTTATTAATTCCTGCATTACTTTTTCGCTTGCTACAAATTTTCCTTCTCCATGTGAAATTGGTATTATGAATTCTTCTTCTAAGTCTACTTTGCTAAACCATGGTGATAATTTTGATACTACTTTTGTTGTTACTAATTTTGATTGGTGTCTTGCTATATTGTTATATGTTAGTGTTGGCATTTCAGATGTTGGTTCTACAATTTCTCCAAATGGTACTAGTCCTAGTTTTATTAATGCTTGGAATCCATTACATATTCCTAATATTAAACCGTCTTGTTCATTTAAATGTTTGTGAATTGCTTCTTTTAATCGTGGATTTCTAAATACTGTTGCTATAAATTTACCAGAACCGTCTGGCTCATCTCCTGCACTAAATCCGCCTGGAAGCATTATTATTTGTGATTCATTAATTAGTTTTTCCATTGCAATTATAGATTCTTCTATGTCTGTTTGTTTTAGGTTTTTAAATACCGCTATTTTAGGATCTCCTCCTGCATCTATAAATGCTTTTGCTAAATCATATTCGCAGTTTGTTCCTGGAAATACTGGTATAAAGATTTTTGGTTTGGCTATTTTTATTTTATGTGAGCTCACTTGAGGTGTGCCCCCTGCAGGTTTGTACAATATGTTTTCTATTTTTTTATTTATTTCATTTGTTTTTGTTGGGAATACTTTTTCTAGAGGCTCTTCCCATACTTTTATTAATTCTTCTAGGTCTAATATTTCGTCTTCTGATATTTTTATTTCTTTTTTATTTGTAGTGATTCCTAAAAGTTCTAATTTTTTATTTTCTATTTTATCTTTTGCTTCTATTATAAATGTTGCATAACGTGGCTTAAATAAGCATTTATTAGCTTTAAATTCAAAACCTATTTTATTACCTATACACATTTTTGTTATTGTATCTGCTATTCCAAATTGTCTTACTGTTGCAACAGATATAACCTTGCCATCTTCTATTAGTTTATGCACTAATTCATAGTTTTCTTTTAAATCTTCAAAATCTGGTAAAAATTCTTCTGTTATTTTTGTTTTTAACATATACACATTTGAATTTGCTTTTTTAAATTCATTTGATACTACTTTATTTGTGTCTACAACCCCTATACAGAATGATGTAAGTGTTGGTGGAACATCTAATTCGTTATATGAGCCTGACATTGAATCTTTTCCACCTATTGATGCAAGTCCTAGTTTTTCTTGAACTAAGTATGCTCCCAAAAGTGCTGCTAATGGTTTTCCCCATCTTGTAGGCTCTTCTCTTAATTTTTCAAAATATTCTTGGAAAGTAAACCATGCTTTTTTGTAATCTCCTCCACATGCTACATATTTTGTAAGTGAATCTATAACTGCAAATGCAGCTCCATGTAATGGGCTTATTTCTGAAAGATATGGATCATACCCAAAACTCATTATTGTTCCAGAATTTGTGTACCCTTTTAATGTTGGTATTCTTGCACACATTGCTTCTGTAGGTGTTAATTGGTATTTACCACCAAATGGCATTAGAACTGTTCCTGCTCCTATTGAGCTGTCAAATCTTTCTACCAATCCTTTTTGAGAACAACAATTTAAATCTGATATTGTCTTCTTCCAAAGTTCTGTTTTTGCACAATTTTTTCCGTTTGTTTTGATGCAATTTTGCGGGTTGCCCAGGAGCGCGACCCCTACACTATTTTTATTTTGTTGTATTTTTCTTTTTCCTTCAAAATACTCTTGTATTCCTTTTGGTTTTTCTATTTTTGCGTTTGCTATTTTTACTGTTCCGTTTGTGTTTAAAAATTCTCTTGATAAGTCAACTATAAGCTTTCCTCTCCAGTACATTTTCATTCTTGGTTCTTTTGTTACTTTTGCTACTACGGTAGATTCTATATTTTCTTTTTCTGCAAGTTTTTGGAATTTTTCTACATCTTTTTCTTCTATTACTACTGCCATTCTTTCTTGTGATTCTGATATTGCTAGTTCAGTTCCATCTAATCCTTCGTATTTTTTTGGAACTTTATCTAGGTTTATTTCTAATCCGTCTGCGAGTTCTCCTATTGCTACGGAAACACCGCCTGCACCGAAATCATTACATCTTTTTATTAGTGTTGTTACTTCTGGATTTCTAAATAATCTTTGTATTTTTCTTTCTTCTGGTGCATTTCCTTTTTGTACTTCTGCTCCGCATGTTGTAAGTGATGCACTATTATGTGCTTTTGATGAACCTGTTGCTCCTCCACATCCATCTCTACCTGTCCTTCCACCTAATAGAACTACTACATCTCCTGGTTCTGGTACTTTTCTAATTACGTTTTTCTTTGGTGCTGCTCCTACTAATGCACCTATTTCTAGTCTTTTAGCTACATAGCCTGGGTGATATATTTCTGCAACTTGCCCTGTTGCTAATCCTATTTGGTTTCCATATGAACTATATCCTCTTGCTGCTTCATTTGTTAGTTTTCTTTGTGGCAGTTTGTTTGGTAGTGTGTCTTTTACTGATGTTCTTGGATCTCCACATCCTGTTACTCTCATTGCTTGATACACATATACTCTTCCAGATAATGGGTCACGTATTGCTCCGCCCAAACATGTTGCTGCTCCACCAAATGGTTCTATTTCTGTTGGATGATTATGTGTTTCATTTTTGAACATTATTAGGTATTCTTCTGGTTTTCCATCTACCAATATTTCTGCTTGTATACTACATGCATTTATTTCTTCTGATTCGTCTAAATCTTTTAACATTCCTTTTTTCTTTAATTCTTTTACTGCTATTGTTGCTACATCCATTAAGCAGATATCTTTTGCCTTTTTCCCATCATACACGTATTCTCTAGATTTTTTGTAGTCTTCATATATTTTATTTGCTAAATCCCAGTCTATTTCTACTTTGTCTAATTTGCTTAAGAATGTTGTATGTCTACAATGATCTGACCAATATGTATCTATCATTTTCATTTCTGTCATGCTAGGATCTCTTTTTTCTACATCTCTAAAATACTTCTGGCAGAATTTTAAATCTTCTATATCCATTGCAAACCCATACTTATCATAGAATTTTTTTGAATCTTCATCTGTCATGTGTATAAATCCTTCTACTATTGCTACGTCTTTTGGCTCTGGATGTTCATCTTTTACTGTTTTTAATTTTTCTAATGTACATTCTCTTGAGTCTACTGGATTTATTATATATTTTTTTATTTTTTCTAAGTCTTCAGTACTTATATTTCCTTTTATAACATATATTTTTGCACTTTTTGCAAGTGGTCTTTCTCCTTCTGTTAATATTTGCAAACATTCTGATAGTGAGTTTGCTCTTTGGTCAAATTGTCCTGGTAAATATTCTACTCCAAATATTTTATCTTCTTTTGCGAATGGATATTCTTCTTCAAAGCATTCATCTACTTGTGGTTCAGAAAATACTGTGTTTTTTGCTTTTTCAAATATTTCATCATTTATGCCTTCTACATCGTATCTGTTTACTATTTTTAAATCTTCTAGATTTTCTAATAGCAGATTTTCTTTTAGGTCTTTTAATAAACCTTTTGCTTCTACACTAAATTCTGGCTTTTTTTCTACATAGATTCTTTTTACCATTTTACTCTCCTTTTTATTATATTTATAAAAATATACGTTTTATATTAAACGAATTAAAATTAGTATATACATCGAGGATTTTATTAGTTGAATAAAAATGTGCAAGATGCTGATTTTTATTCGTTTACACTATTATTTCTTTATTTCCTGCTATTACCTCACCAATCAAATATGCTTCTTCTCCAGCTTGTTTTAATATTTCTAGTGATTTTTCTACTTCACTTTCTGGAACTATTACAGCCATTCCTATTCCCATATTGAATGTATTATACATATCTCTTTCTGGTATGTTTCCTCTTTCTGCAATTAGTTTAAATATTGGTGGTACTTCATAAGAATTTTTATCTATTTTTAATGCTACACCTTCTCTTAACATTCTTGGCATATTTTCGTAAAATCCTCCACCTGTTATATGTGATATTCCTTTTACTTTTACTTGTTCTATAAGTTTTAATATTGGTTTTACATATATTTTTGTTGGTTTAAGCAGAGCTTCTCCTACTGTACATCCCAGGCTTTCTACGTATTCGTTTAAGTTTTCTTTATTTACTTCAAATACTTTTCTAACTAGTGAAAATCCATTAGAATGAACTCCTGATGATTTAAGTCCTATTACTTTATCCCCAATTTCTATTGTTTTGCTGTTTATAATTTTCTTTTTATCTACTATTCCAACACAGAATCCTGCTAAATCATATTCATCTACTGGATAAAAGCCTGGCATTTCTGCTGTTTCTCCGCCTATTAAGCTACACTTTGCTTTTTTACATCCTTCTGCTACTCCTGCTACTATTGTTGCTACCTTTTCTGGTATGTTTTTTCCAAGTGCCATATAGTCTAAAAAGAACATTGGGCTTGCTCCCGTACATATTACGTCATTTGCACACATTGCTACACAGTCTTCTCCTATTGTGTCGTGTTTATCCATTAAAAAAGCCAATTTTAGTTTTGTTCCTACTCCATCTGTTCCAGAAACTAAAATTGGTTCTTCCATTCCTTTAATTTGTGGCGCATAAAGTCCGCCAAATCCACCTATGTCTGATATTACTGCATTTGTATATGTTGCTTGCACTGCTTTTTTCATTAGTTCCACGCCTTTGTATCCTGCTGTAACATCTACGCCTGCTGCTTTGTAACTCTCGCTAAAACTCTTCTCCATTACAAACCTCTCCTATCTTTTGAAGGATTTTGTTCCTTCTGTTTTTGATAGGGTTATTATATTATATTACTACTTTTTTTTCAACAAATTTCGTATATATTTTTATTGTTTTTTTGGCAAATTTATATGATTTTTGCAATTACTGCTTTTGTTGTAATTCCTTGTTCTTCAAACATCTTCTCATGCTCTGTTTCTATATTATTTTCCCATATTGGTTCTTTATGTAGGTCTTCTGTTTGTTTTATAATTTTAAAGCCTGTTTCTTCCAAATATTTTATTGTTGCTTTATATAAATCGTAGTCATCCGTTTTAAAATATATTTCTCCACCCGGTTTTAAAAATACCTTGTATTTTTCTAGTTGTTTTGTATGTGTTAGTCTTTTTTTGTTATGTCTTGGTTTTGGCCAAGGATTGCAAAAGTTTATATATATTCTATCTACTAAATCTTTTTCGTTCAATATGTTTTGTATTATTTCTATTTCATAAGCTGTTATAAGCACATTATCTATTTCTCTTTGTGCCTTTAAATATTCTTTTTCTATATTTCTTTTTGCTAAACCTAATACTTCACTTTTTATGTCTATTCCTAAGTAATTAATTTCTGGATTTTGTACTGCAAGTTTTGCTATAAAGCTTCCTTTTCCGCATCCGAAGTTCTAAATGCATGGGCTGATTTTTTCTTTTAAATGCTTTGTGCCATTTTCCCAAGTTTTGTGTTGCATCGTCTATAAAAAATTCTGCCTCTGCAAGTTCTTCTCTAACCCACGGTTTTCTTCTCATTCTCATTTTTTGCTTCCTCTTTTTCTTCTACTTTTTTACTCCATTTATCTATATAATATCTACGAATAATTGCAAGATTTGTAAACATTCTTCCTACAAATACTACTATTGCTGCTAAATATATATCTACATTTAATTTTACTCCTAACCATGTTAGCAGTATTGAAAGTATTGCATTTCCAAAAAATCCTGATAGAAATACTTTTAAGTCAAAATTTCCTTTAAGTACTGATGTTATTCCACCAAATACAGAATCTAAAGCTGCAACTATTGCTATTGCTAAGTAACCTGAATATGTATATGAAATTACTGGTGCATGCATCCCTATTAGTGCTCCTATTACACATCCTATTAAAATTGCTATTGCTATCATTTAATTACCCCCTAATTTGCATATTCCATGCTTAAATTTCCTTCATATTTTTTTATTTCTATGTTTTTTTCTCTTTTAAGTGTTACATCTTTTCCTTCTGCAAGCTTTGTGTCTATATATCCATATTGTTTTTTTGAAAGTCCACTCTCTAGATATGTAGGATTTCCTATTGCTTTTACAACATATGGCGAAACTATCATTTCTTGTCCATTTATACGTATATGTGTATTGCTAATGTCTACTATATATGTATCATATACTATTCTTTGGTCATTTATTGATATAGCTTCTGCTCCCGCTTCTTTTAGTTCATTTACTAATAGTCGTAAATCCTCTGACCAAATTCTTTGGTTTCTTGTGTCTGTTAGTGTTATTACAACTCCTTCACCTTTAACGTCATTTTTTCCTAGTAAATTGTTAAATTGCTCTAGCTCTTTTGCTAATACTTCTGATGCTTCTGTATTGCTTTCAATTGTTTGCTCATATTCTGCTATTTTTGCATTTACCTCTTCTAGTCTTTTATTTGTTTCTTCTGTTTTTTGTTTAAAATTTGTTATTCCCGTTCTTAATTCGTCTTCTCTCATATTTTCTAATGAAGTGAAGTCTGTTTGTTTAACTGTTTTAAATTGGATGAACATAACTGCTGTTAATATTAGCATTACTAAACCTATTGTTATTGTTATTGTTATTTTTCCTTTTTTCAACTATTCATCACCTCTTGTTAAGAAATCCGAGCTATACACTCCTTCATATTTTGGAAGTGTAATTTTTTCTGATTTTTGTACATATACTTGCACTCCTGCATTAGCTAATATCTCTAAATATCCACCTGGCCTATTTAATGCATAATCCAATCTTTCTGGATATCCTATTGCTTTTATGGTTATTGGAACTGATACCATTTCTCCATTTATTCTTATTATATTTCCGTCACAAAGTATTGAAGTTTTACTTGTTATTCTTTCGTCATTAATTGCTATTGCATCTGCTCCTGCATTAAATAATTCATTTATTATATATGTTAAATCTCCTTCATGTACTAAGTAATCGCTTACATTTAGCACTTCTGAACTATTTATCTGTCTGTTGTCATCAAGATTTATTATAAAACCTGGTCCTGTTACTTCTGTTAGTCCTAATAATTTTCTATTCTCTTTTATTTCCGCTTCTATATTAGTATCTGTTTCATTATTTTGGGTTGCCTGATTTCTAACTTCTTCTAGTTTTTTTTCTGCTTCTTCTAGCTTTTTATACACCGTATTATATTCATCTTGGTTTTTTAAGAATTCGTCTTTTAACCCACTATTATCACTTATTCCTGTTCCTACTGTATTTGTAGCTTTTTCTATTGTTCTCATTTGAACTGCTATTGATATTGTTAAAAGCATACATACTGTGCCCAAAATTATTGCTATTTTACTTTTATTCAAATTTTTCACCTCTTTATACTTTTTCTCTAAATACTGCTTTCTCAGCACCTTGAAAATATATTTCACCTTGTTTTCCTTTTTCTTGTTCAATAATATACTCTATTTTTAATATTTTTACATTAATATTTGTTAAGTCTCCAAATTCAACTGTTTTATTTTCACTTGGTACTATTATTTTATAATTCGTTGGATCAGATATATCAATTTCAGCAATTATTGCTCCAACTGATGTGGTTTTTGCTATTTCCATTATTTTTATTACGTTTTCTAGTTCTTTTAAGTCTTCTACTACTAGTCTATTTCCTTCTTTTATGTTCTCTGTTGGAGTTTTGAATCCACTAATTATAGGAAGTTCTAGTGGTTCTTGTGAAATTTCTAACATATATCCTTGATTATTTATATATACATATCCATTTGCGAATTTAAGCATATATGTTGCTACTCTTTCAGTTACTTCTAGGTTTACTGTTCCAGATATTGTTTTTGTTATTTTTACGTTTTCTATATATGGATTTTGTTCTATTGATTCTTCTACTTTTTTGTTTAGCACTTTAAACATATTTTCATTTTTTGTTAATCCTGATAAGCTTATTATTTCTTGCTCTGATATTTTATTGTTATTTGTTACTGTTATGTTTGTTATGTTAAACACACTTGATAGCATGAATAAAATTATAGCAGTTGCAAGTATTGCTAATAAAAATATCCATTTTAGTATTTTTAATTTAATATTTTTCTTTTTTGGTTTTTTATTATTTTTTGCTGTTTGTGTCTTTTTTACTGGTTTACTTTTTGAAACTGTTTTTTTATCTTTTGGCTTTTTACTCTTACTTTTTTTTGCTTTGGTGTCTTTTTTTGATTCTTCTTTTAATGTCATTCCTATAATTATTTCATTGTCTAAATTTATTATATCATTATCTTCATTGTTACTTTTTTGAGTTTTACCTTTTCTTGTTTTTTGTGTTCTCGCAGAGTTTCTCTCTTTTACATTTTTAGATTTTCTATTATTTCTTTTTTTTATTTTTTCGTCTTTATTTGTATAAAATGAATCAATAGTTTGTCCTTTAGATTTTCTCATAGGTATCCTCCAATATCTGTATTTGTAGGCGAGCATTGCTCGCCCATTATATGTTTTATAACAATGTTCATTTAATCTATTTTTTTACTTGTACATTTGCACCAATTTTGTTTAGTTTTCTATCTAATGCTTCATAACCTCTTAATATATGTTCAACATTGGTTACTGTCGTTTGTCCTTTTGCTACAAGTCCAGCTAAAACTAATGTTGCTCCTCCTCTTAGGTCTGTTGCTTCTACTGTTGTTCCTACTAGTTTTTTTGTTCCTTTTACTATTGCAACTTTTCCTTCTGTTGTAATTTTTGCCCCCATTCTTTTTAGTTCACTTGTGTATTTATATCTATTTTCAAATATATTTTCTATTATCATTGAAGTACCTTTTGCCGCTGTTAACATTCCTGTAAAAATTGATTGCATATCTGTTGGAAATCCTGGATATGGCATTGTTTTTATATCTACTGCTTTTAACCTTTTTGGTGCTTCTAAAACTACAGAATTTTTTCCTACATTTATTTTACAACCACTTTCTTCTAATTTGCTAATTACTGGTCCTATATGTATTGGTTCAACTTTATTTAGTTCTATTTTCCCTCCTGTAATTGCAGTAGCACATAAAAGCGTTCCTGCTTCTATCCTGTCTGGCATAACGTTATAGCTTACATTTTTTAAAGTTTTAACACCATCTATTTTAATAACATTTGTTCCAGCACCTTTTATTTTTGCTCCCATTTTGTTTAAAAAGTTTTGTAAATCTACTATTTCTGGCTCCATTGCTGCATTTGTAATTATAGTTTCTCCTTCTGCTAATACAGATGCCATTATAATGTTTTCAGTTGCTCCTACTGATGGAAAATCTAGTTGTATTTTGCTACCTATAATTTGATTTGTTTTGCAGTTTATGTATCCAGCTTCTTCTTCTATTTCTATTCCTAATTTTCTTAGTCCTTTTAGGTGCAAATCTATTGGCCTCGAACCAATATCACATCCTCCTGGATATGAAAATGTTGCTTTTTTAAATCTTCCAAGTATTGCTCCTGCTAATACAACAGATGATCTCATTTGTCTCATTAAGTCGTCTGGAATTTTGTGTTCTTCCATATTGCTCGAATCTATAACTATTTTACCATTTCTCTTATATATTTTGCAACCTAAAATCTCTAATATTTTCAAAGTTATTTGGGTATCATGTATGTTAGGTACGTTATATAATTTTGTAATTTTTCCACTTAATATACTAGCCGCTATTATTGGAAGCGAAGCATTTTTTGAACCTGAAACATCTAAAGTTCCTTCTAACCTTCTTCCCCCTTCTATTATGTAACTTATCATTTTATTCATCCTCTCCGTATAAATGTTTTGCTATATTTTATGAAGAGTTTACAAAAATAGTTACAAATTACAATTTGTTTGACTTTTATTTTCTCATAATATAGAATAACTGTAATATATTAATTTTGAAAGAAGGTATTTTATGGACTTAACTAACGCTATTCAAATTGCAAAAGCAGTTCGAAAAAATTCTTATTCTCCTTATGGTAAATATTATGTTGGATGCGCTTTAATGTGCAAATCTGGAAAAATTTATTCTGGATGCAATATTGAAAATGACGGAATACAATCAATATGCGCCGAAAGAGTAGCTTTTACAAAGGCTATTTCGGAAGGTGAAAGAGATTTTGAATATATTGTAGTTTGTGGTGGAAATACTCTTGATTCTTTAGATAACTGTTTACCTTGTGGGTATTGTAGACAATTTATGTGTGAATTTGTTAATAAAGATTTTAAAATTTATGCTCTTTCTGAGGGCGATAAAATTACTGAATATTCTATTTCTGATTTATTACCAAATAATTTTAGATTAACTACCACATCTTGACTTTTTTGCACATTTGTACGATAATGTTTATGTTCTTTCTAGCAAGATGGAACATATTTTATTTTAGGATGTGATTATTATGTCAAGATCAAAAGTTGATGTAGTTTTAGGAACTTTTTATGGTGATGAAGGTAAAGGAAAAATTATCGATTACCTAGGAAGTAATGCAGATATAGCTGTTAGATGTTCTGGTGGAAATAATGCTGGACATACTATTGAGGTTGATGGAATAAAATTTGCTTTTCATTTAATTCCTTCTGGAATTTTAAACAAAGGTACTATTGCTGTTATTGGTAATGGCGTTGTTGTTGATCCAAAGGTTTTAATTGAAGAAATGGAAAATTTAAAAGAGCATGGTTATTCTGCTGACAATTTACGTATTAGTGATAAAGCTCATATTATTCTTCCTTACCATGTTGAAATGGATAAGTTGCTAGAAGAAAATAGAGGAAGCAACAAAATTGGAACAACAGCAAGAGGTATTGGTCCTGCTTATTGTGATAAATATGAAAGATGTGGAATTCGTGCAGAAGATTTAATTTCTGATCGTTTCGAAGAACTTTTAACTATTAATATTAATAATAAAAATAAAATTTTCGAAATGTATGGGCATGAAACTGTAGATTTAGAAAAAACTCTTGCAGATTACAAAGAATATGCTAAAATTTTAAAACCATATATTACAGATACTGTTACTTTAATCCATAATGCATTAG
>ENA-OOSO01000020-OOSO01000020.1-human-gut-metagenome-genome-assembly--contig:-NODE-20-length-26544-cov-1.564347_pt1 | contig 26544 bp, 18 predicted proteins | sample MGYA00241313_ERZ501221 | MGnify/ENA primary metagenome ERZ501221 (study PRJEB25962, sample SAMEA2042499) | human gut metagenome | biome: human gut; feature: human-associated habitat; material: faeces...
CGGAGTACCCGGCAGAGGTGAGATTCCTATGAGTTCGGTCAGCAGCCGAACGCCTATTGATTTCCTTTTATGTTTTTGGGGGGATGAGATCGAATTAAATGCAGCTATCAAAGCATAGGACATATGCCTGTGTTTTGATGGTCTAATGATCCAAATTTATAAGAAGGAGGAAAAGCAAAGATGCCAAACTGTAAAACTATAGCGATATGTAATCAGAAGGGCGGTGTGGGCAAAACAACTACTGCGGTAAATCTTGGAGTAGGTCTTGCTATGCAGGATAAAAAAGTACTTCTTGTTGATGCAGACCCGCAAGGAGATTTAACTACTTGCCTCGGTTGGCAAGATACGGACAGCTTAACGCATACACTGGCCAATAAACTGTTGGCGGTGATGCGAGAAGAACAGCAGGATCCGCTTGTCGGTATGCTCAATCACAAGGAAAAAGTTGATCTTGTTCCCTCGAATCTTGAACTTGCTTCGACAGAAATGAGCCTTGTTACTGCGATGAACAGAGAACGTATTATGAAAAGTTATCTTGACCAGGTGAAAGACAAATATGACTATATACTTATAGATTGTATGCCTTCGCTTGGCATGATAACGCTTAATGCTCTCACAGCGGCGGATAGCGTAATTATACCCGTGCAAGCACAGTATTTGTCCGCTAAAGGTATGACACAGCTTTTAGCGACAATTGCAAAAGTAAAAAAGCATACTAATCCCAATCTGCATATTGACGGTGTTTTACTGACACTTGTAGATGGAAGAACAAATCTTGCAAAAAGTACCGTAGAAACATTACGAAATCATTTTGGAAGTTACATTAAAATCTATAAGACGAGCATACCCATTGCCGTGAAAGCTGCCGAAGTATCCTCAAAAGGGAAAAGCATATATGCATATGAACCAAATAGTATTGTGTCAAAAGCCTATGCAGACTTTACAAAGGAGGTGTTAGCTGATGACAGAAAGAAAGAGCGACTTCACGTTACCCACGAATATGCTCGATGATCTGTTTTCTACACAGGAGGAACGAGATGATGCAAAGCTTAGCAAAATACGGGATATTCCATTAATAGAGATTGACGATTTTCCCGAACATCCGTTTAAGGTGCGCGATGATGAAGATATGATACAGCTTGTGGAGAGTGTAAAGAAACGAGGAGTTATTACTCCGGCTACTGTTCGTCAAAAAGAGGACGGCAGATATGAACTCGTCTCGGGGCATAGACGAAAACGAGCTTGTGAGCTTGCCGGGTTTGAAGCACTTCGTTGCGAGGTTGTAGACCTTGACCGTGACGCCGCCACCGTCCTTATGGTGGAGAGCAACTACCAACGGTCGCAGATACTACCCTCAGAAAAGGCATTTGCCTACAAAATGCGATTAGATGCGTTAAGTAGGCAGGGTAAGCGTACCGATTTAACTTCCGACCCAGTGGGTGGGAAGTGGAATGGAAAGGAAACGGCACAGATGATTGGAGAGCAGTCAGGCGACAGCCAGACACAAGTTCGCCGGTACATCCGTCTGACAAACCTTGTCACCGAATTGCTTGACCTTGTAGATGAAGGGGAAATTAAGATGCGTCCAGCTGTGGAACTTTCATATTTGGACGAGGACTGCCAGCGGGCGATTGTTGATGAAATTGACCTGAACCAATGTACCCCGTCCCATGATCAATCTATTCGCATGAGAAAAATGTTCGAAGAAGGAAAACTTACACCGGAAGCAATTACAGCTATCATGACCGAGCAAAAGCCCAATCAGCGTGAGCGCTTTATTATTCGAGGAGATAGGGTAAGAAGTCTTATACCCAAAAGTGTTCCGTTAGATCAGACAGAAGAATATATTGTAAAAGCACTCAAATATTATGCTGATTTTATGCGAAAGCGCACGGAGCGGGACAGCCGTTAGAAAAGGAGTATGTTTGTTGTGACTTCCCCTTTCTCACACTCTATCCCCTTTATAACTACCACATACTAACCGAAAAACAATCTGTTTTAAATTAAACTCTATCTTACTTAAGTAAATAAGAGTTCTGCATTTGAATTTGTGGAAAAGCCAATGTTAAATGGTCGGCGTGGTTGAATAATTGAGAAGAAATGTGAAAAAGGGCAAGCTCTGAACATATATTTGTACTTTGCGATTGGCAGACAATGCCTTGCACATCACGAATAGGCTCGCCCCTGTTTTTCGGGTAGTAAAAAAGTTTCAAAATAACCCAACAGGCTCGAGACGAATAGAAAATGGAGGTTAAGGCCATTGGCAAAAAACAAATTTTTAACGGGTCAAAAATATAAAACAGATTATCAAATTAAATAAATTTGTTTAGACACATCGTATCATATGGTGTGTTTCTTGTTTTTTAGGAGGTAAAAACAAAATGAAAACACATTCGTTTAAGCGTTGGATTGCAGGACTGCTTTCTGTCGCGTTGTGCCTTTCCGCATTTTTGGGACTTGGCATAACTAAAGCCTTTGCTAAAGGTGAGCAGGCGGAAGTGTGTTTGGTTTCATTCCCCCGCGAGGGTGATGATAATTATAGTACAACCACATGGGGACATGATGATATAAGACTTATGAACGGTTGGTTTTTTCAGAAAGGAAAGTATCTTACGGTTTATTCAATGGGTTTATATAACGGTAAAATATGTTACTGTATCGAACCCAGTACTATGGTGAAAAGCGGAGATAGATTATCTTCGACCAATGAAACATATTGGGATAATTATCCAGATAAATACAATAAGACGATTTCTGGGGAAAATGTTAAGCTAATTATAGGGCGCATTCTACAGTATGGCTATACCGGAACTATAAGCACATCATGGCGTTCACAGAATTCAGAGGATGCAGCGAAACTTTCCAATGCTACAGCCACGCAGCTTCTAATATGGGAAACTATCGTTGGTGAGCGCGATGCGGAGTTTAACCATGTTGTCCCAAAGAATTGTAGTTCAGTTCTTGACTATATACGGGCAGACAATCCACTTCGCTCAGAGATATTGAACTATTATAATCATATTGTTGAGAGGGTTCAGAGACATACGAAATTGCCGTCCTTTTGCTCTGCTACAATTGATGGAGCCCAGAATATTGAACTTAAGTGGGACGGGAACTCTTATACTGCCACACTTACAGATACTAACAATGTCCTTCAGGATTACACTTTTTCCAGTAGTTCTTCTGGGGTTCAGATTAAAGTCAGCGGAAGAAATCTGATTGTTACTTCATCAGAAGCACCATCATCACCGATTACAATTGTTGCTAAGAAAAACGATTCACAGAGAAAAGGTCTTGTCGTATGGGGCGATGGAGTTTATGCGCCAGGTGAAGGTGTACAGGACCTTGTAACATATGTGCAAGAGGTTGATGATCTTGTACAAGGGTTTGTTAATTTAAATGTATCCTATGGTTCTGCTAAGATTGTAAAGACTTCTGAAGACGGTCATATTGAAAATATTACCTTTACTGTTATAGGTAATGGCGTTAATCAGACAGTTAAGACAAATTCTAAGGGTGAGATACAGATCGACAATCTAATGCCTGGTGACTATAGCGTGACCGAAATGAGCTATGACAAATATGAGCCACAGGAGTCTCATCATGTAACTGTTGTATCAGGAAAAACAGCTACAGTGACTTTTAATAATAAGCTCAGACGTGGAGATTTAAAAATCATAAAGACTTCGGAAGATAACCTCAACGAGGGCGTGACCTTCCACCTCTACGGTACCTCGCTCTCGGGCATTGCTGTGGACGAATATGCCGTGACTGATGCGGACGGCGTGGCGACTTTTGAAGATGTCCTCATCTCCGGTTCCACACCTTATACCGTGGAGGAAGTGGACACTGCTGTTCGCTATGTCGTTCCCGAAGCGCAGTCTGCGCCTATCCGCTGGAACCAGGTCACAAACCGCAGTTTTCTCAACATTCTAAAGAAGTTCTCCGTTACCGTTACCAAGAGTGACGCTGAAACCGGTACGGCGCAGGGTGATGCTTCTCTTGCCGGTGCGGTTTATGGCATCTATAAGGGCGAAACGCTTGTGGATACCTATATTACCGACAAGAACGGGCAGTTCGTCACCAAGGAATATATCTGCGATGACGATTGGACGGTGCGTGAGATTAATCCGTCTGAGGGTTATCTTCTTGATACTACCGTTCATAAGGTCGGCGCAGAGCCGCAGCTTTATACCGTGGAGCATAATCAGACGGCAAATGATGTGACCGAGCAGGTCGCAAAGGGCAATGTTGCCATCATCAAGCACACCGATAACGGCGAAACGCAGATCGAAACACCCGAAAATGGTGCTGAGTTTGCCGTGTATCTGAAAGCCGCAGGCTCCTATGATAGCGCAAAGGCTTCCGAGCGTGATTATCTCACCTGTGACGAAAACGGCTTTGCACAGACGAAGGATCTGCCTTACGGCATCTACACCGTACATCAGGTGTCCGGCTGGGAAGGCAGCGAGCTGATGCCCGACTTTGATGTGTTCATCTCTCAGAATGAAGCTACTTATCGCTATCTCATCAACAACGCTCCCTTCAACAGCTTTATCAAAATCGTGAAGCAGGACGCAGGAACCGGTAAGACCATTCCTTATGCAGGTGCAGGATTCAAGATTTATGACCCGGACGGGAATCCTGTGACAATGACCTTCACCTATCCGACATCGACCAATATTGATGTGTTCTATACCGATGATGAGGGTTCACTGATTACACCTGAAAAACTGCCTTACGGCAGGGGGTATTCCATTGTTGAAGTGCAGGCTCCCTATGGATATGTACTTGATGAAACACCTATTTATTTTGACGTGACACAGGAAAACTCTATAGAAGAAAGTGGGGTTACAATAATAAAAGTAAATAAAAAGAATTTTGCACAGAAGGGCACAATTGCAGTAGAAAAGACGGGAGAAGTGTTCTTTGGGGTTTCAGTTTCAGGAGGCATAGATGAAAGTGGCAATGAACTACCTATCATATATCAGCCGCAGTACGAAAAGCGTGGGCTTCCTGGTGCGGTCTATGAGATCGTTGCCGCAGAGGATATTATTACCCCTGATGGTACCGTCAGAAATCATAAGGGCGATGTTGTTGATACCATTATTACCGATGAAAATGGAATAGCTATGAGCTGTGAACTCTACCTTGGTGAATATGAGGTGCGTGAAGTCACTGCTCCTAACGGTATGGTTCTCAATCCTGAATCCCGTTTCGTGGAGCTTGTCTATGCCGGTCAGAATGTGGCTGTGACCGAAACTGCGACTTCTTTCGAAAACGAACGTCAGAAGGTGGAAATCAGTCTTGTGAAGTCCATTGAGCAGAATGAACGCTTCGATATCGGCACAAACGGTGAGATGAAGAATATTACCTTTGGGCTGTTCGCCGCCGAGGAAATCGTATCTGCCAGCGGCACTTCCATTCCCGCAAATGGCCTTATCGAGATTGTTTCTCTCAATGAGGATGGAACGGCAACGATTAAGACAGACCTTCCTTATGGAAGATACTATGTGCAGGAAATTGCTACAGATAGCCACTACAAGCTTTCTGACGCTAAGTATCCTATAATTTTTGAGTATGTCGGTCAGGATACGGCGGTCGTAAAGATTGCTGTCAATGATGGTAAGGCAATCAAAAATGACCTGATTTATGGTTCTGTTTCCGGCAAGAAGGTTGATGAGGACGGCAACGCTCTCGGCGGTGCGATGATTGGGCTGTTTCGCACGGATGACGGCGAGTTTACAAAGGAAAACGCTCTGATGACTACCACTTCTGCCGAAGATGGTAGTTTTTCTTTTGAGAACATTCCTTACGGCACTTGGTATGTCCGTGAGATTGAACAGCCCGCCGGCTTCGTGCTGGATGACACCATCTATCCCGTGACCATCGGCGCAGACGGGCAGGTCGTGGAGATCGAAATCGTCAACAGGTATGTCCGTGGAAACATCCATCTGACCAAGGTGGATTCCGAATATCCTGACAATAAACTGACCGGAGCGACCTTTGAGGTCTATAAGGACAGTAACGCAAACGGCAAGATGGACGACGGTGATGAACTGCTCGGCACACTGACCGAAAAGGAAAAGGGCGAATACAGTATGAACGACTTGTTCTACGGTCGCTACTTCGTCAAGGAAACCAAAGCGCCGGAGGGGTTTGTCCTTGATACCGGCGTGTATGAAGTGATGATCGACACCAACGGCAAGACCTACGAGGTGGAGAACAAGGCAGGCGTCGGCTTCATCAATGATGCGATGCGTGGCAACCTGAAGATTGTTAAAACCTCCTCTGACGGCAAGGTCAAGGGCTTCGCTTTCCGAATTACCGGAGCAAATGGCTATGACATTATCCTTGAAACCAACGACAAGGGTGAGATCTTCATTGACGGGCTTCGCATCGGGGACTACACCATTTCCGAGGTGAGCAACTCGGCTTCTTCGATGTATGTCATCCCTGCTGATAAGAAGGCAACGGTCAAGATCGGCTCCACTACCATTGTGGAGATGCACAATCTTCTGCGTGATACGCCCAAGACCGGCGACACAACCAATCTGCCGCTGCTCTATGCCCTTGCAGGACTGTCCGCAGTGGGCATTGCGGTGTGCGGCGTTATCGGCTTCAAGAAAAAGAAGAAGGAGGATCGTAACTAATGGAACCTAAAACCATCGTGGCTATCGTACTGGTAGCCTTTATCATCGGCGGCTTTATCTTCTTGCAGATTAGATCGAAAAACAAGAAGTGAGCTGATTATCCAAGGGGCGGAGCAAAAACTCCGCCCCTTTTCTATATCACAAGGAGGTACGCAATGAACCATCTCAAAAAGATTGAGGATAGGGTTATTTCCATTCTCAAAACCAATGTTGACGCACGAAGCGACGATATGATGTTGTATCTTCTCGTGTGTAACAGCTTTTACAGCAATGAAAACTCGGTTGGAAAAATGCCTTTTGAGGTCGTGATGAAGAACTACAAGGAACTCGAACTACCCCATTTTGAAAGTGTCCGTAGGACGAGAGCAAAAATCCAGTCTGAACACCCAGAATTGGCTTGTTCTCCCGAATGCCGAAAAGCACGAAAGAGGATGCAGCATCTTTATTCCAACTATGTTATGAACTAAGGACGGTGATTTCTATGGAAAATGAAAAGAGAAAGGTCGGTGATTACACCGTCCTCTGCGCCGTGAACATCGGCTCCCGTGAAATCATCCTTGCTGAGAATGAGCAGAGTGCCAACGGAGAACGCTTCCTCTGCTGCTACGGAGAGCGAAACGACATATTTGAGAAGTTTAGCGAGTGCGCCGTTGGTGACGACTATATTGATGCGGCACTGTTCTTTGCAGAGCGCATCAAGAAAGATGCCGAGCAGTTTCGGGCAGAGGTTGAAAAACTGGATATTCCCGTTACGGTTATCACTCAGGTAGACTGTATCCCCGACCACTACAAGAACGACATCAACGGCAAAATCATTGCCATCAATCCGGCTGTTCTCAAGCCGGAGTACCAACGAGCTGACCGGCAACTCTATTATGTGACCGGTGGCTTTGGAGCTTCAGCAAATGCCCGTGGCAGCGCCGTATTTTGCAAAAACCTCTATGACGGCAAGAATACCCGTTTTGAGCGTATGGATGTGCTGGGTGAAATAAAGCCGGAGCGTATGCCTGATTGGGCAAAAGAAAAAGCGGCTGCTTTTAGCCGCACAATTCAAGGAAAATACCACGAGCGATAAGGAGGCAGATTTCTATGGCAACAAAGAAAACCGCAGGCGAACAGGGCTTGCAGCAGAAAATGAAGGTGCTGGCAAAGCTCTTTGACGCAGGCTGTAAAACCGAAAAGGATTTGAAGGCGCTGACCTTGCCGACGATCCTGAAAATCCCCGATGTGACCGTGCCGGATATGACGGTCATCACCGAGCTTCAGGAGCAGGTTGCAAAGAACCGCCTTTTCTCTTACTTGGGAGGTGGAACAGATGAGCCAAGCGACACGACCGAGTGACCGCCACATCATTTGGAGCAACCGAAGCCTTGATGTGGACGACTGGCGAGAGGACTACAAGGAGTTCCTTGAAGCGAATGAACTGGACGACGACCCGAATGATGAGCAGGCACTCTATGAGTGGATGGAGGAAACCAATTACGACTACCTCTCCGATGAGCGAGTCAACCTGAATGTTCAGCTTTCCCAGCCGATCATTGTCATTGGCGACATCGGCAGATGGAACGGCAGAGTGATGGGCTACAAGGACATCCCCTCCGGCAACATCCGAGATTGCCTGTATGCCGACACCGACTATACCGAATGGTATGTAGATAAGTACGGCGATCTTCGTGCCGATGCAACTCACCACGACGGCACAAATCACTATCTCTACCGTGTGTTTAAGGAAGGCGTTTCCGAAACGCAGATGGAGAACCTGAGAGATAAAATCTATCACGGCAAAGCCACACGAGCCGATATTACCCGGCTGACCCGGCGACTTGGGGATGAGATCGCCGCCGTTTACGGCTTTGACATCCCAAAACAACGAACACCGCAAGAAAGGGGCGCAAGATAATGACAGATTTCACACTGCGACCGCTGACCGTTCCCGAACGCAAATACACCTACGCTCAAAGCTCGCAGCTTCAAGGGCAGACAGGCAATATCGGTTATCTGCGTGGGGACTTCGGCTCAAGCGGCGATCAGTTTTATACCACTTGGTTTGATACCCGACCGCAATGGAAAAGCGATGAGTTCAAGCGGGACTTGGATGATGTAATCAACGCCCTGCGCTCCGAGGAGTACGGACTGCTTCAAAGCCGTTCTCAGATGGTGCGTTATGGGCGTGAGAACAAGGAAAGCGAAATGCAGGGTGCTTATACCACTGAGTTCTGCTTCCGAGCAGATACCGAGAAATATGCGTTCGTGCTTCGCTGTAATCCAACGAGGGGCGACTATAACTTCTACTGCCTCTGCTATGTAAAGGAATGGCTGGACAAGCACATCGAAGAAGCCAACCGGGATATTCGCTTTATTGACAGCCACTATAAAGAGCTGTTCCGTATCCCGGACGGAGAGCGTATTATTGTGACTGACCGTGACGGTAAGACGGAAAGCTATTCCTGCCGCTATATTGACAACTATCACACAGAGGTTGGATGCAATCTCTTTCACATTTGTGAGTTTGCCGAGCGTATGGAGCAAGGCGGCTGTACCTACGCTCCAATGGAGCCGCCCTTGCCTCCGATGTGCTATTCCATACTCCCGTCAACCGGCGAAGTCATTCAAATTGACCGCTGGCAAAAAGGTTATACCGCCACAAGTTTTAACGACGGGAATCGTGCGGAGAACGAAGCAATTAAAGATAAGTTTAATGAGAAGCTGGGCGTGACTAAGGCACAGGAGCAGGCGATGCTTGCAGGTTCTATGATCCGGTGGGACTCCATTGCCGCCAAACCCAAGAGCTATGATGAGAACGGCAAAGCCATCAAGCCAAAAGACTATGAACGATAAGGAGGTGTCCGCCGATGGCACGAAAATACGACTTCATCTCGGAGCTGTATAACCGAACCTGCAAAACGGTCGTTGCAAACCCCGCAAGCTGGGAAGCGTTTCTGCGCTCTGCCTGCTACAACTACCGTCTGCGCTTTGACGAGCAGCTTTTGGTACACGCACAGCGACCGGACGCCACCGCCGTTCTTCAGATCGACGACTGGAACCAAAAGTTTGGGCGATGGGTCAATCGTGGGGCGCACGGCATTGCCGTTTTTGAGGATGCCGACCAACGCCGCCAGCGGCTTGTCCACTACTTCGATATTTCCGACACGCATCCCAGCCGCTTTTCCCGCAGAGTTCCCATTTGGCAAATGCGGGACGAATACACGGCAGAAGTGATCGACACGCTGGAAAGCACCTTCGGAGAGTTGAACGACAAGGAAACCCTTGCCGTTGCCATCGAGTCGGCGGCAAGAAACGCCGTAGAGGACAACATCCCCGACTATCTCTCCGATCTGATCTACAGCGTAAAAGACAGCTTCTTGGACGGCGTATCTGAAGAAGAAATCACCCACATTTTCAAAACGGCGGTGCGAAACAGCGTCGCCTATATGACGATGACCCGCCTGGGCATTGAAGCCGGAGAATACTTTGAACACGATGATCTTCGGGATGTGGTGAATTTTACAACCCCTGCCACGCTGAACGCCCTCGGCTATGCCACCAGCGATATTGCGGAGATGGGACTTGCGGAGATTTCTCGCACCATTCTTGCCCTCGACCGTCAAAATCGCATAATTGCAGAGAAAACCAAAGCCGATTACAATGTAGGCAAAGAAAAAACCGAAAGGAGTCCTGACGATGAACGAGATCACTTACACGAGGCAGGGGGATTATCTGCTCCCCGATCTGACAATGCCGGAGCAGCCGGAGCTGTCGATGGGCAGGTACGCCCGGATGCGGAAGAAGTTCCTGAAGGAGCATCACAAGGTACGCTACTACAACCTGCTGACGAGCTGCGCCCTGAACGAGCATCTGAACGACACGGAGCGCAGAGCGAACGAGATGGAACAGATGCTGACGGAGCAGATGGCAGCGTCGGAGGGCGTGACGGAGAGCCTGAAAGCGACGGATATGATGAGTTGGGTTCGGAAGATGAACAGCGTCCGGAGCCGGGTTCAGGAGATCGTGATGGCGGAGGTAATCTTCGCTTAGACTATTACGACCGAGGTCACGAGGATAAAAGCCTGCCGTTCTTTGGCGGCGATGATACGATTCGTGAAATCCTCGGCACCACGCCGCACCTGAAAGCAAGCAAAGACGAGATACGGGCATTCTTTGAAGCTACCGCTGATGAGAACGCCCGTATTTCTTATATCAAGCGCATTTTCAACAACGACTATACCGAGGTCATTCTGAGCGATGGACGGCGTGTGGGCTACAAGACCTATCAGAATGTGTTGCAGCTTTGGGAGGGCAGTTATCTCTCCCGCACGGCACAGAGTTTCTATGATTGGGGCGTAATTGCCCAGCATTTTGAAGCGATGCGGCTGCTTGGGGAGTTGCAGGACACGATGAAGCCGCTACCGTCCATTGACGGGCAGTTGAGCTTGATGACAGCAGGAGCAGAGGAACGAAAGCCCTCTGCTTTTACTTTCTCTCAGGAGATCATCGACGCTGTTCTCACCCGTGGCAGCGGCATCTCTGAGGGGAAAATGCGAATCTATGAGCAGTTCCAAAAGAGCCTGTCTGCAAAGGAAAACGCAGATTTCCTGAAAAATGAATACGGCTGGGGCGGAGTCTATCCGGCTATTGTCGGAGCCGGTGTTGATGAGCAACACGACGGTAAGGGTATCCGTATTTCTAAAGGCATCGGAAGCGATAAACCTCATATCGACCTGAAATGGAGTCAGGTGGAGAAGCGTATTGCCGAGCTGATAAAACTCGACCGTTACTTGAACCCCAAGGAAAAGGCGCAGTACCCTGCGTGGCTGCAAAGGCAGGAAGAACGCCGTGCAGAGCTTGCCGAGGAACGAAGGAACAGAGAAATCTTGTCTACCGCACCTTCCGAAAAGGAAGAACCGAAAAATGAGCGATATGAGTACCACCTCGGCAGCACCGTCTATCTCGGCGCAAACGAATATGAAATCCTGTCCTTTGATGACGAGCGTGTGATGCTCTATGATACGCAGTTTCCGCTTTTCAACAAGGAAATGACGAGAGCTGAGTTCGACAGCAAGGTGCAGGAGAACCCGCTGAATGAGCATTTGAAGGTCGATGAAATACAGCCCGAAGAAAAGGCGGTTGAGTTCGACATCGGGATGGGCTATCTCGGCAACGGACTGACCGTTTGGAACCGTGCCGTGGAGGTCAATGGGGACTATCAGAACATTGCCCACATCTCCCCCGAAGGTGAGATCACCTTCTATGTGCAGGACTTGCCGCAGAGCGTTGTGGAGCGTATCAGACAGGCGGCAGAAAGAGAAAAGCCAAAGGATGCTGCTTTGCCGGAGTTCTATCAGGCGTATCTTAAAACCAAAGCAGACAATCCGAGTAGCCTTGTACTGTATCAGATGGGAGATTTCTTTGAAGCCTATGCTGATGACGCAGAGGTCGTCGGGACAGCCCTTGATTTGACGCAGACGACCCGTGCCGTCGATCACAACACCCGTGTCCCTATGGTGGGATTTCCGCAGCACCGCTTGGAAACCTACCTTACAATGCTGACCGACAGAGGGTACGATGTAGCGGTCAACGCTTTGGAGGACGGTAAACGCATTACCCGCACCGTGGTTTCCACCACGAAGGAAGCACCCATCGAGTCCAAACCCATCGGCAGGATCGACTATCTCGGCACGGACGGCAAGGTCGGTGAAAGCATCGAGTACACCAGCCCTTATAGTTTCGAGAAGGACATCAAGGAGGAAAACTACTACGGTGTGCCGATGAGTATTGTTCTGTATAAGGACAAAGACGGCAACACGATTCCGCACGGTTTTATCGCACAGCTTGACCCACCGCCCAAGGGCTTTGAGATCATCGACAGCCCGTATTTGCCGGAAAATGCTCTGGATAAAGCGAAGCATCTCATTGATGATTTTTGCCGTGAGGAGTATCAGCGTGAGGACGGTGCGGATTACACCGACCTTACCAATGTAGGTATTGCCTACACCACGACAGAGGACGACAGGCACGAGATTCAGGCAAGGGTCAACCTTGTGGATTTCCGCATCGAAACTCTTGCAGACGGCAAAGTCGTCCGCAGTGAGCAGTATGCGTCCCTTGAAGAACTGACCGAAAAAGGACTGCAAGCACTGTCCTTTGACGACCTTGTTTATCTCTCCGAGGAAGAACTTGCACAGGTGGAAGCACCTCTTACCCCTGTTTGGGAGCATCCGAAGAAAAGCCGGGTGCAGACCTTTGATATTCATCCCGAAATCCCAATGGCAGACCGTCATACCTTTGACCTTGCTTCTCACGAGGTCGAGGAGGTCAACAAGAAAGAACGCTTCCACCGCAACTATGCGGCAATCACCGTTCTGAAAAGGTGTCAGGAAGAAAACCGCTTCGCCACACCGGACGAGCAGATCATTCTCTCTAAATATGTGGGCTGGGGCGGTATTCCTGAAGCCTTTGACGAACGGGCAGACTCTTGGCGAACCGAATACGGTATGCTTAAAAACATCCTGTCACCGGAGGAATACGCTTCCGCAAGAGAAAGCACTCTGACCGCTTTCTACACGCCGCCAACGGTTATCAATGCCGTGTATAAGGTGATGAAACAGCTTGGCTTCCGTGAGGGCAACATCTTGGAACCGTCCTGCGGCATCGGGCATTTTATCGGTATGCTTCCCGAAGAAATGAAGGAAAGCAAGATCTACGGTGTGGAGCTGGATACGGTTTCTGCCGGCATCGCACAGCAGTTATATCAAAAGTCCTCTATCGCCGCACAGGGCTTTGAAGAAACCAACCTCCCCGACAGCTTCTTTGATGCCGTTGTGGGGAATGTACCCTTCGGGGATTTCAAGGTTCCTGACAAGCGTTACGACAAGCACAAGTTCCTCGTCCACGACTACTTCTTCGCCAAATCCTTGGACAAGCTCCGTCCGGGCGGCGTAATGGCGCTCATTACGAGCAAAGGCACAATGGACAAGGAAACTTTAGCAGTACGAAAGTATATTGCACAGAGAGCAGAGCTTCTTGGAGCAATCCGATTGCCGAATAATACCTTTAAGGGTAATGCAGGAACGGAAGTCGTTTCGGATATTCTTATCCTGCAAAAGCGTGACAGACTGATAGATATTGAGCCGGATTGGGTTCATCTTGATACCGATGAGAACGGAATTAAGATGAACTCTTATTTTGTGCAGCACCCCGAAATGATACTTGGAGAAATGAAAATGGTATCGGGGCGTTTCGGTATGGAAGCAACTTGTATGCCGTATGAAAATGCAGACCTTGCAGCACAGCTTGATGAAGCAGTAGCAAACATTCACGGAGAAATCACGGAATATGAAACTGAGGAAGAACTGGAGGAGGAAGATAATTCTATTCCGGCAGACCCGACAGTGAGAAACTTTTCTTATACGGTGGTGGGCGATAAAATCTACTATCGTGAAAATTCCCGTATGACTCCGGTGGAAGTGTCGGCAACCGCAGAGAACCGAATTAAGGGTATGATTGCCATTAGAAATTCCGTCAGAACGCTGATTGAATTGCAGACAGAAGATTACCCTGACAGCGAAATCAAAGCGGAGCAGGAGCGATTAAACAGACTTTATGATACCTTTTCAGGTAAGTACGGGCTCATTAACAGCCGTGCAAATACCTCTGCTTTTTCGCAGGACAGTTCATTCTCTTTGCTTTCCGCATTGGAGATAATCGGAGAGGACGGAGAACTGGAACGTAAGGCTGATATGTTTTCTAAGAGGACAATTAAGCCGCATACTCCGGTTACTTCTGTTGATACGGCAAGCGAAGCGTTGGCGGTATCTCTTGGAGAAAAAGCCACGATTGATATGGACTATATGATGGAGCTTTCCGGTAAATCGGAGAATGAAATCTTTGAGGACTTAAAGGGTGTTATCTTCTTAAACCCGCTTTATGAGTATGGAAATTCTTACGAACCGAAGTATCTGATGGCTGATGAATACCTTTCGGGTAATGTCAGGGAAAAGCTGAGGATTGCAAAGAACTCGGCAGAACTCTATCCGGAAGATTATAAGGTCAATGTGGAAGCACTTCAAAAGGTGCAGCCGAAAGACCTGACTGCAAGTGAAATTTCCGTGCGACTTGGTGCAACTTGGCTGCCGCCGGACGATGTGCAGGAGTTTATCTTTCATTTGCTTGAAACACCACGCTATGCACAGTGGAATATCAAAGTTCACTTCTCTCCATTTACGAGTGAGTGGAATATTGAGGGCAAATCCTATGACAAAGGAAATGTAAGGGCATATAACACTTACGGAACTTCCCGCATCAATGCCTATAAGATTATTGAGGAAACGCTGAATTTAAAAGATGTGCGTATCTTTGATTATATCGAAGATGATGAGGGAAAGAAAAAGGCTGTCCTGAATAAAAAGGAAACAGCGATTGCTCAGTCGAAGCAGGAAATGATTAAGCAGGAATTTCAGGACTGGATATGGTCTGACCCTGAACGAAGGGAAAGGCTTTGCAAATCCTACAATGAGAAATTCAATAGCGTCAGACCTCGTGAGTATGATGGCTCTCATATCCGTTTCGGCGGCATGAACCCGGATATTACCCTCCGTGAACACCAGAGAAATGCTATCGCTCATGTTGGAAGCCATATCATCTTCAATGGTATGAACCCTGAAATTGAACTCAGGGAACATCAGAAAAATGCGGTTGCCCATATCCTTTACGGAGGAAATACGCTTCTTGCACACGCAGTCGGAGCAGGAAAAACTTTTGAAATGGTAGCGGCAGCACAGGAGTCGAAAAGGCTTGGACTTTGTAATAAGTCACTGTTTGTTGTACCAAATCACTTGACCGAACAATGGGCGGCTGAGTATTTGCAGCTCTATCCGGCGGCGAATATCCTTGTCGCAACAAAGAAAGATTTTGAAACCAAGAATCGTAAAAAGTTCTGCGGCAGGATTGCAACCGGAGATTATGATGCAGTCATTATCGGTCATTCACAGTTTGAGAAAATCCCGATGTCCATTGAAAGACAGAGGGCAATCTTAGAACAGCAGCTTGAGGAAATAACCGAAGGAATTGCGGAACTCAAGCGAAACCGAGGGGAAAACTTCTCAGTCAAACAGCTTGAAAAGTCAAAGAAATCCATTAAGCAGAAATTGGATAAACTCAATGACCAGACGAAGAAAGATGATGTTGTAACTTTTGAGGAACTTGGTGTAGACAGGCTTTTTGTTGATGAAAGCCATTATTACAAGAACCTTTATCTTTATACAAAAATGCGTAATGTGGGCGGTATCGCACAGACGGAAGCACAGAAATCTTCCGACCTCTTTATGAAGTGTCGTTACCTTGACGAGATTACCGGAGGACGAGGAACAGTGTTTGCAACGGGTACACCTATCTCAAACAGTATGGTGGAACTCTACACGATACAGCGATATTTGCAGTACAACACGCTTGTGAAAAATGGGTTGCAGCACTTTGATGCCTGGGCTTCCACTTTCGGAGAAACCATTACGGCAGTGGAACTTACACCGGAAGGAACGGGATACAGAGCAAAGACAAGGTTCGCAAAATTCTATAACCTGCCTGAACTTATGGCAATGTTCAAAGAGGTTGCGGATATTAAGACAGCGGATATGTTGAACCTGCCAGTACCGGAAGCAAAGTACCATAACATTGCAGTAAAGCCGTCAGAAATGCAGAAAGAAATGGTTGCTTCCCTTGCGGAAAGAGCAGAACAGGTGCGTGGCGGTGGTGTGGATTCAAGCGTAGATAATATGCTGAAAATCACAAATGACGGTAGAAAACTGGCTCTTGACCAACGTATGCTCAACGATATGCTGCCTGATTTTGAGGGCAGTAAAATCAATGCCTGCGTCGATAACATCTATCGGATATGGGAGGAAAATACTGACAAGAAATCGGCACAGCTTGTGTTCTGCGATTTGTCAACTCCTAAGAATGACGGAACATTTTCCGTCTATAACGACATCAGGAAGAAACTGATTGAGAGAGGTATTCCAGAAAGTGAAGTGAAATTCATACACGAAGCCGACACGGATATGAAGAAAAAGGAACTGTTCCAAAAGACCCGTAAGGGAGAGGTCAGAGTGCTTCTTGGCTCTACTCAGAAGATGGGAGCAGGAACGAATGTGCAGGATAAACTTATCGCACTTCACGACGTAGATTGTCCGTGGCGACCTTCAGACTTGGAGCAGCGTTCCGGCAGAATTGTCCGTCAGGGCAACGAAAATCCGCAGGTAGATATTTATCGCTATGTAACAGAGCAGACCTTTGACGCATACCTTTATCAGCTTGTGGAAGGTAAGCAGAAGTTCGCAAGTCAGATTATGACGAGCAAATCTCCGGTCAGGTCGGCAGAGGATATTGATGAAACTGCACTGTCCTATGCAGAGATAAAAATGCTTGCAACAGGCAATCCGTATATCAAAGAGAAGATGGACTTAGACATTCAGGTGCAGAAGTTGAAGATGTTAAAATCCAATTTTCTATCAGAGAAATACGGACTGGAGGATAAGGTCATCAAGTTCTATCCACAACAGATTGCTTACTTAAAATCCCGTGTGGAGGGACTTACAAAAGATGTTGAAACAGCAAAATCACACCCGAAACCGATAGACGAGCAGCCGCTTGGAATGATGGTATCGGGTGTTTCTTATTCCGAAAAAGCCGAAGCGGGTCAGGCAATTATCAATGCCTGCAAGTCAATGAACAGTCCCGATGCGATACCACTTGGCGAGTACCGTGGCTTTCAAATGGAACTGTATTTTGATACGGTGCAGCGTAATTATGTTGTGAAGTTGAAAGGCGAAACGAGTAGAGATGTACCGCTTGGCGATGACGCTCACGGTAATATCGTGAGAATAGATAACGGCATTGAACGCTTTGAGGAAACACTTGCTGATACGAAAAACAGTCTTGAAAATACGGAAAAGCAGTTTGAAACAGCGAAGCAGGAAATTGAAAAGCCGTTTGCCAAAGAGGAAGAACTGAGGGCAAAGACTGCCAGACTTGATGAGCTGAATATCCTGCTCAATATGGATAAAAAAGAAAATGAGATTGTCGGCGGAGAGCCTGACGAGGGCGAAGCAGTCGGCGGCAGAAAGGAGAAATCGTATGAGAGATAAACAGGAAGGCGGTGGTCGATATGCCTTTTATCGCACCTGAGTTAATCATTCAGGCAAAGCAGATGGACTTATTAACCTATCTGAAAAATTATGAACCGTATGAGTTGGTTAAGTTTTCAGGTAACACTTATTGCACCAGAACTCACGACAGTTTGAAGATTTCAAACGGGAAATGGATATGGTGGTCGAGAGGTATCGGCGGCAGGAGTGCCTTAGATTATCTCATTAAGGTCAAAGGTTACAGCTTCCTTGAAGCCGTGGAAACCATTATCGGACACACAGCGATTCAGGCTCCGGTCTATGAAAAGCCACAGCTAAAAGAGGAAAACAAACCGCTTCTTCTCCCTGAAAAATGTGCTTCCAACAGAGTGATTACAGAGTATCTTTTCGGGAGAGGAATAGATTTTGAAATCATCAATTACTGTATCTCCAATGACCTTATCTTTGAGAGTCTGCCGTATCACAATGTTGTGTTTGTAGGCTATGACGAGAAGAAAGAACCGAAATATGCAGCCTACCGTTCCACGAATAAACGTAGGATTATGGGGGATTGCAGTGGCAGTAAAAAAGATTATTCTTTTCGGCTTGGTAAGGAAAACTTGGAGGAAGTACACCTCTTTGAGTGTGCCATTGACTTGTTATCCTATGCCACACTTGCGAAGTTGAACGGGCAGGACTGGAAAGAAATGAGCTTTGTTTCGCTGTCCGGTGTATATTCTCCGGCAAAGAAAATAGAGGACAGCAAAGTACCGATTGCACTGGAAAAATATCTTGGCAGCAACCCGTCTGTCAGGAAAATCCGTATCCATTTTGATAATGACATAGCGGGCAGAAAGGCAGCACAGACCTTAAAAATCATTCTGCCGGACAAGTATGAAATCGTTGATGAGCCACCCAAAGCAGGTAAGGACTTCAACGATTTTCTTTGTATGCAGATGGGAATTTACAATAAGAAAACACACGAAAGGAATGAAGAACGATGAATGATTCTAAGATTAAAGTTCTCTTGGTAGAACCGGAAAAGTATCCAAAAGAAATTGAAATTGACGACAGTCTGGAAGCAATGCAGGAGGTTGTCGGTGGGGATATTGAGGAATATATGCCCTTTGATGATGACGTTGCAATCATCTGTAATGAGGAAGGAAAGGTAAGAGGACTTCCGCTTAATCGTGCTGTTTATGTGCAGGACAACGATAAGAAAGAGATGGTTGATATTATCTGCGGCAAGTTCTTTATCTGTTATGCACCGCCTGAGAGTGAGAGCTTTCAGAGCTTGCCGGACGATATGATAAAGAAGTATAAGGAACAGTTCAAGTATCCTGAACGCTTTTCTAAGGAAGTGGGCGGCAATATCGTGGCTGAACCTTTTAAGCCGAAATCAAAGGATTATGAGAGATAGTAGCCTGAGAACGGGGCAACCCGGAGGAGATGTTTATTCTTAGCGAGCAGACCATTTGGATAAACACAGTTTCCCAAACGGTAAAAGGCTCGTTAGGGGTTGCCCCTAATACCCCGTGAGAAAGGAGAACTTGATTTGAGAGAGTTATTACTTATCGCCGCCGGAACACTGCTCGGCAGTTGTCTTGGCGTTACGATGATGTGCTTATTCCAGATTAACAAAGATTGCAGAGTAAAGAGAAAGGAAGATACCGATTATGAGAAAGAGAAACATTCAGAAGATTGTACGCTTTAACCGCAAGGAAGCACAGGATTTGGCAGCAAAGGCAAAGAAGGCTTGTCTTTCCGAAGCAGGACTTATCCGTTTGCTTATCAGAGGTTACGAGCCGAAAGAGAAACCCGATGACCGCTTCTATGATGTGATGAGGGAACTTTCCTCTATCGGTAATAACATCAATCAGCTTGCTGCCAAAGCAAATACACTCGGTTTCATTGACGCACCTATGCTGAAGAATGAAGCTGCAAAGTGGAATAAGTTCCAGTCAGAGATTGAGAGGACATATCTTCGTCCAAATCAGAGCGAAATGAAATGGCAGTAACAAAGTTGTGGTCGGTAACAGAAAGGCTCGGTCAGGTCATTGACTATGCAACCAATCCCGAAAAGACTTCTGCAAATATCAAAAGGGAGTTTTCACCGGAACAGTATCAGGCTCTTGCTGATGTTATTGCTTATGCAAAGGATGAAGAAAAAACAGAGCGAGAATTTTATGTTGAGGGTATCAACTGTAATGTGGCGATTGCCCGTGACCAGTTCATAACGGTTAAGGAACAGTACCAAAAGACAGACGGTATCCAAGCCTATCACGGATATTTGAGTTTCAAGGAAACAGATATATCTCCTGAGATGGCACAGAAAATCGGAATGGAATTTGCAAATGAAGTGTGGGGTAAAAGATTTCAGGTTGTTGTGACAACCCATCTGAACACAAAGCACCTGCATTGCCATTTTGTCATCAACTCTATTTCTTTCGTCGATGGGAAACATTTATGGGGAGAGGAAAAAGCGTGGTTCAAATTCCGAAAAGTTGCAGACAGAATTTGTGAGAAGTACGGACTTTACTATGACCCGAATCCGAACCGCAGTAAGCAGTCGGATTATCTGACGATGAAAGAAAAGGCAGGTATGCCGACACGCTACTCGGTTGCAAAAGAAGCCATTGATTATGCTATCGACCACAGCAAGACCCTGAAAGAATTTCAGTTTGCTCTCAAGGAAATGGGATATGCCTATAACCTAAGTCCAAGCCGAAAATACTGGACGGTCATTCCAAAGGGATACGATAAGCCGATACGACTGAAAAATCTCGGAGCAGATTATACCAATGACCGGATTGTAGAGCGTATCAAAGAAAATCGTGACAGATGGGCAGAGATTGAGCCGTTCCAGAGGGCGACTTATAAACCAAGACAGTACCGTATGCAGACCAGAGGGCAGAAGCTGAAAAAGAAAGGCGGACTTTATGGGCTGTATCTGTATTACTGTTACAGACTCGGTTATCTGCCCAAGTATAAGAAACAGAATAACGCAAGGCTTCATTATCTTTTGAAAGATGATTTGATGAAGCTCGATAAGATTACTGATGAAGTAAGGCTGCTCGGACGAGAAAATATTTCCACGGACGAACAGCTTTTTTCATATAAGACTTCCTTAGAGGAGCAGATGAAAAATCTGATTGCCGGAAGAACACATCTCCGAAAAAAGATAAGAACAAATATTGATGATGGTCAGCTTCAGGCGGCAAAAGATGAAATCGCTTCTATCAATGGAGAATTGAAAAAACTCCGACGGGAAGTAAAACTCTGCGAGGATATTGCGGAGAGGTCAAAGGTTATGGAAGAAAACCTTGAGCATATCGAAACAGAGGAACAAAAACAGCAGAGAAAGGAGAAATCACGCTATGAACAACGGTGGTGACGCAGCAGAGCAGGTCGTTAGGCTTTCGCTTGAAGGATTTGAAGTTGCTGCAAGATTAAGCGGTTCGGCGGCGAAGAATATCGCATTGCTTTTGGTATCGGTTCTGAAGCAGGAACAAAAGACGAAGGGCAAAGCAAGGCTTACCAATATGATTAAGTCAGGCAAGGAGCTGAAAGTCTTTTCCATTCCGCAAAAGGATTTGAAGAAGTTTACCGAACAGGCAAAACGCTATGGCGTTCTTTATTGTGTCCTCAGAGATAAGAACACAAAGGGAGAGAACGCTCCGGTAGATATTATTGCAAGAGCAGAGGACGCTTCTAAAATTCAGCGTATCGTTGAAAGATTTGAACTTGGCAAGGTGGATAAGGCTTCGATTGTCAGTGAAGCAGAGAAGGCTATCGCAGACCGTGAAGCGGTTGAGAAAGAAAAGCCGACCAAATCCAAGAGTGAAATCATTATGGAAGAAGCAGTCAGAAATCCAATGCAGAAAGAGGAGCGAGCAAACGCAAACCCCTCAGTCGCCAAAACAGACAAAAGCCCTCTGTCAAGGCAAAACTCAGAGCCGGTAGAAACGCAATCTGATAAGGGTGTTGCAAAGCCAGTGGAAAAGCCATCGGTCAAAGAGAAACTTGACCGTTACAAGGCACAGGCAAAACAGCAAAAAGAAGCAGAGCGTAAAGAGCCGGAGGTTAAGAAAGACGGCAAGAAGCCGCAGCAGAAAAACGGTCAGACGGTACACCGTCAGCCGAAGAAGAAACCCAAAACAAAAGAGAGGTAATTCACTATGACAAATGATTTCAAACCCGCAAAGGCTGGCGGTAATCAGCCAAGATTATCCAAAGAGGAGTATGCAGAAAAGAAGCGAGCAGAAAAAGAAAAAGTCTATCAGATGATTGATGATGCTGCCCGTGAGATTGTGAGTGACCCTGAGAAGTTCAAGAACTTTCTTGATACGCAGAGTCGAATGGACAGATATTCCGCAGCAAATGCTCTCCTTATTTACAGTCAGTATCCGCAGGCGACACAGCTTAAAGATTTTGATGATTGGGGTAAGGACAATGTGAAGATTACCAAAGGGGCAAAGAGTATTTCTATCCTTGAACCAGTGGAATACACAAGAGCAGATGGTTCTCCGGGTATTTCCTACAATGTCAAAAAGGTATTTGATGTTACGCAGACAAATGGAAGAAAAGCTCCGGCAGTATCAGCAAACCGTGACCCGAAAGCACTTATCACGACAATGCTTGATGTATCTCCGGTGGAGGTTGCGGCAACCGATGAACTTCCGTATCCGAATATGGCAGCTTTTTATAATAATGAAAAGCAGACCTTGTATGTGAAGCGTAATGTGGGCGACAGCGTAGCAGTTGCCCAGTGTGTCGCTCAGGAACTCGGACACGCACAGCTTTCCATCAACAGTGAAAGTTACAGCCGCAGGGATATGGGCTTTCAGGCAGTGTGTATCGGATATATGCTTTGCAAGAAGTATGGAGTAGATACACAGAATTTTGCAATTAACCGTATTCCGGAGGGACTGGCTTCCAAAGAGCCGAAAGAAATCCGAGCGGAGCTTTCCAAGACACGAAATGCAATGGCAGAAATTCACAGTCATATCTCTGATGAAATGTTCCGCAAGAAGCAGGAGCGTTCAAAGGACTATGAGAGATAACGGAGGGCAGATATGGAAAAAGAAAAACTTTACCACATTGCTTTGGACGATTATGAACACGGTGTTGTCATTCGCTCCTTAAACGATGAGAAAACAAAGTTGATGGAGGAAGGCAAGTCCGCAGACGCAGTAGACGACCTGCTTGTAAAAGTCGGAAATGCCCCATTGAAAAAGTTCAAAGTGATTGAAAGGAAACGCTCAGATGAAGCGAGATAATGACAGGCAGACTGCCATTATTTTATCCATTGTCGGTATCGTTCCGGTCATATGGCTGGCACTTCTGATTGCACCTTCCATAAGCGGAGGATTGCCGGAGATAGCAGCCAATCTTGCGACACTCTTTGATAATCCGTTTTCCATAAAATTATGTGGGGACAGCCTGAAAACTGTCCTCATTTTACTTTTATGCTATGGAATGGGTATCGGGATTTATTTCTCAACAAGAAAGAATTACCGCAGACGAGAGGAACACGGTTCTGCCAAATGGGGCAATGTCAGAGCCATTGATAAAAAGTACCGACAAAAGCCACTGTCAGAAAATAAACTGATGACTCAGAATGTGTGCATTGGGCTTAATGCCAAGAAGCACAGACGAAATCTGAATACGCTTGTGTGCGGTGGCTCCGGTGCAGGTAAGACGAGGTTTTATGCAAAGCCTAATATTATGAATGCTGCCAGAAACAGCTATGTGATATTAGACCCGAAAGGGGAAATCCTGCGAGATACGGGACATCTTCTTGAGAAGAAAGGTTACGAAGTGCGTGTGCTTGATTTGATTTCAATGGAGAAAAGCCATTGTTACAATCCGTTTGTATATTTGCAGAACGACAATGATGTGCAGAAGCTCGTAACCAATCTTTTCAAGAGTACCACTCCGAAAGGTTCACAGAGCAATGACCCGTTTTGGGATACGGCAGCGTCAATGCTTCTGCTTGCACTTGTATTTTATCTGCATTATGAAGCACCGCCGGAAGAACAGAATTTTGCAATGGTAATGGAAATGTTAAGAGCCGGGGCGATTGAGGACGAGGATGACCCAAGTCCTTCTCCGCTTGATAATCTGTTTTCGGATTTGATGATAGATAATCCTGATCACATTGCGTTGAAGTATTATCACTCTTATCATTCCGGTTCTTCCAAAACATTAAAATCTATACAGATAACCCTTGCAGCAAGGCTTGAAAAGTTTAACTTGGAGAGTCTTGCTGCTCTTACTTCTGCCGATGAACTGGATTTGCAGTCACTCGGAGAGAAAAAGGTGGCACTGTTTGCACTGATACCGGATAACGACTCCAGTTTCAACTTCTTGGTATCCATTCTTTACACACAGCTCTTTCAGCAGTTGTTTTATGCAGCCGACCATATTCACGGCGGTTGTCTGCCGATGCCTGTTCATTTTATGATGGACGAATTTGCCAATGTTTCACTGCCGGACGACTTCGACAAGATACTGTCGGTTATGCGTTCCCGTGGGGTATCGGTAAGTATCATCTTGCAGAACTTGGCACAGCTTAAAGCCTTGTTTGAAAAACAGTGGGAGAGCATTGTGGGTAACTGCGATGAATTTCTTTACCTTGGTGGAAATGAGCAGTCAACCCATAAATATGTGTCGGAGCTGTTGGGTAAGGAAACCATTGATACTAATACGTTCGGAAAGAGTACCGGAAGAAGCGGTAACTATTCCACCAATTATCAGATTAGCGGCAGAGAGTTACTTACCCCTGATGAGGTGCGTATGCTCGACAATCAGTACGCTATTTTATTTATCCGTGGGGAAAGACCCATTATGGATTTTAAATATGACATTATGAAACACCCGAATGTGGCACTTACCACAGACGGAAAGGCAAGCCCTTATAAGCACGGAGAAGTCACAAAAGATATTGCTTCGATTGCCATTTGGGACATTGACCCTGCAACACTTCCTGAAAAGGAAATGGAAGAAACGAACTGGGAACTTCTTTCCGATGAGGAGATGGAAGCTCTGTTCATAAACAATCAAACAAATTAAATTTTGGAGGTATTCAACTATGACTATTTTTAAGAAAAAAGCAACTGATACTCAGGAAACAAAGAAACTGCCTATGACCGGAAAGGTTAAGAAAGGCTTCCGTGCTTATTGCACAATGGTCATTGTCGGTGCATTGGCACTTGGAATGACAACGACTGCATTTGCAGCGAATGACCCGCTTACCGTAGTCAACAATCTGTCTGACTTTATCTTCGGACTTATCCGTGCCATCGGTATGATTTTGCTTGGCTTTGGTATCGTGCAGGTCGGTCTTTCACTCAAATCTCACGACCCTTCTCAGAGAGCCAATGGCTTCCTGACTCTTGCGGGTGGTGTCATTATTACTTTCGCCAAAGAAATCCTTACTCTTATCACAGGCTAAGATAAGAGTTACACAGTTATCGAGGGGTGTGCCAAGTTAAGGTACACCCCTTAATTGTAAGGAGGTGCTTTGAATGAGTGATAACTGGGTAGTTCAAAATCTTGAAAATGCCCTTGAAACTTGGAATGAAAAACTGTCGGAAATATGGACGCTCATCACAACTACACCGCAGAACTTTAAGGGCGGGAATATCTGGAAGGTTATCGTTGACATCAACGGTGCAGTTCAGGCTATTGGGCTTGCCTTACTTGTGTTGTTTTTCGTGATAGGTATGGTAAAGACCTGCGGAAGTTTTACAGATGTGAAGAAACCGGAACACGCACTGAAACTCTTTGTCCGTTTTGCACTGGCGAAAGGTGTTATCACATACGGAATGGAGCTTATGCTTGCACTGTTTAATATCGTGCAAGGGACAATTTCAACCATTATGAATGCTGCCGGATTTGGAACTCCGGAACAGACGACCTTGCCCGCAGAGATGGTAACGACCATAGAGGATTGCGGATTTTTCGAGAGTATTCCATTGTGGGCGGTAACGCTTATCGGAGGATTATTTATCACGGTGCTGTCGTTCATTCTGATAATGACGGTGTACGGAAGATTTTTCAAGTTGTATATGTACACAGCACTTGCACCGATACCGCTTTCCACATTTGCAGGAGAACCGACACAGAATGTCGGCAAGAGTTTTATCAAGAGCTATGCCGCTGTCTGCTTGGAGGGTGCAATTATCGTACTGGCCTGCATCATCTTCTCCCTGTTTGCATCCAGCCCGCCCGTTGTCGATCCCGACGCTGCGGCGGTAACGCAGGTGTGGTCGTATGTGGGCGAGTTGGTTTTTAATATGCTGGTGCTCGTCGGCGCTGTCAAAATGGCAGACCGTGTTGTGCGTGAAATGATGGGATTGTAAAGGAGGAAGAAATTTGGAAGTGAAAATCAATCGGGAGATCCGCAACTATACGGAATCCATGTTTTTCGGGCTGTCCATGCGGCAGTTCGTTTTTTCTGTCTTGGCGATCCTCGTCGCCGTGGGGCTGTACTTTCTGCTGAAACCCCACTTCGGGACGGAAACCGTCAGTTGGATGTGTATTCTCGGCGCCGCACCCTTTGCTGCGCTGGGCTTTATCACCTACCACGGCATGACCGCCGAGCAATTCCTCTGGGCGTGGCTGCGCTCGGAACTGTTAGAATCGAAAGAGCTTCGCTTTGAGGCATCAAATCTCTACTATGAAGCGCTGAAAGACACATTGGAGGGAGGAAAATCATGATCAAAACGCTGAAAAACCTGCTGAAACAGGACAAGGAGCGGTACACCGTG
>ENA-OOSO01000033-OOSO01000033.1-human-gut-metagenome-genome-assembly--contig:-NODE-33-length-21523-cov-1.885783_pt1 | contig 21523 bp, 19 predicted proteins | sample MGYA00241313_ERZ501221 | MGnify/ENA primary metagenome ERZ501221 (study PRJEB25962, sample SAMEA2042499) | human gut metagenome | biome: human gut; feature: human-associated habitat; material: faeces...
TGGTTACAAGAATATGTCGGCTCATTTTAAGCATATTTCAAAAGTCAGGTTCGACTTTTGCCGGTCAGACGCTCGTAGACCGTCCTGTAGGCTTCGCCGACATGGCCGTTGTCCTTGCGGAAGCGGTCCTTGTCGAGGCGGTCTCCCGTGGCGATGTCCCAGAAGCGGGCGCTGTCCGGAGTGATGTCGTCGCTCATCACGAGACTGCCGTCACAGAGGTGACCGAACTCTATCTTGAAGTCCACCAGCGTGATACCGATCTCCTTGAAGACCGGGGTCAGGATGCTGTTGACCTGCTTTGTCAATGAATATATCCGTTCAAGTTCTTCCTTGCTCACGAGGCCGAGGGCGACGGCGTGGTAGTCGTTGATGATCGGGTCGCAGAGGATGTCCGACTTGTAGCAGAGGTCGTAGATCGGCTCCTTCGGGATGATACCTTCCTCCAGTCCCAGTCTCTGTGCCATCGAGCCGGCGATCACATTCCTGACGATTACCTCCATCGGGATCACTTGTGATTTCCAGCAAAGCTGCTCAGTGTCAGAGATCTGCTCGATGAAGTGCGTAGGCACTCCTCCCTTCTGCAGCAGTCTGGAGATCTCGCAGGAGATTCCGTTGCAGTAGACACCCTTGTCCTTGATCACCGCCTTCTTGATCTTGTTGAACGCCGTGATCTCATCCGTGAAATGTATGATCACCTTCTGCGGGTCATCCGTCTCGAAGATCTTGATGGACACCCCATCGTGAATTATATTCCTCTTCATTTATTATATAATATATTCTTTTGCCGCAGTTGCCATATGTCGCTTCAGCGACCGACGCTCCGCGCCCTGTACGGGTAAAGGGTCGCCGAAGCGACATATGGCAACCGCTCTCCGTGCCTTGTACGTGTAAAGGTATCGCTGAAGCGACATATGGCAACCGCTTTCCGCGCCTTCTACTATGCCGCTTCAGCAAAATAACTACCCGATAAAATACCTGACGGCGTTTTCGAACAGTGGCTGCTCGAGGTCGGCCTCTATGTTCTTCAACAGGTTCCTCTCGTACCTCTCGCTGTGACCCATCTTCCCCAGAATCTGACCGTTACGGCTGATGATGCCCTCGATGGCATAGTAAGATCCGTTCGGATTGTAAGGCGACTCCATCGTAGGCTCGTCCGTCAGCGGATCAACGTACTGGAACGCCACTTGACCGTTGGCGAACAACTCCCTGGCCAACTCCTCGCTCACAACAAACTTGCCCTCACCGTGGCTCACCGGAATAGCATATTCATCCCCGATCGCCATCCCCTTGAGCCAAGGAGAGTTTGTGGAAGCCACACGGGTCGTCACCATCTGCGAGATGTGCCTGTTGATGTCATTGCGGAACAGAGTAGGGGAGTCTTTGGTCACCTTCCCGAGCTCACCGTAAGGCAGCAGACCCGACTTCACAAGTGCCTGGAAACCATTGCATATTCCTAAAATCAGACCACCACGGGACAGCAGTCCCTCGATCGCCTCCGCGATGTCCTTGTTGTTCAGTACATTGGCGATGAATTTGCCGCTTCCGTCCGGCTCGTCACCGGCCGAGAAACCACCGCTGAGCATCAGGATCTGGCACTCGTCGATGTTCTTCTTCATCTGGGCGATTGACTCGAACACATCCTTGTCCGAAAGGTTGCGGAACACGGAAGTGCGGATCTCGGCTCCCGCCTTGCGGAAAGCTTTCGCCGAATCGTAGTCGCAGTTAGTGCCCGGGAACACAGGAAGGTAAGCGATAACCTTATCGACCTTCGGCCCCTTATATTCAAGATCCGCCTTCTTTGCCTTGAACGGCTTCACACCCTCCATGCCCTTAGGCAGCAGCCTCTTGAAGTCTGGCTTGCTGACTGCGGGGTAAACCTTCTCGAAGAGCGACGCGTTGAAATCCATCATCTCGAAGATGGAAAGTTTGGTCCCGTTCACACGGACGTTGCCGTCCTCACCGGAAGTTACGGTGCCGATCTCGACCGCGTTCTCGAAATCAAGCGCGCTGCCGTCGGTCTCCACCACGATGGAACCATAGCTTAGATTGAACAGCTCGTCCTCCGAAAGGTTGACGTCGAACCCGAACGCGTTGCCGAAGCTCATCTTGCAAAGCGCCTCTGCCACTCCACCGAATCCTACCGCCCAACCGGCCACGATCGTGCCGTCCTCTATCTTTTCCTGAATATGATTCCAGTTCCTCTTGAGCTGCTCCGTGTCAGGCATCCTGTCAGCGAGCGGAGTATGCTTCACGAGGTAGAGGCGGTCTCCCTCCCATTTGAGTTCCGGAGAGATCACCTTGTCAGCCTTTACCGGAGTGATACCGAACGCGATAAGGGTCGGCGGTACGTGGATTGTCCCGTCCTCGGTCTCGAAGGATCCACTCATCGAATCCTTGCCTCCAATGGAAGCCAGCCCAAGCTCCTTCTGCATCTTCAGAGCGCCGAGCAGAGCCGCCGTCGGCTTGCCCCATACCTTCGGATCAGCTGTCATCCTTTCAAAATATTCCTGGCAAGAGAATCTCATTGTCTCCCAATGGCCTCCCGCCGCCACGACCTTGCTGCAAGCCTCGATGAATGAATATGCCGCACCGTGGTAAGGGCTCCAGTCGCAGATGTCAGGGTTAAAGCCGAACGCCATCATGCTGGCTGTGTCGGTATAACCCTTGACCGGAAGTTTCTGCACTGAGACCTGGGTCTCGGTGGTCTGTAGCTCGCCTCCGAACGGCATCAGCACGGTGGAACGGCCGATGGTGGAGTCGAACATCTCTATAAGGCCTTTCTGGCAGGTCACGTTCGGATCCTGCAGGTTGGCGAACATTCTCTCTTTCAGGTTCTTGCCCGGAACGTCGCGGAAGAACGGATCCCTGTCCTCGACCGCTCCGATAGTGGCCTTTGAATAATGCTTCGCACCGGCGCTGTCGATGAACGCTCTGGTGAGATCCACAACGACCTTGTCGCCGTAGAACATCCTCATTCTGGCGGTGTCGGTGACCTCGGCCACATGCGTCACCTCGATATTCTCTGAATGGCAAAGCGCCTTGAATTCCTCCTCGTCCTTGGCTTCCACTACGACGGCCATACGCTCCTGGGACTCGCTGATGGCCAGTTCCGTGGAGTTCATTCCGCTGTATTTCACCGGAACACGGTCAAGGTAGATGTCCAGCCCGTCGGCAAGCTCACCGATGGCGACACTCACTCCGCCGGCTCCGAAGTCATTCGATTTCTTTATCAGTCTCGTGACCTCAGGCCTTCTGAAAAGCCTTTCCAACTTTCTCTCCTCCGGAGCGTTACCCTTCTGGACCTCACTTCCGCAAGTCTCAAGGGACTCCTCTGTGTGTTCCTTTGAGGAACCTGTCGCACCGCCGATTCCGTCGCGTCCGGTGCGTCCGCCGATCATCAGCACGACATCCCCGGCCTTAGGGCTTTCCCTTCTCACATCCCCGGCCTTCACCGCTCCGACAACCGCTCCGACCTCCATTCTCTTGGCCGTGTAGCCCTCGTGGTAGATCTCGCGGACGTGGGTTGTCGCAAGACCGATCTGATTGCCGTAGGAGGAATATCCCTGGGCGGCCTTCCTGGTGATGACCTTCTGCGGGAGCTTGCCCGGAAGTGTCTCGCTGACAGGTTTGTAGATGTCGCCGGCACCGGTGACACGCATCGCCTGATAGACATAGGAACGTCCTGAGAGCGGATCCCTGATGGCTCCGCCCAGGCAGGTGGCGGCCCCGCCGAACGGCTCGATTTCCGTAGGGTGGTTGTGGGTCTCGTTCTTGAACATCAGCAGCCATCTCTCGGTCTGCCCGTCCACATCCACATCTATGAATATGCTGCACGCATTGTTCTCCTCGCTGACCTCCAAGTCATCCAGCAAACCGTTCTTCCTGAGGTATTTCGCCCCGATTGTGGCCATATCCATCAGGTTCAGTCCCTTCTTCTCGCGGCCTGTCTCCGAGCGCATCCTCAGGTACAGGGCCATCGTCCCGTCGATGTCCTCCTTGATGAAGGAATCCTCCACGTCGATGCTTTCCAATTCCGTTGTGAATGTCGTGTGGCGGCAGTGGTCGCTCCAGTAGGTGTCCAGAATCCTGAGTTCGGTCTCGTTCGGATCCCTGCCTTCCCCGGTGAAATATTTCACAACCTCGGCGAGGTCGTCGGCGTTCATCGCAAGGCCCATCTTTTTGCAATATGCTTTCAGATCGTCCCCGCTCATATTCCTGAATCCCTCCAGCACGGGAACCGGCTTGACCGCCGCGTGTTCCGTGTCGGCCAGTTTGCTCAGGTCTTTCGCGCGGGATTCCACCGGATTGATGTAGTAGTGGCGGATCTTCTCAAGCGTCTCCTCGGAGGCGTCGGAGTCCACGATCAGAAGTTTGGAACTCTTTATGCTGATCCGCGCCGTGGGGTCGATCAGGTGCACGCAGTCCACAGCCGAGGCCGCCCTCTGGTCGAACTGGCCCGGCAGGTACTCCACAGCGATGTACTTCGCTCCGTCCAGATCGATCGAATCTGTGACAGAGTCGGTCACAATCTCTCCGAAGACGCTGTAGCGGCTCTTCTCCAGAAGATCGGGCGTGAATCCGAACAAGTCGTAAACATTAAGCAGCCGAAGCGTTTTCAGCTCCAGCTGCAGGTTCTCGTTGAGTTCCCCCAGGAGGCTCTTTGCCTCCACCTGGAACTCCGGGTGTTTCTCCACGAAAATGCGGTAATCGGACATCTTGCAAGTTTTATATAAGACCAACGCAAAGTTAACCTTTTCGGGTCACATTTACAAAATATTAGTCGAGCCAATGGGAGAAGAATCGCCAGATCTCGGAGCAGGTGTCCATGTCCTTGTCGGACCAGGAGTGGTCGCCGCCTTCGACTTTGTAGAGCCAGACTTCGGTTGGCCTGCCGCCTTTCACAGCCGGCTTGCCGGCCTTGAACTGATAGAGAGTGACCTGGTTGCGGCCTTCACGGCGTGGAAGTTCGGTGACATATTCCTCCGTGCAGCCGTTGACGGTGATGATCCTGCCTACCGCCACCGGCACGGGAATGTACGCTCCCCAGCCGCCTTTGTTCTCCGGGTCGCCGAGCCATTCGGAGATGCGGTCCTGGGTGCCGTGGACCTCCATGAAAGGAAGTGGATGCTTGTAGGAATATTCCGTCTCCATCCAACTAAATTGCAGTCCGGCGATAGAGGCCATCGCCTTGAAGGCCTTCGGGGCGCGCATCGCGATCAGGTAGATGATGTCGCCGCCGTTGGACATTCCGGTCAGGAATGTGTTTTTGGCGCTGAGGCTGAACCTCTTCTGCAACTCTTTGGAGAGCGCGATGATGAACTTGACATCATCCGTCCTCATGCCCTCCTGGGACGGGTAGCGCACGTTCCAGCCCGGCTTGCCTTTCGGATCCTTTATTCCCTGAGGGTAGCAGACGGCAAACCCGTTCCTGTCGGCGACATCCATCATCGCTTTCTTGCCATTCTGGGCCGAGCCGCCGTAGCCGTGCAGGACGATCACAAGCGGGGCTCCTGCCTTGAGTCCTTCAGGGCGGTAGAGGTAATATTCCCGTTCAAGTCCCTGGTTCTTCATCGTGTAGCGTTCGCACCGCTCCTTGACAGAATATTCTTTGGCAGGGCTTTCGCTGGTAGCTACTGACGGTTTCTGGTCTTGACGGGCCGCGGCGGGAGGAGTCAGACTTGGCGAGACAAGGTTCATGACGGTCAGGAAGACCGCGATAATCGTGGAGGATAACATGTTGATTGACGGTGATTTTGATAATTCAAGAGGGTGGTGAAAAATCTCTGTTTCAGCCACCCTCATAGTCTTTATTTAGTTACTTCAGCCTCGCCGACTATTTGTTCTCGGCGGCCTCGACGGCCTTGAAATAGCGGTAGGAGTTGACCTTAAGCTCGCCGGCGGCAGGCTCGTCAAGCACAACGGTGCCGAACTCGTGGAGCTGGAGGGCCGACAAGGTCACATAGTGGCTTACGCAGCCCTCGATGGCTTCTCTGACCACCCTTGCCTTCTTGCTTCCGAAGGCGAGGATGAGAACCTCCTTGGCGCTGCAGACAGTGGCTACACCCACTGACATCGCACGTTTTGGCACCAGGTTGACATCACCTCCGAAGAAGCGGGAGTTGACCTCGATCGTGTCCTGGGTAAGGGTCACCACCCTTGTCCTGGAGTTGATGGAGGAGAACGGCTCGTTGAAGGCGAGATGGCCGTCCTCGCCGACTCCGCCGAGGAACAGATCGATGCCGCCAGCCTCTATGATGGCTTTCTCGTAGTCCTCGCACTCTTTGTCGAGGTCGGCGGCGTTGCCGTTGAGGATGTGGATGTTGCCGGCAGGAATGTCAATCTTGTCGAAAAGGTTCCTGTGCATGAAGCTGTGATAGCTCTCAGGATGATTCTCCGGAATCCCGACATATTCATCCATGTTGAAGGTGATGACATTCTTGAACGAGATCTCTCCGGCGGCGCACATTCTGGCGAGCTCCGCATAGGTGTCCAGAGGGGTTGAGCCGGTCGGCAGACCGAGTACGAAAGGCTTGTCGGTCTTCTCGGCCTTGGCCTTGATCGCGGCGGCGATGTGATGTGCCGCCCAGAGGGAACCCTCTTTCTTAGTGTCTCTGATGATGACTTTCATGATTGATGCAGTTTATAAAAAATATTCTTTACTCTTGCTTTCTTGAATATGTCACCGTGGGTGAGGTGACATATTCATGGATGATTGGTTATTTCAGCCGCAGGAAGACCTCGATGGCCTGGTACTCAGCCATTCCGAGTTCGTCGTAAAGCCTTGCGGTGTTCTGCGTGCGCTCCTCGGCCCTCTGCCAGAACTCCCTCGGGTCATCGCCAGGGAACGGCACGATGTCCTTCTGGGAAAGGTGGCGGAAGATCGCGTGGCGCTTCTCGATCAACTCGTCCGGACTGATCGGAACTGCCATGTCCACTCTCCAGAGCTCCCACTCCATCCAGGCGCCTCTGTAGAGCCAGATGGTGGTGTCGTTCAGCCAGTCGTTGCCCTCCTCCTTGAGCTGCTCGATGGCCTCAAGCGCGGCCTCCGTGCAGACCCTGTGCGTTCCGTGAGGGTCGGCGAGGTCACCTGCCATGTAGATCTGGTCAGGGTGGATCCTGACGATCAGCTCCTTGATAATGTCAAGGTCTTTCTGTGTGCGAGGCAGTTTCGTCACTCCGCCGGACTCGTAGAACGGCAGGTTGAGGAAGTGGACGTTGGTCTTGTCATTAAGCCCGAAGCTTCTGTCGGCTCCTCTGGCCTCGCTGCGGCGGATGGCCGCCTTGATGGCGAGAAGTTCCTTAGGCTCAGGCTCACCAGGCTTCTTTGAGTCGATGATAGCCTTCACCTCCTCGAACCTGTCGCCGAATCCGAGCTGGTAGGCCGCGTCCATGTGCTGCAGCACCACGTCATCGTGGACGGCAAGGTCTCCGGATGTCTCGTAGGCCACGTGCACGTCGTGTCCCTGATGCACCAGTCGGATGAATGTTCCTCCCATAGAGATTACGTCGTCGTCCGGGTGAGGGGAGAAGATCAGCACCTTCTTAGGGAACGGTGTGGATTTCACAGGCCTTGTCGTGTCGTCTGCGTTCGGCTTTCCTCCCGGCCAGCCGGAAATCGTGTGCTGGAACTCGTTGAACACGTCGATGTTGATCTTGTCAAACGGCCCGTAGAGATCGATGAGATCGCCGAGGAAGTTCTCCAGATAGTCCTGCTGCGTGAGCTTGAGAATAGGCTTGTGAACCTTTTGGCAGAGCCACACCACGGCTTTCCGGATCAGTTTCGGAGTCCATTCGCAAGGACCGACCTTCCAAGGGGCCACCGATCTTGTCAGAAGGGAGGCGGACATCTCGTCTGTGAAGAAGGAGATGTTGTTGTGGCTCTGGAGCCATGAGGCCGGGCAAGAGGAGTCGATGTCCTCCTCGACGATTTTATGTACGATCTTGGCCTTGTCCTCACCCCACGCCATAAGGATGATCCTGCGGGCGCTCATCATCGTCCCGATGCCCATCGTGATGGCGGCCTTAGGGGTCACGGCGATGTCGCCGTTGAAGTTGTGGGCCTGTCTCTTTCTTGAGATGTAGGAGAGCGGCACGGTGCGCGTCACGCTCTTCTCGGTGGAGCCGGCCTCGTTGAAGCCGACCTGTCCGCCTTCTCCCACGCCGATCACCAGCAGGTCAATGCCTCTGGCGATTCTGTCGAACTCGGCGCAGTAGTCGGAAATCTCCTTCTTGGAGACCGATCCGTCAGGAATATGAATGTTCTCCTTCCTGACATCGACCTGGTCAAGAAACTCGTCGTGGAGTCTGTGGTTACGGCTTTGGATGGAGTCGCTGCCGCAAGGGTAGTACTCGTCGATCGAGAACACCTCGACATTGGCGAAGGAGACTTTGCCTTCCTTGAATTGTCTGGTGAGATTGCTGTAGAGGGAAATCGGGGTCCTGCCTGTGGTAAGACCGAGTTTGAAAGGACGCGGAAGCGCCGCTTTCTCGTGATCCTTGATGGCTTTGACAATGATGTCGGCCACACGGTCGCTGCCGATTGCAGCGTCGTCAAAAATCTCGGTGTTGATCTTCTCGAAGGAGTGGAGAATGCCCTTAGGCAGGTTCTCCTCGATCAGTCCACCGTCCTTTGGTAAAGAAAAGTGTCTCATCTCTTTGAGCTTAAAGTTTCGTTAATATGATATGTTTCGTTGTCCGTTCCCGGACTAAAGCTCTATGTCATTCTCCGCAAGTCGGATGGTCGCGGATCCCGTGCCAGAAACTACAAACCTTGGTGGCTGCCGGCTTAAATCGTACAAAGATAATCAGTTTTCCTCATAAGCCGAATAGATTTTCCCGAAAAAATGATGCGCGGAGAATCAGAGCGCAGACACCTTTTGTCTATCTGATCAGGAAGACCGTTCCTTCTGTGCCGTAAAATGTCCGGCAAGCAAGCATATCGCCGGACAAGTCACATCAACGGTTTGTCCGGCGGTTTGTCCGGCCAAACGGCTTTCCACCGGATAAGATGCATCGACAGCGGTGTTTATCCGGTATAAGTCCTTTTTGCCGGACAAGAGGAATTTCACGTTTTTTTTCGCATAAGCTATTGTTGAATGTTTTGGAATATCGGAGGAAATTCAGTAATTTTGCAGACCTTTGAAGCGGAAGTGCAGCGGAAGTGCGAAGTTTCCATCCAAAGGAAAGTCTACATGAATATGCCCGAATGGCGGAATTGGTAGACGCGTTGGACTCAAAATCCAATGTCCCTTAAAGACGTGCCGGTTCGAGCCCGGCTTTGGGCACCCTACTGAAGTCTCCCTCGTTTTTGGGAGACTTCTTCTTTTTTTGTCAGATTCAACCTTACGTCTTTTGCCCAGTACCTTCGGGCGGCGGAAACGCGCGGAGGTGTCGCTCAAGCGCGCCGTGCTGCACCCTCGGGCGACGAAGATGTACGAAAGTGTTGCCCAAGCGTGCCGCGCTGCACCCTCGGGCGATGAAAAAGTGCGAAAGTGTTGCCCAAGAGAGCCGTGCTGCACCCTTGGGCAACGAAGATGTACGAAAGTGTCGCTCAAGAGAGCCGTGCTGCACTCTTGGGCGACGATAAGTGTGGTTTTCGTCGCCGAAGGGTTTCCTTCATCCATACGTCATTATGCCCTGCGCCCTTGGGCAACGGGAAGGCGCGGAAGAGTCGTCTGACTGTGCCTCGCGTCACCTTCGGGTGCGGGACAGTCAGGCGTCATCGTTCCCGGAGAGCTCGGCGCCGTCCCCTGCTCCTGTCGTTGGAGGGGTTCAGGTGGCTGGTCGCATGGTCGTGCGGCCATTATATCGGCCATTATATCCGGCATATTCGTTTGATATTTGGAAATTTTTATTATTTTTGTCCTGACACCTGCCACGACGTCACGTCCCGTGCCGTGACGCAAGGCAGGAGCGGGATACAGACCGAAAGGGTGACCGATGGTCGCCAAGTTATTTACCAAAGCATCGCTGAACTCATAGGACTCACGAGACTATAACCAAAACATCAATCGATATGAGCGTTTTTACACACACACACACACACGGCGCGCGCTGCTGACGGCTGCCGCCGCCATCCTTCTCATCACCTCCTGCGGTAAGAAGGAGGAGACTGTCGGAGTCTCATCCGTGACCGTCACCCCGTCCCGGATCGAGATCATTGAGGGCGGATCTGCCGCACTGTCTGCCAGGGTCTCTCCCGAAGCCGCGTCCGACAGGGTAGTGAGCTGGTCGTCGTCCGACCGGAGCGTCGCCACTGTGGACAAGACCGGCACTGTCCAGGGCCTCAAGCCCGGCACCGCGACCGTCACCGCGACGGCGGAGGGCAAGTCCGGCACCTGCACTGTGACGGTGAAGGCCAAGGCGGTAAACGTGACGGAGGTCACTCTGGACAAGACGGAGCTGACATTGACGGAGGGTGAGACGGAGACGCTTACGGCCACGGTGAAGCCCGACAACGCTGACAACAGGAAGGTGACGTGGAGCTCGGACAAGACGGAGATCGCCACGGTCGACGGCGCCGGCAAGGTTACTGCCGTTAAGGCCGGCGAGGCTGTGGTCACTGTGACGACCGAGGACGGCGGGAAGACGGCGACCTGCAGGGTGACGGTGAAGGCCAAGGTGGTTCCGGTGACAGGTGTGGATGTCAAGCCGTGGTCCGTGACGATCGGTGCGAACGGCACAACCAAACTTACCTGCACGGTCGCCCCGTCCAATGCCACTAACCGCAATGTGAGGTGGGAGTCGGATAACCCGTCCGTGGCCACGGTCGATTCCGACGGCAACGTGAGAGCCGTTTCGGCGGGAGTGGCCAAGGTCAGCGCTGTCACCGAGGACGGCGGCTTCAGGTCAGGCTGCACCGTCACCGTGAAGGAATTCTCTTCCGGGTTCGAGGTTGGCGGCCTGTTCTACAAGACCGCTAAAGGTTACTCTATGGATTTCGTCGAGGTGACCGGTAACCCGGGCGGAGGCAAGTATTCGGGAGAGGTCGTGGTTCCCGGTACGGTTGAGTATGACGGGATTACCTATACCGTCAAAGGGGTCGGGAATAGGGCCTTTGAAGGGTGCGGTGACCTAAGGAAAGTCACTATCTCGGAGGGGATATATAAGATCGGAGCCTATGCCTTCATTGGTTGCGGGAATCTTGAACGTGTCATCTTACCTTCCACGTTAGTAATTATTGATAATTCAAATCCGGTGTTTACTGGTTGTTCTAAACTGGAGATTACCGCAACCGCACCGAAGGAGGGTCAAGAGTTCTACCACTATGTGTATGACGGGGCTTTATATATGCACATAGGCCGAGAAAAGACTGAGAAGCTGAGGTGGATTCCTGAAAAGAAGACCGGTACGGTGGTGATAAAGGAAGGCACTACGAAGATTGCGGAGCATTCTATTCGTCGAACAAATGTTGATAAGATAGTTATCCCTGAGTCTGTCAAATCCATAGACATCTACACATTTGTGTCATGCAAAACTCCTTTGGTACTTGAGCTGAACTGGAAGACCAAGGAGGATGTTGACGAGATAACAACAAACATGAGCGACCCGTCATCTTTTTTCTTTAACGGCACAGACCGCTCAGCCGTCAAGGTGACGGTTCCTAAAGGCACTAAGTCCTATTACGAGTCCCACTGGCTCTGGTCGAACCTCGGCGGCATCGAGGAGCGCCCGTAGAGCGCCCGTAGAGTTTCCATAGGGTTCCCGTAGCTCGCTGAAAAAGCGCCGCGGTTGCCTCGTGTGTCTCTCGCGGCAGTCTCGTGAGCGAAAAGCCGCGTTCTGCTCACGGAGGGGTCTTCCGAGGTTGTCTCGTGAGCGAAATAGCGTGTTCTGCTCACGGGAGGGTCTTCCGAGGTTGTCTCGTGAGCGAGACGGCGCGTTCTGCTCACGGAGTGGCCTTCCGAGGTTGTCTTTTGAGCGAGACGGCGCGTTCTGCTCACGGAAGGGTCTGCCGCTGTGCTTTTGGGCGACGAAGAGTGTGTGTCGTCACCGAAGAGTCCCGTCATCCTTATGTAATTCTGCCCTGCACCCCCGAGCGACAAAAAGGTGCGGAAGTGTCGCCCAAGCGTGTGGAGCGTTCCTTGTTTGTAAGCTCCTAAAGAAAGACGCGTCCCTGCATGGCAGCAGGAACGCGTTATGGAATGTTAGTAACCGTCTGGGTTGGAGTCGGAGGAAGGGGATGCTAGTCTATCCTGTCCTTGATGTTGTACTTGTTTCGGTCGCTGGAGTTGCGGGAGATCATCTCACAGATGAATCCGGCTAGGAAAAGCATCACGCCAAGGACTACAGCCAGGATGGCAAGGTAGAACAACGGCTGGTCGGTGACTGCCCTGAAATGTACGCCCTGGGCCTGATGCACAAGTTTGGCGACTATTATCCAGATAGTCATCACAAAACCTACGAGGAACATCACCAGCCCTGAGAATCCGAAGAAATGCATCGGCTTTTTGCCGAAGGTGCTTAAGAACCAAAGTGAAAGCAGGTCCAAGAAACCGTTCACAAACCGCTCAAGGCCGAACTTGCTCTTGCCGTACTTCCTTTTCTGATGGTGGACAGGCTTCTCAGTGATCCTGTTGAACCCGGCGTTCTTCGCAAGGTAGGGAATATACCTGTGCATCTCGCCGTAGACCTCCACGTTCTTCACAACCTCGTTCCTGTAGGCCTTGAGGCCGCAGTTCATGTCGTGTAGCTTTATCCCGGTGATCCAGCGGGCGGTGGCGTTGTACAGCTTTGAAGGCAGATTCTTGGTAAGTTTGTTGTCCTGGCGGTGCTGCTTCCAGCCTGAAACCACATCGTAGCCCTCCTCGGTGACCATCCGGTACATCTCCGGAATCTCCTCCGGGGAATCCTGAAGATCGGCGTCCATTGTGACCACCACGCGGCCTTCGGCTTTCGCGAAGCCTTCGTAGAGTGCGGCGGACTTGCCATAGTTGCGACGGAAGGATATTCCTTTAATCCTGTCATCGCCTTTGGAAAGTTCCTGGATCTTCGCCCAGGAGCCGTCGGTGCTGCCGTCGTCGATGAAGAGGACTTCATATTCATAGCCATTGGCGTTCATCACGCTCCTGATCCACGCCAGAAGCTCCGGAAGTGACTCCTCCTCGTTCAGGAGAGGAACTATTATCGAAAGGTCTTTTGAATATTCCATAATGCTATTGAAGGTTGTTGCTCTCGTCGTCTGAATCGCGCTCGCCGAACGGGTTGACCGGGAAAAGCCTTCTGGCGAAGGTTGTCGAAAGGATCCAGCCCCAGAGGTAGCAGTAGATCAGCGAGGAGAAGAAAGTTATCACTGGAAGTTTGGAGATCATCTTCTCCATCGCGGCCATCGTGTTGGAATCCATCATGTTCTGGTAGGTGTTCTGCACCGCATGGATTGTCTGGGTCATCATTTCCGGGTTGATGACGAGAATCTGCAGGATGGAGAATCCGGCGACCACTATGGAGGAGAACAACGCGACTTTAAGGCCGTAACGGTGAAGTCTGGCGTAGTCGGTCTGGACGGTGTTGAAGAACCTCAGCATCAGTACTCTGAACAAATAGATGCAGGTTACGATCTTGACTATCTTGAGCGCGCCGCCAAGCAAGTCGGCAAACATCCCCTCACCACCGAGCAGTGCCGGCAGCATCGGCAGGTAGTCGAGAATTATAGTGGCCGTTCCCATAAAAAGTCCGGCCAAAGCGGCGCTGTTCCAGGAAACACTGGACGAAAACTCTTTCTTCATCGTTCTATCTCTTTAATATTTATGCAAAAATAGCAAAATATTTCGTATCTTTGCCCCTTGGCTAATAATATGGCTGGCCAAGTTCAAGTACTTGGTCTGTAAATACTGGTCAGACCAATTTATTTTAGTTTTTTGTATGATTAACATTACATTTCCTGACGGTAGTGTCAGGGCCTTCGAGAAAGGCGTCACAGGTTATGAGATAGCAAAGGGCATCAGCCCTAGGCTAGCGGAGGAAGTTTTGGCGATCGCGGTGAAACCGGCCACAGACACGACTGTGGGCAAGGGTACGACCTACGACCTCAACCGCCCTATCGAAGAAGATTGCTCGATCGTCCTTTTGAAATGGGACGACGACGAAGGCAAGAGAGTTTTCTGGCACTCCTCATCACACTTGATGGCGGAGGCCCTTGAGGACATATTCCCTGGCGTTAAGTTCGGTATCGGGCCTGCCATCGAGAACGGATTCTACTATGACGTGGATCTGGGTGGCCGTCAGATCACCGACGCTGATTTCGCCAAGGTCGAGAAGAGAATGCTTGAGCTGGCCCGCGAGAAGCAGGACTTCGTCCGTCAGGACGTGTCCAAGGCCGACGCTCTCAAGCACTTCGAGGAGACTGGTGACAAGTACAAGTGCGAGCTCATCAGCGAACTCGCCGACGGCACCATCACCTACTACACCAACGGCCATTTCACCGACCTCTGCCGCGGACCTCACCTGCGCAACACCGAGGTCATCAAGGCTGTCAAGCTGACCGCCATCGCAGGTGCCTACTGGCGCGGCGATGAGAAGCGCGAGCAACTCACCAGAATCTACGGCATCACCTTCCCTAAGAAGTCGATGCTTGATGAATATCTCGTCCTCCTCGAAGAGGCCAAGAAGCGCGACCACCGCAAGCTCGGCAAGGAGATGGAACTTTTCACCTTCTCTTCACGTGTGGGTCTCGGACTGCCGCTCTGGCTGCCGAGAGGCTCCGTAATGAGATTCGAGCTTGAGAAATTCCTCCGCAAGAAGCAGAATGAATATGGCTACCTGCCGGTTGTCACCCCTCACATCGGAAGCAAGGACCTTTACGTGACCTCAGGTCACTACGCCAAGTACGGCAAGGACTCCTTCCAGCCGATCCACACTCCTCAGGAGGGTGAGGAATATATGCTCAAACCGATGAACTGCCCTCATCACTGCGAGATATTCCGCTCTTCTCCAAGGTCTTACAAGGATCTTCCTTTGAGGCTGGCGGAGTTCGGAACCGTTTACCGTTACGAGCAGAGCGGAGAGCTCCACGGACTTACCAGGGTACGTTCCTTCACCCAGGATGACGCCCACATGTTCGTGACCCCTGACCAGCTCAAGGGTGAGTTCGAGAAGGTCATCGACCTGATCCTCTATGTGTTCAGGATCTTCAAGTTCGACAAGTACACGGCCCAGGTTTCCCTCAGGGATCCAAACAACAAGGCCAAGTACATCGGAAGCGACGAGAACTGGGAGAAGGCTGAGAACGCCATCATCGAAGCCGCTAAGGAAAAGGGCCTGAAGACCGTTGTTGAATATGGAGAGGCCGCCTTCTACGGCCCTAAGCTCGACTTTATGGTCAAGGACGCTATCGGCAGGAAGTGGCAGCTCGGCACCATTCAGGTGGACTATAACCTGCCTGAGAGGTTCCAGCTTGAATATACCGACGCGGACGGAAGCAAGAAGCGCCCGATCATGATCCACCGCGCTCCGTTCGGATCCATCGAGAGATTCACCGCCGTGCTGCTTGAGCACACCGGCGGACACCTTCCGCTCTGGCTCAGCCCTGACCAGATCAAAGTGCTGCCAGTCAGCGAGAAATATGCAGATTATGCAAAAAAAGTTTGCAATTTGCTGAATAATTCCGATATTCGCACTTCTTTGGATGACAGGAACGAGACTCTCGGAAAGAGAATCCGTGAGATTTCCCAGCTCAGAGTCCCTGTACTCGTCATCGTGGGAGAAAAGGAAGTGGCGGACGGCACCGTTTCCGTAAGAAGGGAGGGAGCCGATGCCGGCACAATGAAGGTGGACGACTTCGTGGCATGGTTCAAGGCCGAAGTGGCTAAGGAGCTTGTCTAGAGAGGAATCCGCTGATAAGTAATTAATAATTTAAAGGAGAGTTTTAAACAGAGCAGAATGCCTTACAAGCCGAAACCACACTATGGCGGCCCTAAACCGGCCACCGGATTCAGACCGAGCGCAGGACCGAGACCCGCAGGGGCTCGCGGACCGCGTCCGTTCGTCCGTCAGAAGGCGGATGATGAGCTAAACATCAACGAGGAGATCACCGCGTCACAGGTTCGTCTGGTCGGTGACAACATCGCGGAGCCTGGTATCTACCCGATCTCCAAGGCCTTGAAGATGGCGGACGAGCTTGAACTCGATCTTGTAGAGATAAGCGCTAAGGCAGATCCGCCTGTCTGCAAGATCCTTGACTACCAGAAATACCTCTACCAGCAGAGGAAGAAGGCCAAGGAGATGAAGCAGAACGCCTCTAAGATTGTCATCAAGGAGATCCGCTTCGGGCCTAACACCGACGAGCACGACTTCCAGTTCAAGCTCAAGCATGCGCAGGAGTTCCTGGAGGAAGGCTCGAAAGTCAAGGCAACCATATTCTTCCGCGGCCGCTCCATCATGTTCGCCGAACAGGGGGAAAAGCAGCTGCTGCGTTTCGCGGTTGAGCTTGAGGAATATGGCAGGGCCGAGAACATGCCGACCCTTGAGGGAAAGAGGATGACGATGATGATCGCACCTATCAAGAAAAAGTAATCCGCCGGGAGCGGAGAACATTATTAACGTTTAATTTATCAAAACAATGGCAAAGCTTAAGACCAACTCCGGTGCCAAAAAGCGTTTCGCGCTTACCGGATCGGGAAAAATCAAGAGGAAGCACGCTTACCACAGCCACATCCTCACCAAGAAGACCAAGAAGCGTAAGAGAAATCTTGATCACTTCACTATCCTCCACAAGGATGACGTGAAGAGAGTAAAAGAGCTTCTGGTCCTGTAAGTTTTTTTATGTTTAACTTGGAACGCAGTAGAAAAGCATCGCCCCGTGGCGGTCACTGCCTCCGGAAAAAGATCAATTTATGCCAAGATCAGTAAATTCAGTAGCCTCAAGGGCTCGCCGCAAGAAGATTCTTAAGAGAACCCGCGGTAATTTCCTCTCCAGAAAGAATGTCTGGACCGTAGCGAAGAACACCTACGAGAAAGGTCTCACCTACGCTTATCGTGACCGTAAGGCCAAGAAGCGTACATTCCGCGCTCTCTGGATCCAGAGAATCAATGCCGCTGCCCGTCAGTACGGCATCTCCTACTCTCAGTTCATGGGCAAGCTCGCCAAGCAGAACATCGGTCTCAACCGCAAGGTTCTCGCCGACCTCGCCATGAACAACCCGCAGGCGTTCGAAGCAATCGTCAATTCTGTTAAATAGTAATAGTTTCTGAAAGTGAGCTTGGGGGAAACATACCACAACAAATGGGTAAGGATGGGCTTCTGGTCCGTTCTCTATCTGCTGTGGGTGATCTGGCTCGGGAATTATTGGTGGCTTCTCGGACTTGCAGTCATCTTTGACCATCACATCACCCACAAGGTGAAGTGGATGTTCTGGAAGAAGGAGTACAAGGAAGGGGAGAAGCGCAATGTGTGGCTGGATTGGCTTGACGCCATCATCTTCGCCGTCGTTGTCGTGACGTTCATCAACATATTCTTTTTCCAGGCCTTCAAGATTCCTTCATCCTCGATGGAGAGCTCTCTCTTTACGGGAGACCACCTCTTCGTCAGCAAAGTGGCTTTCGGCCCGAAGGTGCCTCAGACTCCGCTCTCGATCCCTTTCACGCACAACGTAATCTTCGGAAAGGAGTCCTACTCGACTCTCATCCAGAATGACTATCGCCGTCTGAAAGGATTCCGGAACGTCAGAAGAGGTGACTATGTGGTGTTCAATTTTCCTGACGGTGACACGGTTCTGTCCCGTTTCCCGTCCGAGGATTACTACACTTGGGTCAGAAAGGCCGGCAGGGACTTCGCCATCGCCAACGGCGGTCCGCTCAAGGTCCGTCCGGTTGACAAGAAGGATCATTATGTCAAGAGATGCGTCGCCGTTCCGGGCGACTCACTCTCGGTCATCGACGGTCTTGTCTATGTCAACGGCCAGCGGCAGGAAGTCTATCCGGGAATCCAGCTTTCCTACACGGTTGTCACGACAGGCGGAAAGATCAACTCAAGAACCCTTGAGAACATGGGCCTCAATCTTGGGGAACTTTATTTCGATGGGAGTCTGCCGGGTTATCCGGCCATGCCTCTGACCCAGAGCATGCTTGAGGAGGTCGGTCAGATCAAGTCTGTTGTCAGCGTGGAACCGAATCTGGATGTCTATCCTCCGGATTTCCCTGACTCTTATCTCAGCCTTTTTCCATTCTCGGAAAGTTTCAGATGGACCCGTGACTATTACGGTCCTCTCTGGATCCCGCAGAAGGGTGCCACGGTTGACCTTACGTCCGATAATCTTCCGCTCTATGAGAGGATAATCTCGGTCTATGAGGGACACGACCTGAAGGCTGGCGCTGACGGAAGGATATTCATTGACGGGAAGGAGACGACGAGCTACACTTTTGGAATGGACTATTATTTTATGATGGGGGACAACAGGCACAATTCCCTGGACTCAAGATACTGGGGTTTTGTCCCGGAGGATCACATCGTCGGAAGGCCGGCTTTGATCTGGCTGTCCACCGATGCCTCGCGGAAGTTCCCGAATAATATCCGGTGGCGCAGATTCTTCAAATTTGTCTGATTTTCTTGCAATTCTGAAAATTTAGAGCGAAATTTGCAGCCCCGCAATTTATTTTGAATCAATAAAAAAGTAAAATATTATGGCAAAAGTTTGTCAAATCACAGGACGAAAGAGAATGATCGGCAACAATGTCGCTCACTCCAAGCTTCGCACCAAGCGCGAGTTCGCCCTCAACCTCAAGACCAAGAAGTTCTGGTCAGAGGCTGAGCAGAGGTTCATCACACTTAAGGTTTCCTGCAAAGGAATGAGAACTATCGAGAAGAAAGGTCTTGACGCCGCTCTTAGAGAGGCTCAGGCTAAAGGATATGTCGACCTTGTTTAAAATCTATTGAGTTATGGCAAAGAAAGCAAAAGGAAACAGGGTGCAGGTCATCCTCGAATGCACTGAGCAGAAAGCAAGCGGTGTGCCGGGAATCTCAAGGTACATCACAACCAAGAACAAGAAGAACACTCCTGAGCGTATCGAGCGTAAGAAGTACAATCCTTACCTCCACAAGGTGACTGTTCATCGTGAAATCAAGTAAATTTGGAGATATAGACTATGGCAAAGAAAGCAGTCGCTACATTCGCCGCCAAGGCTGGCGCAAAGAGCATGGTGAAATGCATCCGTATGGACAAGTCACCGAAGACCGGAGCTTACATCTTCACTGAGCTTCTTGTCGAGGCTGACAAGACCAAGGAATTCTTCGCGGACAAGAAGTAATCTTCCGTGAATATGATAGCGAAGGCGCAGGCGGATTCCGTCTGCGCCTTTTTCGGCAATGTCGAAATAAATTTCACATTGCGCTCGGTTTTCACTAAATTTGTAAGTTATAATTTGGAACGTTATGGGATTGTTTGACAGAGGAGTCAAGAAGACTAAGGAGGGCTTCTTCCAGAGGCTTTCACGGTCGATAATCGGCAAGTCCAAGGTCGATGACAGTGTCCTGGATGCCATCGAGGAGGCCTTGGTGGCCTCAGACATGGGTGTGGACACCACGCTCAAGATCGTTGACAGCCTGGAGGAAAGGGTCGGCAGGGACAAGTACATGTCCTTTGACGAGCTTGTTGGCATGCTCCGTGACGAGATCGGCACTCTTTTGGATGTCGATGGCGAGGAGTCGCCGCAGGAGCCGTTTGACCTGACCAGGAAGCCCCTCGTGGTGATGGTCGTAGGCGTGAACGGTGTCGGCAAGACCACGACGATCGGAAAACTGGCCGCCCGCTACAAGGCCATGGGCAAGAAGGTGATGATCGGAGCCGCCGACACATTCAGGGCGGCGGCCGTGGACCAGCTTCAGATCTGGGCCGACAGGGCTGATGTCGAGATTGTTAAGCAGGGGATGGGGGCAGATCCCGCCTCCGTGGCTTTTGACACAGTCTCGTCTGCGGTCGCAAAGGGCGCTGATGTCGTGCTGATCGACACCGCCGGAAGACTCCACAACAGGATCGACCTGATGAACGAGCTGACGAAAATCCGTAACGTCATGCGGAAAGTCATCCCTGATGCGCCGCACGAGGTGCTCCTCGTACTGGACGCATCGACCGGCCAGAACGCCTACCAGCAGGCCAAGGAATTCTCCAGGGCCACGGACATCACCTCATTGGCGATCACCAAGCTGGACGGTACGGCAAAGGGCGGAGTGGTCATCGGCATCGTTGACCAGCTGAAGGTTCCGGTCAAGTTCATCGGGATCGGAGAGGGCATCGACGACCTCAAGGTGTTTGACAAGAAGGAGTTCGTCAATTCGTTGTTCTCCAGAGAAGACATTGAGAAATAATACATTACAGATATGAAGCTTTCTTACAATTGGCTTAAGGATTATCTTGAATCCGACCTTACCCCGCAGCAGATAGCGGATGCCATGACGGCGATAGGAATAGAGGTTGACGGTGTCGATGAGCAGGAGGAGATTCCTGGTGGACTCGCCGGCGTTGTGGTCGCGGAAGTGCTTGAGTGCGAGGCGCATCCTGATTCTGACCATCTTCACATCACGAAGGTGGATGACGGGACGGGCGAGCCTCTTACCGTTGTTTGCGGCGCGCCTAACGTGGCCGCCGGACAGAAGGTTCTCTTCGCGAGGATCGGAGCCGTGCTGCCTGGCGACTTCAAGATCAAGAAATCCAAGATCCGCGGTGTGGAGTCATTCGGAATGATCTGCGCCGAGGACGAACTCGGAATCGGCAACGATCACGCTGGCATCAAGGTTCTCCCTGCCGACGCCCCTGTCGGGACATCGGCCAAAGACTACCTCCACCTCAAGACGGAGGCCGTCATTGAATATGAGATCACAGCCAACAGGGTTGACGCGGCCTCGCACATCGGTGTGGCCCGCGACCTCTATGCCTGGATGACGCTCAATAATATTCCTTGCTCATTCAAGTACCCTTCCGTGGAGGCTTGGAAGCCGGGAGATGGGAAGGGTATTCCGGTCGAGGTTCAGGATGCGGCAGCCGCCCCGCGCTATTGCGGGATCACCATCAAGGGCGTGAAGGTCGGCCCGTCGCCGGAATGGCTTCAGAAGAAATTGATGTCGATCGGCCTCAAACCTATTGACAATGTGGTCGATGTGTCCAATTTCATCCTTTTTGAGCTTGGCCAGCCGCTGCACACCTTCGATGCCGACAGGATTGCCGGCGGCAAGGTGATCGTCAGAAGGGCCGCCGAGGGGGAGAGGATCGTGACGCTTGACGGCACCGAGAGAAAGCTTTCGGCGGAAGACATCGTGATCGCCAACGCTGACGGCCCGATGTGCATAGCGGGAGTGTTCGGCGGGATTGATTCCGGCGTTAAGGCCGAGACTGTCAATGTCTTTGTCGAGAGCGCCTATTTTGATCCGGGCTCAATCCGCAAGACCTCCAAGAGACACACCCTCCAGACCGACGCCTCCTTCCGTTATGAGAGAGGAGCCGACCCAGGGATCAATGAATATGCCGCCAAGCGCGCGGCGCTTCTCATCCGGGAGGTCGCCGGCGGCGAGATTGTCGGCGGCGTCGAGGAGTTCTACCCG
>ENA-OOSO01000038-OOSO01000038.1-human-gut-metagenome-genome-assembly--contig:-NODE-38-length-20631-cov-1.780084_pt1 | contig 20631 bp, 16 predicted proteins | sample MGYA00241313_ERZ501221 | MGnify/ENA primary metagenome ERZ501221 (study PRJEB25962, sample SAMEA2042499) | human gut metagenome | biome: human gut; feature: human-associated habitat; material: faeces...
CTCTGGCCGCGACTCTTGACACGGCGAGATCCGGGGAGTTGAGCCAGAAGTAAAGGATGGTCACGTAGTAACCTGCCTCCTTGGCCTCTTTGATGACTTTGAGAAGAAACCGTGTGGCGAGCGTCGTCTCTATGCAGAAATCCGCCTTTCTCTGGAGTAAGTACCTCATCTTCACCAACATGTAGCGGCTGGCGGCCACATAGGCGCTCTCGGGCTTGAACGGAGAAAGGCTTTTCGCGAACTCATCCGAGTTCACGAACTCACTGCATTCCAGCATCTCCGGCAGAAGCGCGTAGGATGCCGTTGTCTTTCCCGATCCGTTGCAGCCGGCTATGATGAAGAGTCTAGGCATTACTACCATTATACGGTCAAAACCTTGGATTTGTTTTACGGACTGTAAAAGTCACTCCTCGTCCCCGGCGGAGCCTTTGGGGTGGGTTACACCATAGCCGAAGAGGGAGAAGTCTCCCTTGCAGGGATCGCCCGGGAATATGTCCGCGAAGCATCCGGTGATCTCTTTCACCGTCACGATGTCCTTTTGCTTTCTGGATGTGAGCCCCAGTGCGACGGCCTCGTCGTAGACGTGTACGTCCAAAGGGATGAGCAGGTCGGCGGGATCCGTGTCCTTCCATATTCCCAGATCCACCTTGCCGTCGTCGCGCACCATCCAGCGCCTCATCATGTTGATCTTCTTGTTGGGAGCCTTGAGGTCGGATTTCTGGCCGTAGACGGCGGTTCTGAACTCGTCCTGCGACAGCGGCTGAAGTGAGGGCATCGCCTCGTAAGCGGCTTTCAGACGGGAGCATATCCCCGCCACCTCGCTCCATTTTATGGTCCGGTGGACGCTGGAACCGTCATCCCGCCACCTGCCACCCATCACGTAGTCGTAGGGACGCCAGTCCATCTCGTCAAAGAGCCTGCCGCAGTCCCTGGTGATCATCGCCCTGCGTCCCCAGGCGAAGTGCGCCGAGAACACGGCGGCGATCTCCACGTCGGCCAATGAGCGTTTCCCGGCCTTGAAACGCTGCGCGAACAAGGTCGGGAAAGCTATCGGATCTTCCTTGAAGTACTTCGGGTCGTTGTAGGTTTCGGCCCAGAGGATCAAGGTCTGTCTTGTCTTTTCTGTCATTTGATGTCTTTTTGCGGCCTAGTCCTTCGTGGCTGCCTCAAGCTTCTTCAGCATCGCGAACATCACTACACCGGCTGCCACGCAAAGTCCCATCAGGAGACCCCAGTTGGCCGTGAGCGAAAGCTTCTTCCAAAGAAGTCCCGGGATCGAGCTGAGATAGTTGCCGATGGCGGTGGCGGCGAACCACAGGCCCATCATCAGACCCTTGTATTTAGGTGGGGCCACCTTTGACACGAAGGAGATGCCCATCGGGCTGAGCAGAAGCTCGGCGAAAGTCAGGATCAGGTAGGTTCCGATCAGGTACATCGGCACCACTGGATCCGGAGCTACCGTGCCGTTGAGCGAAGCCGGGGAAGGCTGGCCAATGGAGGCGAAGATCATCACCAGATAGCCGCAGGCCGCCACAAGCATTCCGATACCGATCTTTTTCGGAGCGGAAGGCTCCATTCCCTCAGGATGCTTGGCGGTCTTTTTCGCGGCGAGGGCACTGAATATGGCCATAGACACCGGTGTGAGGGCGACCACAAAGAACGGATTGAACTGCTGGAAGAGCTGTGGCTGGATCTCCAGAGGGTTAGGAAGGCCTCTGAATATCGCATACGCTCCGCTCCAAAGGACGGCAGTCACGACTCCGCAGCCGATCTTGCCGGAAGCCTTCTCTGACTGGAATATTCCGAAAAGGGTGTAGACCGACGTGGCGATAAGAGCCAGCGCCCAGATGTTGAACCCGATTCTGCTCCAGCCCTCGGCTGTGCTCTGGGTGTAGTCACGGGCGAACCAGGTCAGTGACTGTCCGTTCTGATGGAATGCCATCCAGAAGAAGATCACCACGGCGAACACGAGGCAGAGAGCCACGATGCGGCCCTTGGTCTGTTTTGGCGTAAGCTCCACGTAGTTCGTGCCGGTGGCCTTCGCCTGCGTGGCGTTGACATCGGCGTGTCTGAACCAGCTCCTGCAAGCGAAATAGATAGCAATCGAGACCACAAGAGAGATGCACGCCACGGCGAATCCCATGTTGTACGACGCCGAAAGCTTGTCGATGTAGTAAGGGCAGAACCGGTCGAGTCCCATGCCGGCCACGCCGGCGTCCGGCATCATGGCCATCAGGCCGGTGAGCTGGTCGGCTCCCTCCGGAGTGATCGTGCCGGCCATCTGCTGGTGGGCCAACGCCGGAATCGCAGCCTTGTATATGAGCCCCGCCTTTGCCAGGAACTTGTTTGTGATGGCGGTGGCGGCGGCAGGAGCGAACATCGAACCGATGTTGATGGCCATATAGAACAGGCTGAACGCGCTGTCCCGTTTGGATGCGTACCGTGGATCATCGTAAAGGTTGCCGACCAGAACCTGGAGATTGCCTTTGAACAGTCCCGTTCCGATGGCGATCAGCAGGAGCGCGCCGAGCATCACGACGACTCCAAGGCCGTTGGCGGCGGTCGGAACCGCAAGCACAAGGTACCCGAGGAACATCACGCAGATGCCCGTCACGACGCATTTTCCGAATCCGATTTTGTCCGCGAGCCATCCTCCCACGACCGGCATAAAATAGACCGCCGCGAGGAAGATTGAATATACCTGGCTGGCCGTTGACTGCTCCCATCCGAACTTGGCCTGGAGGAACAGCATGAAGATGGCCAGCATCGTGTAGTAGCCGAAGCTCGCCCGTGTTGGCGAGGGCGAGCGCGAATAAACCTTTCGGTTGGTTTTTGAACATACTATGTTACTTTGTTACTTTCTCAAGCCACTTGACCATGCCGAGCATAACGCCCATTGCCAGGAGGCACATGCAGAGGAACACGCTCCAGCAGGCCCACAGAGGCATCTTGTTGTACATCAGAGGGCCGATCCACAAGAAGAGGTTGCCCACCGCGGTGGCGCCGAGCCAGAGTCCCTGGCAAAGTCCGAGAAGGTGCTTCGGGGCGACCTTCGACACGAACGAGAGACCCAGAGGAGAGATGAAGAGTTCCGCTACCGTGAGGAAGAAGTAGGTCGCGATCAGAACCCAAGGGCCGGCCTTCATCGTGGCCTGCTGGGCGACTTCCATACCTCTGAAATCGGTGGCTGAAGGGTAACCCATCACGCCTGAGAATATGGCCAGGAACAGGTAGGCCGTGGCGGCGATACCCATACCGTAGGCGATCTTGCGAGGAGTGGAGATCTGCTTGCCTCTCTTGCCGAGGGCGCCGAAGATCCACATGATGATAGGGGTCAGCACGATCACGAAGAAAGGATTGACGGCCTGCCAGATCTCCGGGGCGATCTTGTCGGTGTTGACGAAGTCACGCGCGAAGAGCGAGAGGGACTGTCCGTTCTGGTGGAACGCGAGCCAGAAGAAGATCACCACGCCGAGAACGGCGAACAGGGCGTACATTCTCTGCTTGATCTCCTTTGCCATGGTTGCCTTTTCCTCGGCGGTGTAGCCGGCATTGGCGGAGGCTGCCTTCTTGGCAGGAGTTGGGAATTTCTTCTTGTTGGCAAGGAATATCACAAGAGAGATCATCATGGCCACGACGGAGGCGATGAAGGAATAGTGGATACCGGCGTTGAACACGTCCAGATAGTTCGTGCAGAAAGTGCCTACGGCCTCTCCGCCCTGGGCCAGCATCGCAGGATCGGCGCCCGCCTTCACGGCCTCGTCCATGAAGTTCTGCGAGGTGGTGCCGTTGCTGATGAACTCATGGCAGAGTCTAGGGAGCTGTGAGTTGTAGATGAATCCGTTGACTTTCAGCCACCAGCTTCTCAGAAGAGGAGCCACGAACGGAGCCACGAGGCCTCCGATGTTGATGAACACGTAGAAGATCTGGAAACCGGAGTCGCGCTTTCCCTGTGCCTCTTTGAGAGCCTCGGGACCCTGCTTGGCGGCGTCGGCCTCGAAATTGTCATACATCTGTCCGACGATCGCCTGGAGATTGCCCTTGAAAAGACCGTTGCCGAAAGCGATCATGAAGAGTGCGAAGCAGGTCAGCGGCAGGAGCCAAGACTTGTTCTGAGGTGTGGCGAGGATCGGAACGGAGAGGACGACATAGCCCAGAGCCATGATGATGAGTCCTTTCTGGATCGTCCCCTTGTAGTTCTGGGTGCGGTCGGCGATGATACCTCCCACGAGGCTCAGAATGTAGATTCCAGCGTAGAAGAATGAGTAGATCAGGCCTCCGGTCTCGTCACTCAATCCGAACTTGGAGCAGAGGAAGAGGGTGAGGACGGCGTTCATGATGTAGTAGCCGAAGCGCTCACCCATGTTGCTTAGCGCTGCTGAAATCAGCCCTTTAGGATGTCCTTTCATACAATGTTGTTTACTTTTAAATTATTTGTGTTATTAATATTTCATTCTATGCCCCGCTTGGCTCTCCGTTTGGCTGTCATGCGTGCGTCCAAAATCCATCTCTCTCTTCCTGCTCGCATAACAAGTTACTAATATACGCAAAACTCCTCAACTCACCAAATTTATGTCGTAGTCCGACTCTATGGCAATTATGTGACCATCACAGGCCGCGCATAGCCAATTTCAGGATCTGTTCGTAGCCGTATAATCAAACGGGCAGTCAATGACAGCTTATCCCTCGGTATTTGCCATCCATACCTATGATGTGAAATCATCGTAGTCTTTGTCAAGAATCTTCCAGATGCCGTTTTTGCGTCCGCCTTCACGGGCGATCAACTGTAATTCAGTGAGCCTTCTCAAGTACTTCTGGACTTGTCTGGTAGATACACCTAAATTCTCTGCAATAGCCGTGATGTTGATTTGAGGGTTCGTTGAAATCAACTTATATATGCGTCTTTGGGCTTTTACGAACTCTTTTGTGAACTGTAGTGGTTCTTTTACGAACCTTTTTGTGGCATCAGATGTGTCGTTAGCGACTTCTTTTACGACATCGGTGCAGTAGTTGAGATTCCAGAGGGTTACGTGGAACTCGGTGGTTGACTTCTTAAAAGTCTTTACAATATTAATAATTAAACTAATGAATCCCCATAAACCTCCTAGAGAGCCAATTCCACCTAGTATTACTTTTGTGAATTATACCATCGTGCTGGCTTGCTGGAAGACGCGGGAGTTGACGAAATTGCGGAAGGTCTCGTTGTCGAGGTAGTTACGGGCAAATTCGGTGTTTTCGGCCATCATATTGATGACTATCTGGAACAGGTCGGTATTGCATTGGAGCTGGGCCGTGTCGCTGTCAGAATTATGGACAGCATTGACAAATGATTCGCTTTTCGCAAGAAGGGCCGGGAGCTGTTGGATCTGCGCGCGGACGGTGTCAGCGTGCTCCCATTCGATGCCTCCGTAGAGAGTGTTGAAGTCCTCGATTATTTTTGAAAGAGATTCCATCTGAGGCTCTGGCTTGCCTCCGCCAATAGTTACCGGCACCGGGTCAATTTCGGCGTTCGAGTCAGAGAGTGACAAATTAACCTCTTCCTGTTCGACAATACGGTATTTGTCGAAGTCTATGGATTCGATAAGGCCTTCGGTCCAGTCATCGATTGCCAGTTTCGGCAGTTTCGTTCCCAGATAATAGTAGAAATGGTAGAGCTTTTCCCATTCCTGGCTGATGAACGGCATCACAGCAGCGAGGAAAGGATAAGTACGTACATAACTCTTGATGGCGCTTTTACACTTTATTTGTTGTTCTTCGGAGAGTTCGTCTTTGAATCTGGCAACACAACGGTTGATTATTGCATCAAGGTCCTCACGTGGCGCGGATGTCCAATAGAGTTTGTTGAACTCTAAGACATCTTCATCAGTGTAGATATTGGCATCTTCTACAATTTCGATGAGGTCGTTGAGTTTGTTCGGGTCTGTCTCGTGTGAGAGCGATGTGCCTTTATAATATGTCTGAAATGCACGCTGAATGTCCTCCGGGTCATTGGCGAAGTCCAGGATGAATGTGTCCTTTTTCTTTGGATGACAACGGTTGAGACGCGATAAGGTCTGCACGGCCTTTACATCGGAAAGCTGTTTGTCAACATACATTGTGTGCAGAAGCGGCTGATCATAACCGGTCTGAAATTTGTTGGCCACGACAAGGATACGATACGGGTCTTTTTCTATCTTCTTTTCGATTTCAGATGACGGGAACCCGTTTATTATCGCTTCTGTAACCATCTTTCCACAATATTCCTTTTCTCCTGAGAAAGCGACGATGGCTTTATATGGGCTGTGCATTTCTTCCAGCTGCTTTGTTATGGCATAGTAAAACTCAATGGCGCGGATGATGCTGGAGGTTACGACCATTGCACGCGCCTGACCGCCGACTTTATGCGCGCCGATGACTTTGTCGAGGAAATGATTGACGATGATAAGGGATTTTTCCTTGATAGTCTGAGGCTGACGCTCCACGAATCCTCGCATTTTCTTAGATGCCTGATTCTTGTCAAATTCGGGATCGGCCTCTATTGATTTAATAATCTTATAATAGCTCTTATATGGAGTATAGTTACGCAGTACATCCATAATGAAGCCTTCCTCTATGGCCTGCTTCATTGTGTACTCGTGGAACGGGATGTGTCCTGTTTGACCATCCGGATGCTGGACAGGAGTCCCGAACATCTCCAGGGTTTTGTTCTTCGGTGTGGCGGTGAAGGCGTAATAATTGACATTCGGAGCCATCTTGCGCCCTTTGATGATTTTCAGGATGCGGTCTTCTATGTCTTCTTCCTCGTTCTCAGAGTTGCCGGAAACCACGATGTTCATATCGGCGGACATCGCTCCATTCTGGGAACTGTGTGCTTCATCAATGATGATGGCGAAATTCATGTTTCCCAATGAACCGCCGATGGTGTCCAGAATGAACTGAAACTTGTGGATGGTGGTGATTATTATTTTCTTGCCACCTTGCAAGGCTTCTTTTAATGATGCCGAGTCCTCTGCCCAGGCGACTATGTTGGAGAGACGTTTGAAAGCGGTGATGTTGCCACGTATCTGTTTGTCAAGATTGATGCGGTCCGTAACCACTATGACAGAATCCACGATATTCTCGTCATCCTCGACAAGTGTCACGAGCTGATATGCAAGCCACGTGATGGTGTTGCTCTTGCCGGAACCGGCACTATGCTGAATCAGAAAGCGCTGACCGATTGGATTGGAGCGAGTCTCGAAAAGGAGCTTGCGGACACAATCAAGCTGGTGATAGCGTGGCCATATAACTCGCTTTACCGGTTTCGGCTTGCCCTCTTCTTCTTTTTCTATTACTTGTGCATAATTTTCCAGAATGTCTGCGAGAGAGTCTTTTGTCAGAACTTCCTGCCAAAGGTATTCCGTGAGAATCTTGGATTCTCTCCACGGGTTTCCTGCACCTCCGTTTACCCCTTTGTTGAACGGCAAGAACCAGCTGTCCTTGCCTTTCAGCTCGGAGCACATCATTATCTGCTCGTCATCAATAGCAAAATGGACCGCGCAGCGACGAGGTGCAAAGAGAGGGTCTGTGGCCGGACGGTCATCTTGATACTGTTTTATGGCATTCTTAACAGTCTGCCCTGTGTAATGATTCTTAAGTTCAGCTGTGATTATAGGGAAACCGTTGATGAATATGCAGACATCGAGAGCGTCAAGGGTGTTTTCTGCGGAATGGTGAAGCTGACGTGTGACACTGAAGATGTTCCTCTGGTAAAAGTCTATTGCTGACGGATTCAGTTCTGATGGAATAGGGTAGTATAAGTCGAACAGAAGTCCGTTGAAACGGAATCCTTTGCGTAGCACATTCGTGATTCCGTCAGCTGCGATTTTGTCGGACAGACGGCGAAAGAAATTGCGTCTTTGGCTTTCTGGGCCAAAGCACATAGTCTGCTCCACTTTATCTGGCTGCGTGGAACGGATGAAACGTTCGACACGACCCGGATCGAGAGTGTATTCCCGGTCAAAGTCCGCGGACTGTCCCTGTTCGTATCCGTTATGGTTACGGAGGTATTCCACCATTATGGTCTCAAGACCTTTTTCTGTCATATCCGTGTGCGGCATAGGCTATTGGATTTGCTCGCCTCTGACATCTATCTGCCCGGTTACGACATCGGATATCAGACGCTGTTTATATTCAGTAAGACGGTCGATTTCTGCTTTCAAGGCTTCGATCATCGTGTCTATCTTGCTTGTCTTCGATTCAATATATTCTACTATGGCATTTTGTTCTTCAATGGGAGGAACTGGAATAAAATTATTTCCTAAAACAGAATAATTTATGTTCTGTCCTTCTCGAATACCAGTTACACATGTTTGTAATAACTGAATAAATGGATGCGATTTGAAGAGATATTTGAAATATTTAGAGTTGCGCTCGTCTTTTGGTGTAAGAATAGTGTATGCGGAACTGATTATGCCTTGATAATAAGCATATTCTATTCCGCCTTGAAAAGAGCGTAAGCTGATTACAAAGTCACCAACCTTTACTAGTTTTAAACCATCAAACCCTTTGTTTACCACAACAACTCTATTCTCATATAGCGACTGAGGGATTACTCCTTTTGATTGTGTCGCGCATAAAACAGGCTCGTTAGGAAATCCTTTTTCAGAGCGTTGATTGAAACAATATTTCAATTTTATAGTATCCCAATGTGCAGGTACTTTCCCGAATTGAATCTGCCCACTGTCCTTCATCGGGACATCGGGGTTGAGACCTCGCGTGACTACGGAGGCTATTTCTGCTTGCTTTAATTCGTTAAGAGTTTGTAACTCTCTCTCTCTCTCTGGCATTTACAATTTTCAATTAAAGTTATTCTTTTATCAAGGTAGGTAACTATCTTGTTCTGTTCTGGAATTGGTGGTTCAAAGAATGGAATTGATTTTAGCGCAATTGGTTCTAAATCCCATTGCCCGACGCGGATCCCTTTTGACCATTGGGCGAAGAAATCAACATATGCACGACTTCTGATTGCTTGAGAGAAAAACTCTTTATTCGGGAAGTTCAAGTCGCATACAAAATATGCAGGGCTAACGATTCCTTCATAGTCCGATACGCCATAGGATCCTTGCCAAGATTTCATTTTGTTGATAACGAACTGACCTGGCGTGACATATTTATATCCATTAAGGTCTTCTGGTACGAAATTGTGATTCTCTTCCAGATTATATATATCCCGTTCGATAACTCCATTTTCTCTTGTGACAGAAAGAAGTTGTTTGTCTCCTTTGCCTTTGATTGATACAAGAGAAAGATATTTCCTCAATTGCATAATATTCCAATGCTCCGGAATTTCCGGCAACCATTGGATGCCAGTGGGCTTATACTTCTCGTACCGCTTCATACATTCCCCTCCTTTTCAGCAAGAGCTCGTAAAAGCATCATTCCTTTGGTTGTCAGAAGGTATTTCTGGCGGGGATGCCTCGGCGAATCAGGATACAGCGCTCGTATGAAACCGTCGCCTATTGACGGAGAAAGATAGACTTTCAGGAAATTGTCCCGTCCTTTCAGCCCGATGCTCTCCATCATCTCTTTCACGGACAACTCCTTGTCCCCTATAGTGCGGATCAGGACCTCGATGTTCGGATTATCCGTGTGGAACTTGTCCCGTACTTGTCCTGAACTTGTCCCGAGCTTGTCCTGAACTTGTCCTGCCCCGAAATCCAAGTTCGGCTGTACGCTCCACTCTGGAGAGGGATTGATGTGGAGGTAGCGGTTCCTCAGGTCCCAATGTTCGCCGAGGAGCAGGTTGCGGAAGAAGCGCTCAAGATAGACCGGGGAATAGTCGATGCCTTTCACAAGATTCTTATAGTTTGCCCGCACCAGAGCATTTCGGAAATACCAGGAATGGTCTGCGAAAAGGTCATTGTTGATGTCGAAGCCTACGGAGCGGAGGTATTGAATGGTAAAGACGGCGGTGGTGCGCGTGTTTCCTTCGCAGAATGCGTGGATTTGCCAAATCCCTGAGACAAACCCCGTCAGGTGGGCGATCATTTCATCTCTGGAGATTCCTTTGTAGGAGAATGAGCGTTCCTGTTCGATGTCATATTCCAAGGCCTGGTGCAGATCCTCCCAGTTCAGGTAGCTGACGGACGCGCCTTCCAGCACCCATTCTTTCTTCGAGATGTCATAGTCGCGAATCCGCCCGGCGTGTTTGAATACTCCGTCAAAAATTCTTCGGTGCAGAGATATGATACCGTTCGCGCTGAAATCGAATGTCCCGGAGGACAGGATTTTAGTGATGTTTACCGAGACTTTGTCCGCTTCTTCATTGTCCGCATCTCCTGAATTATGCGTGGTCTTGGAGATATAGTATTGCTTCAGGAGTTCACGGGCTTCATCTATGGTTATGTCGCCTTCGATGTTCCTGCGTGCTGTCTGCTGAAGGTATTCGGATGTCTTCAGCCCATCCACAGCCTGCAGTCCTATTGCGACGCGCCAAGCCTCCGCCCTGTCTTTTTGGGCGGGTTCTCCTTGCCGGATGTACTGGTTGAAGTCAAGATATGTCTGCATTATCTTTCCAATATTTCATTAAGAAGTCCTTCTGTGCTCTTTTCGATGTCCCGTATGTCGGCAGTTATTTCCGCAATGGAACGGAGCTGCACGGGTTTATAGAAGTATTTCGTAAAACTCAGTTCATATCCGATCGTCGGTTCTCCGAAGACTTCTTCCGGCTCGTAGGGGAGAACTTCGTTCTTGTGAAATGCTTCAATGCCACCGGGATAGGTAAATGGAATCTGCTCCACCTCGCCTTTGACTTTAGCCATCTTTGCTTTGCCCTTCTTGTCCTTGATGACATTGCCGCTTTCGTCTTTTGCCGGCTTGAAGAGCTCGACTTCCCAGTAACCGAATTCTTCGTTGGGGAAGATTTTGCTATATTCATTCTCTTCGAACGCCATAAGCAGATCGAGGATCTTCTTGCGGTCATCATCGTTGGTCTCGCAGTTCTTCTCTCCGAGATTCTTGCGCAAAGGCGTTTTGATGGCTGTGGCATCGATGAGTTGGACTTTGCCTTTCCTGCGAGCCTCTTTACGGTTGGTGACAATCCAGATGTAAGTGCCGATGCCTGTATTGTAGAAGTCTTTCTCCGGCATCGCGATGATGGCTTCCAGCATATCATTCTCAATGATGAATCTGCGCAGATTGCTTTCTCCGCCACCGGCATCGCCGGTGAAGAGCGACGATCCGTTATGAACCTCGACAATACGTGTACCCAGTTTTGTACCGTGCTTCATACGGCTTACATTGTTCGCAAGGAAGAGCATCTGCGGGTCACCGATGCCTGGAATCACATTGAAATCCGGATTATCATCATAGACGAACTTAAAACGAGGGTCGGATATTTTCTTTTTCTCACTATCGGCAAGTCCCCATTTCTTCAGGTCCTCTTTCCAAGGAGTGCCGAACGGGGGATTCGAAATGCAGAAGTCATATGTCTCACCTTTGTGACCGTCTTCCGAAATTGTGGAACCGAATGCTATGTACTGGCGTGATGAACCGTTGAGAATGTAGCTGAAAGAACGGCATTCGCTGGAAATCATAAGGTCGGCTTTGCAGGTGGCGAATGTTTCCGGCTGAAGTTCCTGCCCGAAAATGTTGATGTTGATTTTTCGACCCCGTTCTTTTGCCATCCGCTTCATTTCCTCTTCGCTGATGGTCAGGATGCCGCCGGTACCGCAGGCTCCATCGTAAATGCTGTAGGTGCTATCTTCAATCTGGTCTGCCACAGGGAGTATGGCGAGGTCAGCCAACAGCTTCACGTAGTCTCTTGGTGTGAAGTGCTCTCCGGCTTCGGTGACGTTGTTTTCCTCGTTGAACTTACGAAGAAGTTCCTCAAAGAGGGTTCCCATCATATGATTGTCGAGGGCTGGAAGAATTTCATTTCCTTTTTCGTCCAAGACTGGCTTGATGCTGAGGTTGATGGTGCTGTCGGTGAACTTGTCTATAATCGAACCAAGACGCTCTGCATCAGTAAGGTTATCCACTTGCTGACGAAGACGGAATTTGTCTATGATGTCCTGAACGTCTTTACTGTAGCCGTTAAGGTATTCGATAAAGTTCATCTTCAGGCGCTTAGGATCAACTTCGGCCTTCAGTTTCTTCATCGTAAAATGTGATGTGTTGCAGAAAGGGTAGCCAGTGGTCTGAAATAGAACTGGTTCCTGATTGGAAATGCCGGCAGCATCCAAGGCCTTTTTGCGTTCCAGAACCGCGTCTTTTGTCGGCTCCAGCAGAATATCAAGACGGCGGAGAACCGTCATCGGCATTATGATTTTCTTGTAATCTCCTTTCTCGAACGCGTGTACCAGAACATCATTCGCGATGTTCCAGATGAAAGAGAACAGATGGTTGTATTGCGCTGTATTCATTAGTTTACTGTTATGTTCGGCACCCAAAGATGTCTCATATTAATTTTTGTGTAATTACATTATTTTTCCGAGGTTTCCGAAATAACAAAAATAGTGATTTTTTAGGAGCTTTATGCAGAATATTCATAAAATCAGCTTCAATATTTGATAATGAAATAGTCAGGCGAAAGATTCGGAAATACGAGGAATCCAGGTACGCCGTTTCTGAGTTCTCGTTCCCATAACCGAAAAATTGCCTAAATTTACACCCAAAACAGAAACGCAGATGGAAATCGATGAATTGGAACGTGGCCGGCTGAGGAGCAAAGTGCTGAACTTCCTTAAGGCCAATTATATTGAATATAAGTTGTACGAGCATCCGGCATTGTGCTCGGTGGAGGAGTGTCTGGCGTATTGGGGGAACATTCCTGACGCGACGCATTGCAAGAACCTTTTTCTGCGGAACCATAAGGGGAACAGGCACTACCTTGTGAGTATGGAATGCCATAAGACGCTCGACATCCATAGCCTGGAGCATACGTTGAAGCAGGGAAAACTGTCTTTCGCGTCGGAGGAAAGGATGGTTCGATGCCTTGATCTGCATCCTGGGTCGGTGTCGGCCTTCGGACTTATCAATGACATCGATCCGAAGGATGCGGATCCCAAGGAACTCTTCCCGAACGGTCACCGTGTCAAATATTACATTGACAGCACGTTGCGTACCGCCGACAAGATAAGTTTCCACCCTTGCGAGAACACGGCCAGCGTCGTGATCTCAGGCGCGGACTTCTTGCGTTTCCTGTCAATCTGGGGCGGCGAGGTGGAATGGTTGGAAATATGATGGGGTCCTGACCTCAATTAAATTTCATATTGACCTCCTCTTTCATTATATTTGCCTGATGTGCGACAGATTGTAGAAAGATGAAGATTTTGACGAAACTGATGCAAGGACTTCTGAGGGTGATCTCGGCGCTTCCGCTTGGATTCCATTACGCGTGGGCGGGCTTCTTTGCCTGGCTGCTGCGTGATGTGATGCATTACCGCCGTGATGTCGTGATGATCAACCTCTCCCGCGCTTTCCCTGACAAGAAATACAAGGAACTGAAGCAAATCTCCAATGCCTTCTACAAGCATTTCGGCGAGGTGATAGCCGAGACCATCTGGTTCGGCGGATGCCGCAATCCTGAAAGGCTGCACAGGAAACGTTTGGTTGAATATACCAACCTGGACACCGTGGAGGCCGCGCTTGCCGAGAGCCCCGGGGTTGTCGTCTTGAACAGCCATTTCGGCAACTGGGAACTAACCGGTGGCTGCCTGACTTACGACTATAGGCCGGACTCTGAGCGGTCAAAGATGGAGGCAAATGACATCATCGCTGTTTATAAGCCTTTGAGCAGCAAGATGTGGGACGAGATAATGCGGGTCAACCGCTGCGCTCCGGTGCTGCGGGACGGCTACACCGGTTACGTCAGTTCCGTGAACCTCCTGCGTTTCGCCTTGTCTCACAAGGAGGACAAGAAAATCTACATAATCCCGACCGACCAGTGCCCTTACCGGAACTCTACGGTGAATGACGTTGTGGACTTTATGCACCAGCCGACCCGGACGATGCTCGGCGGTGCGTCGATCGCCCACAAACTGCACTACAGCGTCTTCTATATGAGCCTGATTCCGGTCTCCCGAGGCCACTACGAATGGACCTTCAAGGAAATATGCCGCGACGCCTCGACGATGACCCCTCACTCGATAATGCAGGAATATTACAGCCTGCTTCAGGCCGATCTGGAAAAACACCCGGAGAACTACCTCTGGACGCACAAAAGATGGAAATGACAAAAATTTTATGAATATGAAGAATTACCGCACAGTATCGCTTCTCTGTCTGGCCGCCGCTTTGCTGCCAGAGGGAAGAATCTCGGCCCAGGATCCCGTAGGAACCGTTTCCTACGCCCTTCCTCAGACAACGATCACTATCGAGGTCGAGGCCGTCCGTGAATATTTTTACGCTGGCCCTTATGCCAAGTTCGCCCAGAAATATCTTGGCGTCGACGCGCGGCAGGCCGACCAGACCACGTGCAGGGTCAGCACGGTCAGGATGACACCGTACATCGAGGCTGACCAGAATTTCCGCTACTATGTCAATCCTGACAAGGCGACCCAGTCATTCCTCTCGCTCACGTCCCAGGGACTTATCGCCGTAACTGACGGAAGTTTCGGAGAGAGCGCAGAGTGGAGGTTCACCTCACAGGCCGGCGCAGATTTCAGAGGAAAGGGCGTAAGTTCCAATCTGACATCCGAGGCCGCGACGCTTTATCGCGGAGTGAAAGAGGACGCTTCCTACAACCGCATCGCCGTCCAGCAGAATATGGTTGTCCAGAAGTCCTTGGAACAGAGGGCAAAGGAAGCCGCCGACATGATCTTCAACCTTCGTCAGAAGAGGGTTCAGATCGTCACCGGCGACACCGACGCGACCTACAGCGGCGAGGCCATGGGCGCCGCCCTTGCCGAGATCTCCGCCTTGGAGAAGGAATACATGTCGATGTTCATCGGCTACAGCGATTTCCAGACCCAGAAACTGAAATGTGACGTGGTTCCGGTGAAGGACAGGAAATCCCAGACCTATGTGGCATTCAGAATTTCCGACACCGATGGCGTGGTCTCCGCCGACAACATGTCCGGTAAGCCTTACCTTCTTGAGGTTATTCCTCAGCCCATAGGGGAGGCTGAAGGCAAGGCTGTCCAGTCCAAGGCCAATGTGGCCATCTACAGGATACCGGCCATCTGCACGGTACGCCTATCCGACGGGGTGACATCCCTCCTTCAGGACAGGATAGCTGTCTACCAGCTCGGAACGGAAGGCTATTTCCCGCTTTCGAAATAATTTTCAAAAATTCACATATTAATAAGTAAAGCTATGACTATTAAAGATCTACAGCCAAAGGCCGTTTGGGAGAACTTCTACGGTCTGACAAGGGTTCCACGCCCTTCAAAGCATGAGGAGAAGGTTCGCGAGTACCTTTTGAACTGGGGAAAGGAGCATGGAATCGATGTCAGAAAGGATGACACCGGCAACGTCATATTCACTGTTCCGGCCACTCCTGGATTCGAGAACCGCAAGGGAGTCATCATGCAGGCTCACATGGACATGGTTCCGCAGAAGACCGCCGAGACAAAGCACGATTTCCTCACCGACCCTATCGAGACCGAGATTAAAGGGGAGTGGGTGACCGCAAAGGGAACCACCCTCGGCGCGGACAACGGCATCGGCATCGCCCTCGCCCTTACCGCCCTTCAGGACAAGACTCTCAAACACGGACCGCTTGAGGCCCTTATCACCTACGACGAGGAGACCGGTATGACCGGAGCCAATTCCCTCAAGCCGGGTGTCCTTAAGGGTGACATCCTTCTCAACCTCGACTCCGAGGAGGAGGGCGAGCTCTGCACCGGTTGCGCGGGTGGAGTGGACGGCACCGCCGACTTCACTTACAGAACCTACAAGACTCCGGAAGGCTACGTCGGCTACAAGTTGACTGTCAAAGGGTTGAAAGGCGGACACTCCGGAATGGACATTTCCCTCTTCAGGGGCAACGCCAACAAGATCGTCTGCCGCCTTCTCGAAGCGGTGATCTCTGAATATGACGTGAAGGTCGCCTCCATCACCGGCGGATCTCTCCGCAACGCGATCCCGTTCGAGGCCGAGGCCGAGATCCTCGTTCCTTCAGCGGACGCGCGCAAGGTCAAGGCCTTGGTGGAGAAGAAGTTTGAGGAGTCGAAGTTCGAGTACCAGTACTCTGATCCGGACATGATCCTCATCTACGAGAAGCAGAGCGCTCCGGCCGCACGCTACATCAGCCCTAAGGTCATCGGCAAGGCTGTTAAGGCCATTCTTGCCTGCCCTCACGGAGTGCAGAGGATGAGCGACACCCTTCCAGGCCTTACCGAGACATCTACCAACATGGCAATCGTGCGCACCCGGAAAGGCCATCTTACGGTTCACTCGCTGACCCGCAGCTCGATCGACGCCGCCAAGATGTACCTCGCCGACTCTATCCGTTATGTGTTCGAATTGGCTGGTGCTGAATATTCAACATCAGGCGCTTACAGCGGATGGGCTCCGAAACTCGGTACTCCGATGATCAAGGTTCTTGAGGACACCTACAAATCACTCTTCGGAAAGGATCTGAAGATCACCGCCACGCACGGAGGACTTGAGTGCGCCATCATGGGAGCGAAGTACCCTAACTGGGAGATGGTCTCCATCGGACCGGACATCCTCTACCCTCACTCTCCTGACGAGCGGGTTAACATCGCCTCCGTCGCCGAGACCTGGAAGTTCCTCGTCGCAGTGCTTGAGAATATTCCTGAAAAGTAATTTGTCTTGACCTCTAATTTGCGAAAGTTGAGATAATTGACTATATTTGCAGTCCTTTTGGGTTGGCATACGTACCCATAAGGACTGCAATTTATTTATTATTAAACAATTAAGTCAAATGTTAAAACAGTACGAGACCGTTTTCATCGCAACTCCCGTTTTGTCTGAACAACAGATGAAGGAAGCGGTTGCCAAGTACACCAAGCTTATCGCCGACAATGGTGGTGAGGTTGTGTACGAGGAGGACTGGGGACTCCGTCAGCTGGCCTACCCGATCCAGCACAAGACCTCAGGATTCTATTATCTTATTCAGTTCAAGGCCGAGCCTACGTTCATCGCCACCCTTGAGACACAGTATTTCCGTGATGAGAGGATCATCAGGTTCCTCACTGTGGCTCTTGACAAGCATGCCGAGGCTTACGCCCAGAAGAGAAGGGAGAGCAGGAACAAGCCTGCCGCTCCTAAGGCCGAGGCCGTAGAGGCTCCTGTAGCCGAGGCTCCAGCCCAGGAAGAGAAGAAGGAAGAAAACGCTTAATCAAGGAGGAATTAATTATGGCACAGAATGACGCACAGAATGCGGGTATCCGCTATCTCAATCCTCCTACAGTAGAGGTTCGAAAGAAGAAATACTGCCGTTTCAAGAAGGCAGGTATCAAGTATGTTGACTACAAGGACGCCGAGTTCCTCAAGAAGTTCCTCAACGAGCAGGGTAAGATTCTCCCTCGCCGTATCACCGGTACTTCTCTGAAATTCCAGAGGAAAGTCGCTCAGGCAGTCAAGAGGGCCCGTTCCCTTGCTCTGCTTCCTTATGTAACTGACCTTCTTAAATAATAGGAGAGCGAGATTATGAAGATCATTTTGAAGAAAGAGGTTGCCAGTCTCGGCGAGGCCGGAGATGTGGTAGAGGTAAAGTCAGGTTACGGTCGTAACTATCTTATCCCTCAGGGATTCGCTTGCGCGGCCACACCATCGGCTCTTAAGCAGCTTGAGGAGACGAAGCGCCAGAGGGCACACAAGGAGGCCAAGCTTGTAGCTGACGCCGAGGCTCTCGCCGCCAAGATCGCCGCTACGCCTGTCACTGTTTCCGTAAAGGTCAGCGAGTCAGGCAAGATCTACGGTTCTGTCACCACCGCTCAGGTGGAGGAGGCTCTCAAGGCCGCCGGCATCGAGGTTGACAAGAAGAACATCACTCTCGGTGAGATCAAGACCGTAGGCGAGTACGAAGGCTCAGTCAAGTGCTACAAGGCAGTCAAGGCCGTTGTAAAGGTCACTGTTGTAGCTGAGGCCTAGTTAGTTGAAGACATCAGCCCGTCATGGGCGGTCATATTATAAGTGAGGGTGGCGTTTCAGCCACCCTCGCTTTTTTACTTTATGCCAGTTACCTTGACCGGGCCAAGAAGTCCTGCCGGGAGCAGAGGCTCGTCCGGCTTGAAGAACTCCATCTGTGTGTAGGTGATTGTCTCGGTCGCGTCCGGCTGGACATCTCCCACGAGGCGGTTGTGCCACATGTTGACGACCTTGATCTCGATGGTGTTCGTGCCGCCTCTCACCGCATCGGTGATGTCAACCTTGAACGGAGCGTTCCAGTACACGCCCAGATTCCTGCCGTTCACGGTCACCTCGGCCAGATCCTTCACGTCCCCCAGATCCAGGATGACGGCATCCTGGTCTTTGATCTCCTTCTTTTTCAGTCTGAAGGTGTTGGAATATGTCGCCGCTCCGGAGAAGTACTTGATCCCGAACACGGGACTCTCGGTGAGGGAGGCAAGTTTGTCAAAGGTGGCGCTCTCCGGCGCTCCGCGTCCCAGCTGGAACGAGACAGTCCAAGGGGTGTCAATCTCGGACAGAGTCTGTGACGATACCTGGGGTAGAACGACCTTGGCGACATCCGTGTCTTCCGTCAGGACGACGAAGACGGACTGGTGCCGCGCCAGGCTCATCGTGACATTCGTCCTGCCGTCGGCGAACTCGTAGCTGACCGGCTCTGTGGAAGCGTCCTCCGCGTGCCAGATGACCGGTTTCTTTCCGCTTGTCTTGAAAGACGCTGTAATGTTCCTGTCCTCCTTGGAAAGGTTGGTCACCCAGTAGATCTCTCCGTACGGAAGTGTCCTATGGACAAACTTGATGTCCTTGCCGTTGCCGGAGACTATGCTGAAATCAGGCTTCAAGCCAATGGATGTCAGTACTTTCGCCGCATCCACGCCTGCGCTTACATTCTTGCGCCCTGAGTTCCAGATGTCGTTCACGAGAGCTTTGAACTCGTCCTCGTCGCCACCGGTGTTGCTGGCCAGTTTCAGAGGCTTGGAGCCGCAGATGACCACGCCGGCGTCGGCGAACTCCTTGATCTTGCGGAGAATGTCGATCGACATGTGCCGCACGTTGGAGTCGAGCATCAGTACCCTGTATCTCATGCCGGTAGGGACGGTCAGCATTCCGTTCTCTGCCTTTGCCAGGTCGCGGATGACTGACGGGTTGAAATAGTCGTAGTTGTAGCCGTAAGGAAGAGCCGGAACCTTCTTGAGCATGATTCCGGTGGCGTTGTTGTCCTCTCCATAGTAGTAGGCCACATCGGCCACGAAGCACCCTTGCTGGAGCATGTGGCAGCTGCGTGACAGGTAGTCTGTCCAGGCTCTGGCCTGATCAGCCCATGTCTGGTGACGGTCGAACCATTGTCCGTACTTCCCCAGTCCGAGTCCCGGAACCTTGTCATCCACAGGCTGGTGAGGGGAAGTGTGGATCACGAAGCGGTTCAGCCCTGGGCTGCGGCTGCCATGGCAGCGTCGGCGGTAGGCTTCAGGACGGCAGGGGAGAAGACCCAGGCTCCGTCCCTGTAGCCGTCCGTGGTGAATGACTCGGCGGCGGCGATGTTCTGGCCATAGATGTGCGCCACGGATGCGGATTCACGGATGTCCGCCTCAAAGCGCGGATTGAATATGTTGCCTTTCTTGTAGTCCATCCAGAAGGCCGACATCGGTATCTCGGCGTAGCGTTTGCAGTCCATGCCGTCGCTGAGGTTGGCGCGGTAGTTCTCGTGGCTCTCAGTGTAGCGCTTCATGCCGTACGGTTTGAGGATCTCGTTCTGGAGGTCGTAGTGATACTCGGTGATCATGTCTCCGATCGTCCTTCTCCAGTCGAAAAGGAAGCGCTCGGTCTCTTCCGTGCTGTTAAGTACCATTCCTGTCAGCGCCGGCATCCAGCGGAGAAGGTCGTAGCCTTTGCGGGCCTTGAACTCTGCCGGCATATTCACTGTCCATGTCTGCGCTCCTGCCTCGAAACTGTCCGTGAGGAGGTATTCGATGCCGCCCTTGCCGAGCTTGCCGCCGGACGCATCGATGTAGGTCTGGAGATAGTTGCGGAAATATTCTGTGATCGCCTTCGGGTCGAGCTTGTCCACCTCAAGACCGGTGGCTTCCGGCGATGCGGGGTGGTTGGTCTTGCCGGTCAGGCTGTAGCCGAAGCGGAATATTCTCCAGTTGCCTTCCGGTGCGTTCCAGTTGAGCTCACCGTCCTTTACGTAAGGTGTAAGATCCACAACGTCCTCAAGACGGGCGGCTTCCGTGCTGTGCGGCGTGTCCTCCATCCAGAGCAGACGGTAGAAACTGTTCCCGGCCTTGTCGCCGGCCAGCTGGATCCGGGTGACGGTCGAGAGGGCGAACTGGGACACGCCAAATGCGCAGTCTTTCTTGCCTCCGTTGTCCTTTAGATTGAATCTGAAGTACTTGGCCGTGGTGGCAGGGATCGCGTATGTCCTTTGAGGTGAGGCCTGGTAGGAAAGCGGGATGGCTTTGAAACTTACCCCGTCGTCGCTGTAGAGGAGTTCTTTCGTGTGCGAGAACTGCCCGGCGTCTTTTCTTAGTTCGGAGATGACGACGGACTTGATTGTCAGCGGCTCGGAAA
>ENA-OOSO01000041-OOSO01000041.1-human-gut-metagenome-genome-assembly--contig:-NODE-41-length-19858-cov-1.832349_pt1 | contig 19858 bp, 10 predicted proteins | sample MGYA00241313_ERZ501221 | MGnify/ENA primary metagenome ERZ501221 (study PRJEB25962, sample SAMEA2042499) | human gut metagenome | biome: human gut; feature: human-associated habitat; material: faeces...
TGGTTTTATTTACTGCCAGGGCCGCTTAGGCACTGGAAAAATTAACGAACTATTGTAATCAAGTACTACTAGAATAAAGAATTTGGATTTTTGAAAATCATTTGCTTTCTTGCAAGCCCCGACGAGAAATCGTATATAAAACAACTAAGACAAATGAGACAGATTTTCAAATGCATCGCGGCAACCGCTATCGCCGCTTGCTTCGCATCCTGCGAAAAGTCCTACGAGGAACTGGATCCTCAATTTCCTGCCATCAGCGACGGCAAGTCCGTCGCCATCAGTTCAGGCGAGACGGTAACCATTGATTTCACGCTGAATGATGTACGCGGCAATGACATCACGGTCAAAATAGATGACAATGCCGTAGAGGACTACAAGGTCAGCTACACCCTCAACTCCGGGAATGACGATGGGACAATCAGCATAGCAGCCCCGGCCATGATTCTTGACGGGACCCCGTTCAACGTCAATGTCACTTTCAGCGACGAGCTCAACAACAGGACAGCCTCGAAAACAGTGAACGTGACTCCGACGGTTCTTGAAGGCTACGTAAAGCTCTCCGAGGCAGCCAACTCTTTCATCGTGGCTCCTGGAGCATACGTCCAGTTCCCTACCTTCAAGGGCAACAGCGGACTGAAATCAGGAGCAGTGTCACTTGCCCTCGCCTGGCAGGATGCTGTCGGCCTCTTCGCCGAGGTCGCGCAGGTAAATGAATCCGACGCCATCGTCCACTTCGCCTCGGGCAAGGAAGGCAACGCCGTCATCAACGGCCTCGACGCTTCCGGCAATGTCGTGTGGAGCTGGCTCTTCTGGGTAACGGCTGACGCTCCGAAGGATGTCAAAGTCGGGGACTTCACATTCCAGGACCGCAACATCGGCGCGCTGAACCTCGATGAGAAAAGCGAACTCTCCGTAGGTCTCGTTTACCAGTACGGCCGCAAGGATCCGTTCCCGGGAATCAGGTTCGGTGAATATGCTACAAGGCCGGTCTATGACGCTTCCGGTGCGGAGGTGGAGATCACAATTGTGCACAACACCGAGGCAAACAACCTGGAGAACGCCATCAAGAATCCTACTGTCTACTACAACAACAAGTATTTCAGCGGAGCGAAGCACGGCTACAGTTGGATCACCACGGATGCCACCACCTTCGGAGCTGACAACTTCAAGGCTCTTTGGGAGAACGGCGGAAAGAAGAGCGCCTACGACCCGTGTCCGGCGGGCTACAAAGTAGCCAGTGCGGCAGCATGGACAGCAGTCAAGGCCTCCACCGATGTCAAGGAACTATGGGACTCCAGCTACGAGACTTTCGACCAGTCCGCCATAGGCACAAACGAAAAATACGCTGCCGGCAACAGAAAGAAAGTCCAGTTCAGAGGGTGCGTCTACGATGGTCTTAGACTCACGGTCACTGGAGAGATGAACTCCACCTCCACCTCATTCTCTTATGCCAACTGCATCGGCAAGCCTCTCCCTACCGCGGTCGTCTGGTGTTCGGACGTGGATCCGGACTATGCAAGCAAGTTGAATGCCTCGTACTTCAGGGGATGTGCGTTCAAGGTCAACACATCGGGCAACGGAAACTATGACGATGTGTCCGCAATCAAGGTCAACCCTCTCACCATGAGCAAGTACAATCTCAACTACGCCTTCCCGACACGTTGCGTCAAAGAATAAGATTCCACAAATTACCAGAGCAAGATGAACAGATTCATTAACCGCGTCTTACTTTTTGTCATAGGTGCGGCCGCGCTGATTGGTTGCACCTATAATGAGATGACTGATTCCTACGGCGAGCTTGACATCCTCTTCGACACCGAGGACGTTGTACTCAACGCAGGGGAAAGCATAGAGATTCCATTCACTGTCACGGGAACCGAAGGAGCCGCCATCGACCTTGAGCCCTACACGGACAACAGCAGACTGACCTGCAAGCTTAGCAAGGTTGACTATGGCAACTCACAGGGTGTCATCAGACTGACCGCATCAAAGGCAATCTCCAAAGACCTGGAGGCTCAGGTCTTCCTCAAAGTCTCCGACTCACATCACAGAAAGCTTACAAGGTTTGTGGATGTGACTGTTATCGGCAACGGTAGCGGAGGTGGCGAGGATCCAGGAGAAGGCGGAGGCGACAATGACTACGGCGACCTCGGCATATTCTTCGACACAAGCGCCCCGGCGGTAAATCCTGGACAGACCTTGGAGATACCTTTCACTGTAACCGGTTCAGAAGGTGCCACTCTCAGTCTGGTTCCTTCCGTTGACAACGATGAATATGTTTGCGCGCTAGGCAAGGTAGACTATGTCAACTACCAGGGAATCATCAAGCTGACCGCTCCGGAAGTGATCACCGAAGCGACAGAGGTCAAGGTTTCGCTCACGGCGAGCGACACACACAAGCGCAGCCTGACGAAGAGTGTCAGCGTGAAAGTAAACGCCTCCGAGCCTCTCACGATCAGCGTTCTCGGCGAGCCGGCCTCGATGGCCGTCAAGGCAGGAGGTTCCTTCACCCTTTCCTACAAGGTTCTCAATCTCGCCCCGGCCAAGATCACCGGCATCCCGACTGTTGAGGTAACCTCCGGCTGGAGTGCGGAAGCAACCGTCGATCAGGACATCATTAAGGTTAAATACAATGCGCCTGCATCCATCGGCCAGCGGATCGACATCAAGATCAGCGCGACAGACGATCACGGCAGGACGGTGGAATATTCCGGATCACTCTCCATCGTAGAGATCACGACCACGGCGGGAGCCGCCAACTGCCACATTGTGAAACCGGGCGGAATCCTCACGATCAAAGCCGTGAAAGGCAACTCAACGACCGCATTGGACTTTGACAACGCGGCACTCGTATGGCAGGATGCCATCGGACTTGTAAGTTCGGTTTCCGGAAACGGAAGCGAAGGCGTCGTCGTGGTCAAGATCGCCGACGGCAAGGAAGGCAATGCCGTGGTGGCCGCACGTGACGGAGACAGGGTTGTCTGGAGCTGGCATGTCTGGGTGACAGACTACGATCCCGAGGCGGACATTTTCGAATGGCAGGACGCCAACGGTGTCACATACAAATACATGGATCGCAATCTCGGAGCGATGAGCGCCCAAATGTTCAGCAAGGAATCAATCGGACTGATGTACCAGTGGGGACGAAAGGATCCTTTCCCTGGAGGAGACAACGTGGAGTCCAGCGTACAGAAGCGCATCTACGACATCAACGGCAATCAGATCTACATGAAGACCGAGGAAAGGCCTACATACAACGACAACACAAGCACCAACCTCCAGTTGGCGATCGAACACCCTGACGTGTTCTACCATGCGCCTTCAAGCTCCTGGCCGGCGGTTGACTGGCTGACAAACAAGACCTCTCTCCAGAACAACGACCTTTGGGGCGGCAAGACCAACGCGAAGACAATCTACGACCCTTGCCCGGAAGGCTGGTGGAGGCCTGCCGCCGGAAGCGGCTGGGGATTCCGCAGCGAGTACAAGAAAGCCGGCAAGCTCAATGACGACGGCAAATACGACGAGACGTATCCTTGGTACCAGGACTACGACAAGAGTATCGGATTCCGTTACAAGACGAAAGCCGGCAAGGTGTACTGGTTCCCGCTTGTGGGCAACATTGACCCGAGCAAGGGTACTCTCCAGAGCGTCGGCGGAAGCGCGTTGTACAACACCCGCACAGACAATTCCAACACCGTGTTTTACGAGAGCATGGCATGGGGTAACCCTGCCAGCGAGGCAGGACTCAACCGTTCCTACGGAGCGGCCACACGTTGCATAAAAGAGTAATATGAGAAAGAAAACAGCTCTGCTCTCATTGCTGGCGCTGCTTGCAGCCATGCAGTCTCTTTGGGCGCAGAAAATATCAGTCACTGGTCAGGTGACTGATATTTTTAGCGGTTCCCCCCTCCCCGGAGTGGCGGTACTTGAAAAAAACGGGAGCGGATATTCAGTCACTGATCTGGACGGCAAGTATTCCATCTCAGTTCCCTCAGACGCGTCACTGGTGTTCTCTTGTCTGGGAATGCAGGAACAGACCATAGCGGTAAAAGGACGCACAACCATCAACGTGGCGATGACAGCTGATGTCAATGTCCTCGACGATGTTCTTGTGGTGGCATACGGCACGTCAACGAAAGAATCGTTCACTGGTTCCGCCGAGACAATAAGAGGCGATAAATTGCGGGACAGGCCTGTAGCGGATGTCTCCAGAATGCTTGACGGGCAGATGTCCGGAGTCATGACGACATCGGGAAGCGGGCAGCCAGGCAGCGGATCAGGAATCATGGTAAGAGGATTCGGATCCATAAACGCAAGCAGCTCTCCTCTCATTGTCGTTGACGGCATCCCTTATGACGGAAGCCTTAATTCACTCAATCCCAACGACATCGAAAGTATGTCCGTACTTAAGGACGCCTCAGCCGGAGCCCTCTACGGTTCCAGAGGAGCCAACGGTGTGGTCATCGTGACGACCAAGAGCGGAGGAAGTGCCGACGAAAGAATCTCCATAGACTTCACCGCGCGTGTCGGCTTCAACTCGATGGCGATCAGCCCCTACGAGACTGTGAACGCATCACAGTACATGGAACAAATGTATAGGGCGACATACAACGACCTTCTCTACACGGAAGGGCATCTTCCTGGCGAAGCCGCGGCTTTGACCCCGTCACGTCTTGCGAAAAACATTCTCGGCATCAACAACAAGTACAACATCTTCGACAGGAATGTCGAGAGTCTTTTCGACGCTAAAGGGAATGTCGTCGGGGACGCGAAGACGAAATACGACGCTGATTGGCTTGGAGAGGCGAAGGCCAAGCTTCCGACACGTCAGGAATATCTTTTCTCGATGTCGGGAGCTTCTGATGTCAGCAAGTATATGGCCTCATTGGGTTATCTCAATGAGAACGGCACCATCACGACAACCTCCTTCCGACGCATAACAGCCAGACTCGGAGCCGAATTCACTCCTTATGAATGGTTGGAGTTCGGCCTCAACGCCAATTACTCCAACACAAGAAGCGACTATCTCGGAGCGTCCGGCACAGAAGCCAACAACATCTGGTACACCGCCATGATGATGGCTCCTATCTACCCGGTGTATGAAGTGGATGCTGACGGAAACGAGGTTCTTGACAATGGCGGGCGCGTGTTCGACTATGGATCATCAAGACCGGCCGGAGCACAGAACAACCGCAACTGCGTCGCGACACTTTTCGATGACGACTACTACATGATCGGCGACAACGTCAACCTCCGCGGGCATCTTGGCATCAGTTTCGGCGACTTCAGGCTGAGCACATCGCTTGGCGCCGACATAGTGAGCGAGAGCAACTCGACAAAGTACAACCGCAACAACGGCAACGCCGCCGGCACGGGACGTCTGACCAAGGAACATCAGCGCACCCGCAGCTACACCTGGAACCAGCTGCTGTCCTACAAACGCGGTTTCGGAGACAGCGACGTGGACTTGATGGCAGGTCATGAGTTCTACAACATCGAGACAAACTATCTGATGGGACAGAGGACAGGTTTTCCGTTCGACGGTTTTAAGGAACTTGGCATGGGTTCCACCATAGCGGACGCGACTTCGACAGGCGACATCTACAGCATCAATTCTTGGTTGTGCAGAGCGAACTATAATTTCTCGGACAGGTACTACCTGTCAGGGAGTCTGCGGGCAGACGCCTCCTCACGGTTCATAAAGAAACACAGATGGGGGACTTTCTGGTCCCTGGGAGCATCCTGGAGGATTTCACAGGAACCTTTCATGAAAGATTTCGGATGGCTTGACAACATGACGCTGAAGGCCAGTTACGGCATACAAGGCAACGACAACATCGGCTCATACTATGCCTGGCAGGCTCTTTATGACATGACCTACCCCAATGCCACATATTCAGGAGCCGTGATCTCATCTCTGGAGAACCAAGATGTGACATGGGAGAAGAACGGCAATGTCAACCTGGGGGTCGAGTTCAAGATGTTCAAAAGATTCAGCGGAACCATCGAGTGGTACAAAAGAACCACCACAGACATGCTGCTTGAGTATCCGATCGCTATTTCATTAGGATTCCCGGGCTATTATGCCAATGTCGGCAAAATGTACAACACCGGCATAGACATGACCTTGAGTTATGACATCCTCAATAATCCGGATCTGTTCTGGAGCGTGTCACTGATGGGTTCCACCGTCAACAACAAGGTCGTGTCACTCACCGGCAACGGAGAGGACATAAACAACGGCGTTTACCTGATCCGTGAGGGTGAGACCGTCAACACTTTCTACATGGCGCGCAGCGCAGGCGTTGACCCGGCGACCGGAGAACAGCTTTACCTTGCATACAGCAAGGATGCGGAAGGTAATCCGATCAACGGCAGTGAGTTCGTGACAAACGACGCGACCGTGGCCTCCGGCTGTAAATGGCTTTGCGGCAGCAGAATCCCGGCCATCTACGGATCCCTGTCATCCAGTCTTCACGCAAAAGGCATTGATGTTTCCGCTTTGTTCACCTATTCGCTGGGTGGCAAGATCTATGACAGTACCTACCGCTCTCTTATGGAGCCTTCGTTCGTAGGACAGACCTACCACATCAACTCACTCCGCGCATGGACAGAGGCCGGTCAAATCACGGATGTCCCGAAGATCACAAGCACCACGACGACTGTCATCAACGACCGCTTCCTAATCGATGCGTCATATTTCTGCATCAAGAGCATTTCCGCCGGCTACACATTCAAGACAGCATGGCTGGAGAAATGTCACATACGCTCTCTCCGCCTTTATGCCTCCGGAGACAATTTACTGATGCTCAGTGCGCTTAGGGGTCTCAATCCTCAGAGCAGCTTCACAGGATCCACCTCCTACACTTACACGCCTAACCGCACAGTCACACTCGGCGTGGACGTTAAATTCTAAGCTTTATGAAAAGATTTCCAATCGTTATTCTATTGGCTGCCATATCATGCGGCGCATGTTCTTCTTTGATGGAGACATCCCCTACCACAGACGTGGCGAAGGAAGAGATTCTGGCTGACGCCGAAGGTCTTCAGGTCGCCATGGATGGGGTATATGCGACAATGTACAACCGCCTCGACTTCGTCGCCGCGAACGCTCACCAGTGCTTCGGCAACATGGCTGTAACACTTGCCGCCGATCTCATGGGCGACGACATGGTGCAGACAGCGCAAGGCGCAGGCTGGTTCTGGAAAGACTACAACTACGACCAACGCAGCCGCTACACCAGCAAAATCTGGCGATGCTATTTCACATGGAAGTATTTCTATGAGATCATCAGCAACGTCAACTACATCATCTCAGCCTCCGAAACGGCTACCGGCGACGAGAATGAGATCCTTTGTACGACAGCCCAAGCTTATGCGGCACGCGCGTTCAGTTATTTTATGCTGATCCAGTCCTTCCAGCAGACATTCGTCGGCCACGAGGATCTCCCTGGAGTCCCAATCTACACCGAGCCGACCAGCGCATCCAGCACAGGCAACAAACGCGCTTCTGTCAGACAAGTCTACGCGCTGATCGACAACGATCTTGAGATAGCTGTAGCCATGTTCGGGAAATGCGGGATCAAGCGAAAGCACATCTCCAACTTCGACCTCTACTCCACTAGTCTGCTTCAGGCTCGTGTCGCATTGGTCGAGAATGACTGGGGAAAGGCCGTACAGGCTGCGGAAAAAGCCATCAGTACCCCAGACGCTTCCCTGCTGACCAGGTCGGACGCGACAGTAACCAAGGGAACATTTGACGACAGCACCACAGAATGGACCACAGGCAAGACACCGTTCAACAGTGTCCAATCATCTTCAGTCATGTGGGGAGCCGAGATCATCTCCGACCAATCGACAGTGTTCGCGTCATTTTTCTCGAATATGGACGCATGCACCAATGTCTATTACGCGGCGGAAGCTCCCAAGTGCATCAGCAACTGGCTCTATGCCCAGATCCCGGACTCCGACATACGCAAGGGATGGTGGAACGGCAACATCGGCAAAAGCGCGAAGGAATGGAAATACGGAGCCAACATCAACTACAACCAGTTCAAGTTCCAATGGGCGGATCAGAAGTCCTATAAGGGAGACTACATATTCATGCGTCTTGAGGAAGCGTACCTGATTCTTGCGGAAGCGCTTTGTCGCCAGGGAAATGACTCCGAGGCCAAGGACGCCCTTGGAGAAGTCATGAGCCGCCGTGACCCTAACTGGCACGACACATTAGGGGCTTTGAGCGGCAGTGAACAGACTTTCGGAACCGTAGGAACCGTCAAGACCCTTATGGACGAGATTCTTCTGCAGCGCAGAATAGAGCTATGGGGTGAGACCGGACGCATCTTCGACATCCTCAGACTTGCGAAAGGATGGACACGTTACTGGAATGTGGGCGGAGAGGAGTCCAACCACACGAACTACCTCAGAAAGTATCCGGAGTATCTCAATTTCCCGGCAGACTACATCGAGTGCATACTTATGATCCCGCAGGCGGAAATCGACAACAACCCCAACATCAATCCCGAAGACCAGAATCCTTATGTTCAGAACTAGAATATTCACAATCGCCATTCTTTGCTCCACCGCTCTGACCGCGATGTCATGCGCCAAGGATAATAAAGGGGCGGTTTACGAGGGCGAAAGCGGATTTGCCTTCGCCTCCACGGTACTCTACGCCGAAGTGTCCCAGGACGACAGGGGCACATTGGAGATTCCCATCTACAGAGGACACGGCGGCACGGCCGAGCAGGCTCTGATCTCCTTCAAATATGACACGGCTCCACAGGACGCTCCTGATCCCGTTTGGGAAGACACCGACCCTGACGGCGTGTTCTCTCTGGTGTCGTCAAAGGTGACATTCTCCCCCAGCTCATGCAGCGCCCTTGTACGCCTAAGATTCGGAGACACCGGCAAACTGAAGACTTCCGAAAAATACAGGATGAGACTTGACATCATAGACGGCGTGTCCCCTTCCGGACGAAGCACGGTCACCGTGACGGTCTCCAAGAAACTTGTGTTCGAGAAATATGGCGACTGCACCTACTTCGACGAGTGCATCTTCGAGAGAGCCTATACGACAGAAATCTACAAGGCGCAGGGAGAGGAGATCTACCGGGTCATGGATCCGTACCGCGAAGGCCTGATCGCCGAGGAATATGCCGCCAGCGGATGGATGGGCAGCACCCCGGACTATGTCGAATTCCATTGTACGGGCAATCACATCACTTTCAAGGAGTTCCCGACAGGGATGCTCTTCAACGCCAAGCACATGGCCTACGCATACTTCCCGAGTGACTACAAATGGGGACGTGATTTTTCCAAATACGACAGCCAGAACCTCAAACTCGACGACAAGCATTTTCAGCTGTACGCTGTCTATTGCCTGCCATCATTCCAGTACGGCTACATGAACGACGGCATCTACAAAATCGACATAAATGTTCTGTGATCCCAAATGAATATTCAGAAAATATTTTGATTCTCTGAAAATTATGAGTATCTTTGCACGCTTTTCCGCAGGGTGCGGGGAAGAAAACGTTTATTAATCATCAACAAAATTTTTTGCGAAATGGCAGAGTATTTACAAGCCGACAAGAAGCAAGAGATTTTCGCTAAGTACGGGAAGTCTAATACAGACACCGGCTCACCAGAGAGTCAAGTTGCTTTATTTTCCTACCGTATCAATCACCTCACCGAGCATGTGAAGAAGAACAAGAAGGATGTTGTCACCCGTCGTTCCCTTCTCCGTCTCGTTGGTAAGAGGCGTCAGCTTCTGGACTACCTCCAGAAGGTTGACATCGAGAGATACAGAAACATCGTCAAGGAGCTCGGTCTCCGTCGATAACTTTACGATAGGAACAGAAAAGGGATTGGCCGCGCTTTATGACGCAGCCGTCCCTTTTTTATTAAATGGAATCGAAGATATTCCACGATTTAGAAAGACGCTGAAGTTTTCAGATATATTTTGTTGAGGACACGCGGTAAAAACAGTAAAATGAACATCATCACAAAGAAGATTGAATTATCCGACGGTCGGGTAATCGAGATCGAAACCGGCAAAGTTGCCAAGCAGGCAGACGGTTCAGCGGTGGTCAAGATGGGAGGCACGATGCTCCTGGCCACTGTAACATGCGCTAAAGAAGCAGCAGAAGACACAGACTTCCTTCCACTCCAGGTGGACTACAAGGAAAAATTCTACGCCGCGGGGCGTTTCCCTGGCGGATTCATGAAAAGAGAGGGCAAGGCCTCAGACTATGAGATCCTAATCTCACGTCTTGTGGACAGAGCCCTCAGACCATTGTTCCCTGAGGATTTCCACCTCGCCGTGTTCGTCAACATCTGGCTGGTCTCCGCCGAGAAGGACATCCAGCCTGACGCCCTCGCTGGTCTCGCAGCTTCCGCCGCCCTGGCTACCAGCGACCTTCCTTTCCTCGGTCCTATCTCCGAGGTACGCGTGGCAAGGATCGACGGCGAGTTCAAGATCAACCCTACTTTCAGCGAGACTGAGAAGGCTGACCTTGAGCTGATGGTAGCCGCCACCGAGGAGAACATCATGATGGTTGAAGGAGAGATGAAGGAGGTTCCCGAGGAGGTCATGCTTGAGTCCATCAAGTTTGCCCACGAGGAGATCAAGAAGCACTGCCGCATCCAGAAGGAACTGAACAAGGAACTTGGCAAGGATGTCAAGAGGGACTACCCTCATGACGAGGATGACGAGGATCTCAGGAAGAAGATCCACGACTTCGCCTACGACAAGTGCTACGCTCTCGCCAAGTCCGCAAGACCTAAGCACGAGAGGGAGGACGGCTTCGAGGCCATCAAGAAGGAGTGCGTCGAGTCTCTTGGTCTGACCGAAGAGGAGCAGGATGCCAAGAAGATGATGATCAACAGATATTTCGGTCACGAACAGAGAGAGGCTCTGAGGAATCTTGTCCTCGACGAGGGCCTTCGTGTGGACGGTCGTCAGACCACACAGGTACGTCCTATCTGGTGCGAGGTTGACTGTCTGCCTTGCGCTCACGGCTCAGCCATATTCACCCGTGGAGAGACCCAGGCTCTCGCCTCCGTCACCCTCGGAACAAAGATGGACATGAAGGAGATGGACGAGGTTCTCGTACAGGAGACCCAGCAGTTCGTCCTCCACTATAACTTCCCTCCGTTCGCCACCGGAGAGGCCAAGGCCCAGAGAGGTGTTGGCCGTCGTGAGGTAGGTCACGGAAACCTGGCATTCAGAGCTCTCAAGGCCGTTATGCCTAAGGCTCCGGAGTTCCCTTACGCTGTACGCGTTGTCTCTGATATTCTTGAGTCAAACGGATCTTCATCACAGGCTTCGATCTGCGGTGGCTGTCTCGCTCTTATGGACGCCGGTGTTCAGATCAGCAAGCCGGTTGCCGGTGTGGCTATGGGACTTATCACCGATGAGAAGAACCCTAATGGCCGCTACGCCATCCTTACCGACATTCTCGGCGACGAGGATCACCTCGGCGACATGGACTTCAAGGTAGCCGGCACCAAGGACGGCATCACCGCCACACAGATGGACATCAAGGTTGACGGTCTTTCCTACGAGGTTCTTGCAAAGGCTCTCCAGCAGGCTCATGAGGGCAGAATGCACATCATGGGCGAGATGATGAAGTGCCTTGACAAACCTCGTGAGGACTACAAGCCGTTCGTTCCGAGAATCAAGTCCTTCGAGATCGACAAGGAATTCATCGGAGCCGTCATCGGAAAGGGTGGCGAGACCATCCAGAAGATCCAGGCAGAGACCGGTGCGGTCATCTCCATCGACGAGGTTGACGGCAAGGGTGTCGTTGACATCGCCACGAACGACGCGGAGGCCATGCAGAAGGCCTACGACTGGATCCAGAGCATCTGCGCTGTTCCGGAGGTCGGACAGACCTACCACGGAAAGGTTGTCTCCATCCTTGAGTTCGGCGCGTTCGTCGAGATCCTTCCTGGCAAGGAAGGTCTTCTCCACGTGTCAGAGATCGCTTGGAACAAGACCGATAATGTAGAGGATGTCCTCACCGTCGGTCAGGAGGTCGACGTGAAGCTCCTGGAGATAGATCCTAAGACCGGCAAGATGAGACTCTCCATGCGCGCCCTCACCCCTAAGCCGGAAGGCTATGTGGAGCCGGAGCGCCGTCCACGCAACGGTGGCAATGACCGTGGCGGAGACCGCAGGAACGGCTTTGACCGCAGGAATGGCGGAGACGACCGTCGCAACGGTGACCGCAGGAACGGTGGCTTCGACCGCAGAGGCGGAGACGAACGCCGCGGATTTGACCGCAGGGGCGGTGACGACCGTAGAAACGGCGGCCACAGGAACTTCGGCCCGAAGAACGACTTCAACGCCAACACCGAAGACCACTCCGACAACCTCGACAAGAACACAGAGGAGTTCTTTTAATGAATATCCCACCTCAGTCTCTTGAGGTGACAGCTGAATATGATGATGGTGACTAAAAAGACAATTTTAGTCACCATCATCTTTCATTATCAAGGAAGAACTCGTATATTTATAGTCCAAGACAATCTTGCCAAGAAACAACATAAATATTCATGAATCATAACCGTTCCTTTGTGGTGATTGCCACCACCATCATTCTGGCCATTGTACTCGCGTCCTGCGGCGCGGGCAGGAGAAGTGTCGCCACCGATGCGAAAACCAATGACACGACTGTACTGGACTACCCTGTCGTTGACCTATACAGTCCTGGGCGAACCCTGGACGTAAGACGCATAGTGTTGACGGACTCTTCCACTACAATTCATTTCAGCGCGAAGTTTCGTCCTAAATATTGGATCAGGATCGACACATCATCCTACATCGTTGCCAAGGACGGGGGAAAACTGCGGATGAAAGGTTATTCCGGCTGCCTCACTCCCGGGAAGAAGCACTTCATGCCGGAGAATGGAAGGGACTCATTCGCGCTTGTGTTTCCGCCGGTACCAAAGGGGACAAAGTCAATCGATTTCATTGAATCCGAAGCAAAAGATGGATTCAAACTATTCGGAATAGATCTGACAGGCAGGCAAACCGTTAGACAGTTCAAGGAGTTGCCCGATGAGCTAAAGACTTTCCCTGACAGAAACACTCCACTTCCCGACCCACAGTTCACAGCAGGAAAGACGACCGTAGTGTTTCATTATCCCGCCGGAAGCGAGAGACTTGTCAAAAGTGTGAATCTGGTCGTGAATCGATTGTTGCAGCAACGTTTGGACATGGAACAGGAAATTGACACCCTGACCCACACCGCCACATTCACATTCGACATCTGCGGACCTTCGAGCGCGTTCACCTTCACAACTAAAGTGGAGACTCTTCTGCTGCTCACTCCTGGAGAGACCGTCAATGTCTATGTGAACCCTTTCAGCGATGCCGTGAGAGTCAGGAACACACATTTCCCGAATCACAAACTGCAGACGGTGTCAAAAATCCACGCCGACGGCTATTATGCTGCGTTCAACAACTACGCGAACAACGAGAGACTGCGCAATCCGCCAAGCATGGACGTCTGGTACAGCGACCTGACGGACTACAAAGCGAGCGATGAGGAATATGTCAGGAAAATCAAGGAAAAATATCGCAAAATCATGAGCGACCTGGAGTCCAAAGATATTCCATTGAGTGTCAAAGAGTATTACGAGTACCAAATCAAGAACGAGACAGTAATGGCTTTCGGGAATGCTTACTATCTCAGAAAAAGAAACTACAGAACTGTCCACAAGGTCAAGGACGGGGATATTCCGTTCAAGTTCACCAATCTTCCTCCTGCTCTGTTGTCTGAAATCGACTCTTTGTTCGACATGACTGATCCAAGGCTGCTTGAAGGAGGCAATGCGGAATATCTCATCTACGGCGTGAATGACTCAGACTCAGACTGGGAGTCCGTGCTTGGAGACCGCGGGAAACTACTCTACGACCTTAAGGATGCCGACCTGGTGTATATTCCAAGAATCAAGGCGGGAAGCATGACGGAAGAGGAACTAAAAGGAATCACATCAAATTGCCATCCTTTGGCCGCAGCGATTCTGGAAAGCATGTATTCCGAACTGGCGGAAGCCAGAAAGATCGACAGCCACAAATTCGGATTCAAGGACACTCCTGAGAGCCCGGGAGACAAGCTGTTTGACGAAATCATCGCCCCATACAAAGGGAAGATCGTCCTCGTGGACTTCTGGAACACATGGTGCGGCCCGTGCGCGATGGCAATGAACGCTATCGAGCCTTACAAGTCCAAAGAACTGAACAGCGACGAGATTGTCTGGCTCTACATCGCCAACACGACATCTCCGTACGCCGAGTATCAGAAAAGGATCCAGGACATCAAGGGCGTGCATTACCGCCTAAACAAAGAGCAGTGGGATGAAATCGCCCACAATAAATTCAAGATCTACGGCATCCCCGCCTACGTCCTTGTCCACAAGGACGGCACCTACGAATTCCGCGAAGACTTCCTCTTTCACGGCAATCTGATCTCGACATTGAAGTCCATGCTGTAGCCGGATCATCCATGAATATTCATCATTTAGGCGATCAAAAGGTGGAATACGCCTCCTATAAATGATAAACAATTGCCAATAAAGTTTCCGGATCAATCCATGGTCCGGAATATTTTGATCTCTAAGAAGAAATTTGTGCATATTTATAATCTGAGCCAACATTCGGACAAAAGACTGACACAGAACTTAAGAATCTGAAAGATAACCTTTGGCATTCCGCCGACATTCTCCGTGCCGGAGCACACTTGGCTGCCAACAAATATGGTCAACCAATCCTCGGTCTAATCTTCCTCCACTATGCCGACGTGCTCTTCAAGCAGCATAAGGCCGAGATAGATGATGAATACAACAGCCACAAAGACACTCGGATGGAGCGTGAATATAAGGACATCGCCGTGGAGAAATGTGGTTTCTTCCTGCCCGAATGTGCTTACTTCGATTATATCAATGACGCGCCCGATGATGCCCGCAAGGCGGTGCTCGTAGAAACGGCGGCCACAGGAACTTCGGCCAGAAGAATCACTTCAACGCCAACTCCGAGGATCACGCCGACAACCTCGACAAGAACACTGAGGAGTTCTTTTAATGGCTTACAACACCTCAATCCATCGAGGTGAGACATGAATATGAAACCCCGAGGCTGAATAAAGCCCCGGGGTTTTCTTATCCGGACCAGCGCCGGGATATTCTGCGATAAAAATGTTAAAAACCTTTGGCGATATTGTCCGCTATGGACTGGATGAGCCGCTCGCGGGCCTCGATGCTGGCCCAGGCCACGTGCGGAGTCAGGCTGAGGCGTTCCGGATGCCTGGTGTGAAGCAGCGGATGATCCGCCGGTATCGGCTCCACGGAATAGACATCCAGGCCGGCCCCGCCTATCACACCCTCGTCAATCACCTTGGCGAGTGCATCCTCCACGACAATGCCCCCACGACCCATATTCACGATGATTGCCTTCGGCTTCATCATACGGAGTTCCTTCTCCCCCACAAGACCGGCGGTACGCTCGTTGTAAGGAGCGTGTACCGAGATCACATCCGACTCGCGCATCAAGCGCTCCAAATGCACGGAAGGATATTCCGTGCTGTGGCTCGTGCCGGAAGTGGAATAATAGACGACGTTCATTCCGAAGGCTGTGCCTATCCTTGCGACCGAGCCGATGGCTCCAAGACCGATAACGCCCAGCGTCTTGCCTGCCATCTCGATGAAAGGCCTTGAATAATCAGTGAACAACCCGCTGCGGGAATACGCTCCGGACTTTACGACCTCGTCGAAATAGGCCCCGTTACCCAGAAGGTTAAGAATATGCATGAATGTTTCCTGGACAACAGAGTCGGTGGAATAGCCAGCGACATTCCTGACCAGCACACCGCGTCTTTCGCAGGCATCTACATCAATATTGTTGATGCCGGTACCCGCCTCACACACCAGACGAAGCCTTGGTGCGGCGTCCAGCAGCCGGTCATTCACTTTTATCTTATTGACAATCAAAACATCACAATCAGAGACCCTGGCAACGGACTCCTCCGGAGTGGAGTTAGGCCACGCCACAAGCTCACCTTGACTCTCAATCGGAGCCAACGACGATGTTCCCATCGTCCCGGCATCCAGAAACACAATCTTCATCGCTTCTATAATTTTTCACGAATATAAGAATTTTTGTAAGCGTTAAGAAATAAGCCGGTAAAGATTCGGCAGTATTTTCGAGAATAGATGTCTTTTTGAAGAAGGAGTGTGCCGGTGGCAAATGACTGCTGAAAAAAGATAGCTAGGCCGAAAAGAACGGAAAGCCTCTGCTCTGAATTTTGGTTACGTGCAAAATTCAGGTTAGAGGCTTCCCGCTCTTTCTATGCCATTGGACCTTCAATGTTCCTGCGCTTCAACAAGCCCGGAAACTCAAAGGTCTCAGAACCTATAGGTCTAAACAACCAAAGGAACTCAGCGACCGAGGCACCGGCGAAGCGACTACCTTCTTTCCGGCTACTATTTGTCGCCGAGGTCGAGGATGCGGACGTTGCGGATCTTCAGGCCTTCGCCATGGCCGCAGAATGAGATGTAACCTTTTTTGTTGAACATTCCTGGATGGTTCTTGTGGTCAACGGTGTACGGATTCTTCTTGCTTCCGTCCGGAGCCACATTATGACCCTTGCAGGCCCTGCGGATGTTGCCGTCCACGATCACCTCACCGTTGACGGTCACCTTGATTCTGTCGCCCTCGACACGGATCTCCTCGGTGCTCCACTCCCCAAGAGGCTTGTGGACGATTCTCTTCGCCGGGATCACACCGTAAACCGATCCGTGAACCTGATACTCACGAAGTTTGGCGTACATCGGAGCGTCATGATCAAGGATCTGCACCTCACACATTCCGTCATAGGCAGCGTCAACACCCATCGGAGTCCTCACGCCCACACCATTGTTCACACCCTCGCGCAGGAAGCAGAACTCGAAACGATAGACGAAGTTACGATATTCCTTCTTCGTGTAGAGATTGCCCGTGCTTCCATAGTTCGCTGACACATAAATGGTTCCGTTAACAGGAGTGTACCCCTCAAGGTCGCCCTGCCACTTGTCCAGATTCGTGCCGTCGAACAACATCTCGAATCCCTGCTTCCTCTCCTCGTCAGTCAGTTGTGAGACAGGAGAAGGCTCGGCCTCGCTGAGGATCTTGCCGATCTCATCGACAGCATAGCCGTCATCAGCTCCTCCGGCGGCCTTGAAGATCACGACAGCCTTATCAAGATTGGACTTTAGGTCAGCATAGTTGATCTCCTCCTTGGTCTTTGAAGCGATTGTCCTGACGCACTCCGCGGCAGCGTGTCTGACACCCTTGTCACTGTCATCCAAGTACTTGCCTGCAAGAAGGAAGGCCTTCATCGTAGGCACTGCGGCCAAATAGCCAAGCACGGACTTCCTTACGGCAGGAGCCTGAGCAAGCTCAAGGGCGCTGGCGAAATCCATACGTTTCTTGTCAATGTCGGTCTCGTATTGGGAGACAAGGGATGAGTACCGGCTCACTGCCTTGTCAGCCAGACTAGCGTCCGAAGCGGCGGCCTTAAGCAGAACAGGAGCAGCCTTGAAATTATTGATGGCAAGCAACGGGGCGAAAGCGGCCTTGTCACCCGAACCATAGGCGGTGGCAAGGTCAGCGACAGCCTCATCGGTACCTGTGGCGGCAAGTACCGGGTAGAATGCAGCGACGTTTCTGGACTTCTTCATCAATGCGCTCACCTTTGCGTAACGCTCGGCAGGAGCAAGAGTGTGCACGGCGGCGACCAGCGCCTTCTGGCAGGCGGCAAGATCAGCTGCGGAAGCATTGTCCAGCAAGGTGCCGACCCTGTCAACATCCTGAACTCCAACAATGTCCGCAAGAGCCAGCTTGGCGAAGGAAGCGACCTCGGCATCCTTGGAATCAATCAATGAATATACCTTCGGAGCCGCGGCAGCGACCCTTCTGGCCATCACAAGGCCGAGAATATCACATATAGCCTTGGAGTCCTTAGCTCCGTCAAGAGCGGCCATAAGCTCGGCCTGATAGTCCCCCTTGAATGATTTCAATGCGGTCAACGCAGCGGCGGAATTGTTTCCTCCGAGCTGTCCCACAAGAGCCTTGGCAGCCTTGTCACCCCCGATCTTTCCGGCGGCCGCGATGGCAGCGGCTGCGACTTCTCCACCGTCAGCGAACGAGCCAAGCACAAAGTCCGTGACAGAAGAGATCTTGTTGTTGCCGAACCAGTTGAGAAGATCAACCTTGACAGCGGCCGGCATTTTGGCAAAGTTCTTCGTGAACAAAGGAACCAGATTTCCAGCGCCAAGAATCGAAGTGGCGTTGTCCATCACAGAGTTTCTGAACTTGATGTCATCGCTCTTGAGAGCGGCGGCGACAACCTTCAGAGCCTTCGCCGGATTGTTCTTCATCTGGGCGAGAGCGCCGGCGGACCTGTAGGCCGATACCTCGGAAGCCATCAGAGTCTTGGCGGCCTTGGCGACAGCCTTGCTGTTTTGCCCATCGGCAAGTCTCACAGCCAGAGCGGCATAGTCAGGAATCGAATTGTCTTTAAGAATATTCAAGGACGACTCCGAGCCTATCGCCGCAAGGGCGGAGAAGAAGGCGTTGTCGTGCGATGTGGAGTTCAGCTCAGCCGGGATGATCCATTTCTGAATGTAAGGCTCGGCGGCGGTAATGCCCTTCCTCGCGGCGGCAGCGGCGAGCAACCTTCTGTCGGCGGTGCCTTCCTTCACGAGGTCAAGAATCAAAGATTCTGTCCCAGGAATATCCACGAGAGCGCCGAGGGCTATGGAGGCCAGGGCGGAATCACCGACATATTCATTGAACAGCTGAGCGTCGGCAGGTTTCGCGATCTGACGGAACAGGTTCAGCAGGAAAGCCTTGTTGTCGCTGTCGCCAGTAGCCTTAATGGCCTGGGCGAAGCCTTCGCGGACCTTGTCAACGCACATAGGGTTGGCCGAAGCGTAGCTTGCGAGACCCGTGAGGGCATATTCATAAAGATTGTTCCTCACGCCTTCGCCGGCGGGCTTCATCATCCTGGCCGTCTCCACCACGGATGCGGGAGCGGCTGCCGCGAAATCCGCCATCTGGGTGTCGAAGTCCGTGGAGTTGTTCGCCGGCATGGCCGCGAGCACATCAGCCACAACTGTTTCGACGGTTCTCTGTCTTGCGTCCTGGGCGCTCAAAGTCAGAGCGGCCGCAAGGAATAGTATGGATGTTATAAACTTCTTCATATTCAGAAACAAATTAAAGGATCATTGAACCCCAAGGGGCGCGCATCGGCTGGTTGATAAGTTGGTTGGCGGCATCGTCATCAATAAACAGCTGCTTGTCCGGATCGAAGTTAAGGGTTCTGCCGAGACGCAGGGCACAGGCTCCCATGTTGACGATCGTGCAGCTGTGGTGGCCGTTGTCCTCGGCGAGGGCGAATTTCTGACGTGTCTTCACGCAGTCAAGGAAGTCCGTGTTGCGAGGCTCCGGATCAGGAAGCGAGTTGATGACATCCATCACGTTAGGAATCGTGCACTCGAATCCTTTGTAGACCTTTCCGTTAGGGCCTTCGATGTAAGGCACCTTGCCCTTGCTCTCGAAGCCTTCGCCCTCAAGAATGATCTTGCAGCCGTCGGCGTAGGTGTAAGTGACGCTCCGCCATATTCCCACCGCGTCCGGATGCTGCTGCGGCGCATCCACCTCTACCTTCACCGGGAAGGTGTCGTCCTTGCCAAGAATGTACTGCACAGGGTCGATGTAGTGCTGTCCCATGTCTCCCAGACCGCCGGACTCGTAGTCCCAGTAGCCGCGGAAAGTCTGGTGGACACGATGCGGATTGTAAGGCTTGTAAGG
>ENA-OOSO01000056-OOSO01000056.1-human-gut-metagenome-genome-assembly--contig:-NODE-56-length-16892-cov-8.054939_pt1 | contig 16892 bp, 16 predicted proteins | sample MGYA00241313_ERZ501221 | MGnify/ENA primary metagenome ERZ501221 (study PRJEB25962, sample SAMEA2042499) | human gut metagenome | biome: human gut; feature: human-associated habitat; material: faeces...
TTCAGTAAATTCTAATTTTTCACATGGTGCAACAGTTATTTTAACCTCTTGTTCAAGTGAAATGAATGAATTATCTAAACTAATAATCTTGAATCTATCACAGAATACATCTACAAATGTTGAATCACCTTCATTAATATCACCTACATTTCCATACGAAGTTGCAGTTGAATATTCATAGTTACCTGGAATAATTTCACTAACTGTTAAAGCGTTATCAATACTATCATACCAATCTTGTAATGTGCCAGACCATGCATCGATGATATCTGGTTCTTGATTTTGTGGAGCAAACATTTAAAATAAAAAAAAAATAATATATTATGACATATCCCAATCAGCTTTATCATAACTATCAAGAAAATTATAAAAATCATTACCAACCTTATTTAATTCATCAACTGAATAGGAAGTATAATCATTATATTTTGTAGCAGCTTCAGTATCATTCCTTGTAAATTTTTCCCAACAATTTGGATATGCATCTACATACACCTTTATTCTATTATATACTTCGGTCTGTGCTTGTAATGCTAAATTGGCCTTTTCTTGTTGATCATTATATTGTTTAATTATTGTATTACCTTCCATTATTTCATCTACCTCTTGTCTATTTTCATTAAACATTTTCTTGGTTTGATAATCTACCTTTAATTCTCTATTTTTATTTGTTAATTGAATCTGTTTTTGCATTTCTTCATTTTGTTTTTCACCCTTCATTACAGCAGCTTTCTTTTCAATCAATTGTTTACTACTTTCTAACCCTTGACTTTCGAGATATTTTAGAAGGTCTTCATTAGCTTGTTTTTCTTCATTTATTTTTTTCAACCTTTTATGTAGCTCTATTTGTCTTAAGTTATTATCTGATTGTTCTTTACTCTTTAATTCTTCAGTCATTAATTTTATTCGTTCATTATTTAATTCATCATTTTTAACATTCTCTAGATATTTCTCAGTTTTCTCAGCATTAATTTTAGCATTTATTGTGTTTTTATGTTGATTAGCTAATTCTACTTCTAATTGTTCATGTTCAGCATATGCCATTTTTCCTTTACGTAAACTGTTATCATATTCTAATTGTTTTGCATAGACTGTTTGTATTTCATTTTTTATATCTTCATTCATTTCACCCATTTTATCTGCTGGTATCATTGGGTTCATTAACTTTTCCATTTCTATTTTTTGACGCTGTTCATTAATCTGTTTTAAATACATGTTATGTTCTCTTTCAACTGCTAAATCTATGGATAATTGTTTTGCTTCTTCTAAAGCCTTGCTCGTTAATTCACCTTCAGTCATTTTCAATAATGTTTCATTTTCTATTTTTAAGTCATCTAGTTCTCTTTGTGTTTGTTTATTCTTATGCGTTAATTGTTCTTTCTTCTGTATTTCTTGTCTGATTTCTTCCTTTTTGTTTGTTAAATTAAATAGATCAATTTCAAGTTGATTATTCTGATTCTTTAAGTCTTCTAATTGTTGACCTACTTCCATCTTCTCCTTTAATGCATTCTGTTGTTGTTCTAATAGTTTTGCAGTATTTTCATTTTTCATTTTTTGTGTATCTATTTGATTCTGTATTTCTTTTGTTTTTTTACTATACTTTTCTCTTTCTTGATCATCTGCTTTTTGCTTCTTAAAATCCATCTCTAATTTTTCATAATCCTTTTTCAATTTATCACGTTCATTAACAATGTCTTTCTTTTTCTGTAATTCAGCTTCAAGTTCCTTTTTATAGTTATCCAATTCTTGTGATTTCATATTATTTGCCATCCTTAAATTAAACAACTCAGCATTATTTGAAGGTGCAGGATTTTGCGAACTGGTCATCATAATTCTCAATACATCATTTGGAGTTAGAGTATCATCAGGAGGTCTTTTAACAGATTTCTTTAACTTACGTTTTCTCAATCGTTTTAATGCTTTACGACCCATTTACATTAAAAATAAATTTACAAATATGTTAGGTATGATCTCCAGGTGCGTCGCATTTCTTGACTTGGTGGTTGGGGTTCTTGACTTTGAGGCTCCTTACTTTGAGGCTCTTGGACTAGTGCTTGACTTGGTGCTTGAAGGCGTATGGAGGAACTCCGTTCTAGCCCGAGAGGAACTCCGTTTAACGAAGTACCTTTACACACACACACACAGTGTGTGTTCCATATTATAAGGCTGCGCCTTATAATATTTCACACACCAAAATTTTTCAATGGCGATTTTCACTTTAATTTTTTTTTATAAATTTTTTTTTATGTATGTATACCATGCATGAAAAATGGGGTCAATTTTAGCGTGTACGGACATTTGATAATGGTTATAAGCGGACAATTTGAAATGGTTATAAATTGGGGGTATATACTAAAATCATGCTCTACGTATAATTTCTACGTTTTCTAACTATCGTATAAAACTGTAGATAAAATCTTCATTTTTTTACATAGACACGTCAAGTGGTTACCCCCTAAATTTTGACATAATTTTGATCTACAGGCCCTCTCACGTTTTTCATCATGGTTTTCATACCCCCTTAAAAACAGCAACTTTTTGATCTAGGAGGCCATTTAGAATTTATACTCAGCAAGAAATTTTTTATTTTAGGGGTCTCTCTGATTTTGGCCATTTTTCCGTGGCCATGGCCAAGAACGAAATCATGGAATTTACATATGTTGTCTCGACTGTTGTATGCTTCCATTTTTTGATTTTATGGTTTGGCCACGGACACCTTGGCCAACTTTATACATGAGAATTAGACGTGTTGTGTTGAGGGCTGTAGATGTGTTTTTTGTGTCCATTTTAAGTTGGCCACGGAGAGAATTGTCAAGAATTAGGGGTGTTGGGTTGAGGGGTTTGGACATGGAGTAAAAATAAATTATGTATCAAAGAATTCCTTCTCTAATTTGCTCATACGTGTTGGAACTGCACCTCTTAAATATGATGCAGGTATGATGTCAATGTATGGTTCTTCACCTGGTATAACAAATTGTACTTTATACTTGTGTTTCTTTGGATAATATTCTAATATCTTTTCAACATTACCATTCCACCTACCTGGTATAGTGTTTGCAAATTTGACGTGAGGATCTGTACATGGCAACAGTTTGAAACGAGGTCGCGTAACTACTGTTCCATCTTTAGCTATTAACGTGTACATATTACCATTGCGTGAATCTATTTGATAACACTCTTTACTTACTTGATTACGTTTCTTTGTGATTCCATTATGTCGTGGTAATATGACTCTAACAAATGAACCAACTGGCAATGTTAGATCTTTAATTTGTTTCTGCTGTTCACTTCTATCCATACATTTCAATATATACTCTCTTTCTAAATTTTGATCATTAAACATTTCTTGTGGAGTGCATTTAATTGTTGTATGATATTTGTTATTGTATGTGTTTAAAATCTTCTCCATTCTATATGGTGTGATGAATTTATATTTCTCTTCATGTGATTGATGTTTTGATTCTTCTGATGGTGTGTTCATATCTCTAATTGTTCTAATAAATCTATCAATGACTGCTAATGATGAATGATTCTTGTCTTGAATAATATGCATAGTAACATCATTATCTTTCAAAAGTTGTATGTTTGCTAAAAAGCCAGGTTCCTCATCAGATGTTAATTTAGCTGGATGATATGTATTAATGAATTCTTCTAGCGTATTATGTATTGATGATGCTTTTTTATCATTCAAGGGTAATGCAACACCATATTTATTATTTGTACCTATGAACACGTGCCAATATCTAGGTTCATGATCAGGTAAATTATCATATAAATCATGAAACCAAGTATTTAACATGTTTGAATATATCTTTATCATATATGGTTTTATTACCTTCTTTCTAACACGTATATCTTTCAATCGTTTCTTCATTATCTTTATATTTGACATTTTTAACATTAATAAAGTATATTTTTTTATTATACCTAAAATGGGAATTGCTAGTTTAGTAGGCCGTATTGCCAAAGTTTTTAAAGGTGGCGGTAGATTGGCCAAAAACATTATTGATCGAGGAAGACAAATTATAGGTAAAGTATCACCATTTGTTAAGAAAGGTTTTGAATTTGCACAACGAATACCTGGATTTATTAACAATGCAAAACAAAAGAAAGAACAAGTTTCAAGTGACATTAAAGGTGTTGTAGATATGTTACCAAATTCTAAAATAAAAGATAAAATTCAAAACATTGTAGATAGAGGTGATCAAGCTGTAGGTAGAGTCATTGATAAAGGTCGAGAGATATCTGATAAAGCTATGCCATGGGTAAATTCAGGTTATGATATATCGCGAAGAATTAAACTACCATATATGCAAAACATGGGCCCTAAAATGTGACAATGATTAATTTATTTTTTTACTATAAATGTCCGAAATTGAACAAACAGAAACAACAACAAATGAAACAACAAATGAAGCAACTGATGAAGTTAAAGAGATTGAAATTCCGATAGAAGAGAAAAAACAAGAAGTAAGTGTTGTAAAGGATATAAGTAAATTAACTCTTGAAGAACGTGCAAAAATTATTACAGATGCACGTAATGGTATCCCTAATGAACACTATGACGTTATATTGCTTAAAAATGGAAATACAAGAATAGTGAAGAAGAAAAACAAGACACCAACACAATCAGTTGCAAGTAGATTAATAAGTCAAACACAAAACAATCAAACACCCACGCCAAATAAAATATACATGAGCGATACACAAATAATGATGGAACATATTATAGAGTTAAATAATCAAGTTAACAAACTCATGACTAAACAAAAGAAATTAAAGAAGAAATATAAAACATTAAAATATGATATTTATGAAGATGTAGATGAAAATCAAATAACTCAAGAACCAAAACAAGAACAAATAAAACAGGAACCAACACGGGAACCAACTCAAGAGACAAAACAAGACGTTACACAAGAGACAAAACAAGATACAGCTCAAGATATTAAACCAAGTTATCGTACGGCTGGCATTAGAGTATTACCACAAAAAGGCTGGAGATCATATATATCGTATTTGTAAATTTATTTTTATTCTAAATGGGTCGTAAAGCATTGAAACGATTAAGAAAGAAACGTAGAACAATAAAATTAAGAAAAGCACCAGCACAAGCGTCACCACCCGTTGACCTTGTGAGGTTTATGATGGCAAATAATTCAGCCTCAAATAATATAGCACAAAATAATCATGAAGAATTATTAATGATGAGAATGGCTAGTGAAAAGAAGAATCAAGAAATGGAATCATATAAAAGACAAATAGATATGGAACTTCAAAAACAAAAAGATATCATCAGTGAACGTGCACGATTAGATAAAGAGAATAAGAACATGTTGAGTGAACTAAAGAAACAAATTGAGAGTGATAAATTTATGGAAGATGCTACACGTGAAAACAATGATGTAAAGAACAAATTAGAATTACAAAACGTAAAACATGAGCATAAAATGAATATACAAACACAAAAGAATGAAGTTACAGAACAAGAAATCCAGCGACAAAAAGAACTCAATAAGAAACAAGAAGAAAATGTTAAATTGAAAAGAGAATTAGAGATAATAAAGCAAAAGAATAGCGAGTTAAACAATCAAATTAAAAACAATGATCTTTACAATAATAATCTACAGCTGAAAGATGAAATAAAGAGGCTAAAAAGTGAAAATGAAGCATATGATGAATTGATAAAAACTGATGAATTTGTTAAGTCAGCTGATAACCATAAAAAATACATACTTGAACTAGAGAAGCAAAAATTTGATTCTGAATTGAAAGATCAAGTATATAAAAAACGAAGAGAAGTATTACTAAACTATGCCAATATTCCAGAAATCTCTGAAAAGCAATGGACAGAGATGCAAAACAAGCTAAAAGAAAGTATACAAAGTTCAATAGTTAAAGAAATGGAATTCAAGAAACAACAAGAAGAATTTAACAAAAAAGAAGCTGAAACAAATCATTATAAAGAGTTATTAGATCAACAAACTAAAAAGATGCATGAGGCTGAAATTGAGAAAGTGAGAGCAGAAAAAAGGTTAGAAAAAATAAATAATAAGTCTGAGTTGGCTGATGAAATGAAAGAAGCAATTGAGTATGAAGCAACTCAAAGAATGGATATCGAAGAAATAAATAAGAAAACTGATCTAGCTAAAAAGGCGATGGAGGTATATCAAGAATCACTCGTCGTTAATGCGCAAAATAAATACATAAAGGATAATGGACTTAAAAACGCAAAAGAATTAGCAGAAATGAAACAAAAGATAGTAGAAACAGAATATTCAAATAATGCAATAAAAGAATATAGTGATTTATTGGACCAATTACAAAAGGCTGAAGCAACAAATAGTGTGGCAGCTAAAATGTATAACTTTACAGATAATTTTACAGATTATAGAACAGGCGTACCTGCAGCGAAAATATTGATAGAACAAATGGGTTATTATAAAAATTCATTTGATAAGAGACGTAATTTAGTTGATTCGTTGGAAGCTAGAATTGCACAAAATCCAAACGTGTGGAGTTATATGGTTAAAAATCACAATGAATTAGAAGATGTAAGAAATCATTATTCATTTCAAACACTTCCATATTTAACAGAGATAATTAATAATATGGATCAAACTATAAATGAGTTTAAAGAAAATAATTGGGCTCTTTCATAGTGTATATTTTATTTTTTTTGTATTAAATGTTTGCTCCACAAAATCAACAACCAGACATAATTGACGCATGGTCTGGCACTTTACAAGATTGGTATGAAAGTATTGATAACGCTCTTTCGGTTAGTGAAATTGTTCCAGGACACTATGAATATTCAACTGCAACTTCATATGGAAATGTAGGTGATATTAATGAAGGTGATTCAACATTTATAGATGTTTCCTGTGGATTAACTAAAATCATTAGTTTAGATAATTCATTCATTACTCTTGATCAAGAAGTTACATTAAAAGTTCCTGCACAAACAAATACAGTTTTCAAAGAATATTACATTGGTTATAAATGTTCAGCTGATATAATTGATCATTATCGTATATTTACAAACACTGAGAAATTACAAGATGTTAATAACGCTAGATATGAATGGTTCATGTTATATAATTCATTGAGTGATGAAGCTAAAAATGGTAGTGACTGTTTTGCTACTATAGATAAAATTCGCAGTCATAATCCACTAGTTCCAGGTGTATATATTGATTTATCGAATATTACAGCAGATAAAGAAATAACAGTTAAAATACCATTGAGAATTCCTATTTCATTCTTCTTAATGTTGTTCAATTTAAGGTTCTTCCCTAATTGGGCAGGTAAATTAAGTATTGAAATTTTACCAACATATAGAAATTTAGTTATTGCACCTGTTGTATCTTGTGAATCATTTCTCCAGTTTAAGGATGAAATTGAACATGATTATGATTATGATTTAGGTTTCCGAAATATTGGTGAAACAGTTTACAATAATATTACAGCGACAACAACATCTGGAACCAATGCTACAACTTATGCACCAAAATCACAACAATTTATAGGTGTAAATCAAGTAACTAAAAATGTGAAAATTAAATTAGCACAATATATGCTTAGAGCTGAAGTTGATAGCGCATTAGCATTAAAATATGCAGCAGTTGGTTTATTGTTCCCAATTCATGTTGTTCAAATTAGAGATTTCACACAACACATGGTTGAGGCTAAAGATTCAACAGTTCCAGTTAGATACAATACAGCTGCTACAATTGGTTTAATGCATTGTGATACTATGTTTATTGTGTTCAGGCAAGGCGAATATTCAAGAACTTGTTTTATTAATCCACAAATCAGTTACTCAGTTAATATTGATGGTAAATTCTATCCAAATGAACTATTTAACACAGTCGATGATCAAAGACACATTAATATGCTATTTGATGCACTAAATATTAATAATTCATTGTTATCATCAATTTCAAAAGATATTTTAACATCTACACAACCATACTATCATAAAGTAGTTTATAGTGATGCAGGTGTTGCGACTGATAAATTGTGTTGGAATGGTGGTGATAACTCTAATTTCTTCATAGGCATTCCATTTGCAGATTCAGAAGATTTCATGGGTGGCATATCAACAGTTGGCACAGTACAGGTTGAATTGGCTGGTGAACGTAAAGTAAATACAGCAATTAAAAAGGTCAAATTCACACTTCCAACAGGTATTTATTATCAAGATGCATTCCTTAAAATTAGATCAGTTAAGCCAGTTGGTCGTAGTCAAATTGAAATAACAAATGCATCTATAGAACAAATTCTTGGTGCACGTGCTGCGATGAAATAAAAATAATTAATAATCTTCTCCTTGACATACATATATTTCATTTTTGGGTACCTCATACATTAATATATATCTTCCTTTAGATGTATCCTTAAATGGTTCTTTTATTTTTACATGTTCAAAATCATCATAGTGAAAATTATAGTGTTGAGGTAATTGATATTTCGACGATTTTTTCAACGTTAATGGATTTACGACAACTGCAATTTTATAAACCACTAGATCATTAATGTAAAAACCAATACGTTGAATGAACCTTAATTGTTTAGAATCGATGAAATGTGATAACCTTAATTTTTGGATAAATTCATAAATATCTGTCATTTTTACAACAATAAATTAAATTATTTTTATTATTTCAAAATGAGTGTTCCAAAGAGTAACGTATTATCTTGCTCAAGAAGTTTCCTAGCAAAAACTGATCTAGGTTATTGTTCCGCAAAACAAAGTCAAAATGTTAATGTAGTAGTTAGTCCACAGATGTGTCACTATGAAGCACCACCAAATAATGTGTCAAGTAATATCCCCGCATCTAACCCTTATGATACGCCTGAGGTTAAAGAAAGGTCAATAGATACAGCGAATGATACTTTGAGTAATATGGAGGCAATAATTAAGAATAAAGACTATTTAATTCAAGCTTTAGTGTTATGTGTCGATATACTTCAAAATAATCCACTAATCATTAATAAATATGTAATTGCTGAAGAGAGAGAATTAGCCTTATTGGTCAAATATTTAACAAGTGCTGATGAAGTAACTATTTTGAAAGATGATCATGAATGTAAGGGTTGTCTTGGTAAAGGTGATAAATATGATGTTGTTAATCGAATCATGGTTAAGAAAGATGGTGAAATATATAACTTAAAATATTCATATCCAGATGTTGTACAATTTTTGTTTGAGAGGCGTTTTTCAACAAAATTTATCATACCTGCAAAAATTTAAAACATTATTTTTATTTTTTTTTCTTACGTAAAAACATGCCAAAAAGATTAAGCACTGAAGAAGTTAAAGCAACTTTTGAAAGATACGGTTACACAGTTCCTGCAAATTTCGTCTACAAAAATAACATTACACATTATCGCGTATATGATCAATTAAATAATGATTATATTGATATGACGTATAAAATGTTAATGTATCAAGTTAAAAATAAAAATAGACAAATAATGCCAGCTGATAACGATGAAGACTTACTCATGAATATTGGCCTTAGTGAAAATGGACCCAGAAATAGAGATGGATTTATTGACCTGATGAATATGCAACTTAGCCAAAATGAGACACGAGTTAGAGATGGATTTATTGACTTGATGAATATGCCACTTAGTGAAAATGGTCCGCGTACTCGAGACGGCTTCTACGATTTGATGAACGCCCCTTTAAGCGATGAAGAGGCACCCTCCTCAAGACTAGAAAGATATAGTAAAAAATTTGGGAAACTTTTTATGAAAGAGACTGATAAATTTAAAAATGGTGTTATGAAAATGTCAAATAAAATAATAAAGAAATTAATGCACGGTCAACCATTCACACTAAATGATGATAAGAATTCAATTGATAATATGGTCAAAATTTTATACGCATTATCACATGCTATGAAAATTGCTGCACCTAAAATCAATAAAGATATCATCATGACAATCGTTGATAAAAAAGGACATACACAATACGCTAGAGTAAATCAAAATACAATTGATATGTTAGATTGGGTATTAGAAGACAAAGAATATGAAATTAATGATAGTGGTGATCCAATACTTGAAAGTTTATCTAATTTTAAGTCAATTGCATTTGATTTCAGAAACATTAGTAAAGGTAAAAGAATTGTTGGTGCATTCTTTCCATACTACAATAATTCTGATATCGATTTAACACCTTATGGCATTTACAAGCGTGGTGAAGTAATTAGAGAATCATGTTTATTAACTGCTTTTCGTTCATCTGGTTTATTGGATGATGAACAATTAAATTTATTATCATCATTCCTTAAAACAAAATTAATACCTAGAGAAGAATTAAAGCATATATCTAATTTATTCAACATTCGCATAAGTTGTAGAGTGCATTACGATACAGGTAAAACATCGACAAATGAATATGGTGAAAAATATGGGAAAACACTTAAGTTACATATCATTGAAGATCACTATATACTTGACAAAGATGTTAACGCTACAGTATTCTATGTTAAAAACTATGCTAAAATAAACAATGATGAACGTTTTGTGAATCACCCTAGAAAAATGATGTTAAGCAGGCTAGACAAAAATCGTTATGAATTCTCTAAAAAAGGATGTACAATAAATAGAATAATTGATGCAATGATTGAAAATAAATTACTAGAACCAATGACTGATGAAGAAAAACGATACCTACAATATGATGAATGTTCTGGGTTATTTAGAGATTATAGAAAGAATAAATCAATCACAGTTAAATGCAAAGAAGCTATACGTCAAATTAACATTAAAGATAAAAAGAGAATTCCAATAACATTTTCAAAACCTAATAAATTCCTGTTCGGTTATGATGTTAAAGACGAAGAAATTCATCAACGCCTTCACGAGTTGCAAAGACTTGTTGATTCACTAAATTTAAGACATAATATTGACGTTTCATTATATCATCATTTTAGTGAATTAATGCAAAAAATAATGTATGAATATGGTTGTTTAGATGATATATATGAATTTAGTGGTAATGTGTCGCAAAAAATAAGAAGTGAATTACAGTTCCCTAAAATTATATGGAGTGAAGGTCATTATAAAGGCAAACTCTATTATATTGATCAAGCAGGTGCATATATGAGTTCAGTAACATCTATACCATCAGGAATGCCAGATGATGATGGAAACTTTAAATCAGAAAACACTAAAATTAAAGAACTCATTGAACACCTTTATGATATTCGCATGAAAGCTAAAAAAATTGGAATGGATAAATTAGCTACAACAATTAAATATATGATGAATAGTTCTTGGGGTTATTCAATGAAGAAACCAAAATTAATTAAACATAGATTTGTTAAAGATGTTGATGAATATGTTAAGAAATTTGATCCATTCATCATTAAATACAAGTACAACCAGGGACATGCAGGTCCAGGTTATGTTGACCGTATAAATCCATATGTTGAAAGCTATTCATATCCACAATTTGCACGATCAGTTCTCAATACATTTAATGCAAAAATGAAAGAACTCTGTAATAAAGTCAATGTTCTATATAGTAAAACTGATTCAGCACTTATATATGAGAATGATTACAAGAAATTATTATCAGAGAATTGGATAGGTGAAAAATTAGGGTTATTTAAAGTTGAACACATATTTACTGAAGTGTATGTTAAATCTGCTGAAAAATGGATAGGTAAAAATGAAGATGGTACATACTTTTATCACATGTCAAAGAAATTAAAAGATATATGTTCAAAGAGTGATGACCCAATTAAATGTTTGAAATTTATATAAGAGATAATTTTATTTTTTTTTCTTTGATAAAATAAGTAATGCAAGCAAAACGCGCTTACTACTCACCAACAGCTTTCGTCGATATGCTCTTCAAAGAAAACCCATCACTCGAAAATAACATTACAGACATTTATGCATACTTTAAACCACAAGATGCATACGTAGACAAATATCAACAAGTGTGTGCAAGAATCATTGGCATAATATTTAAACGTAAAGAGAAGACATTTAATAACAAGCCAATAATCAACCCTAAAACAGGTAAACCAATAAATCCTCGTACACCTCAACAACAAAAAGAACATGAATTACAACTGGAACGAGAAATACAAAAATCAAGAAAAGTTATATGCATTCCAAACAAGAAAGTTATAGAGATTTCAAATAACAATCAACCAATCATACATTACAAAATATCAAAAACTAAACCATTTAACAAAGACTCAAAGAACTTAATGTACATCTCAATAAATACAACAATGGAGACTTATACAGGTGATGGTGGAGAGATTTCATATTACCCTTCAGCAGTTTTCACAAATACTAATGAACAACTTGAAAAAATGATCAGAGATAATGAAATAGTTATAAAACGAGTTAAACATGCTAGTGAAATGAAAGCAGATTTTAATGACATCGATTATGTTGAAGATGAATTGTGGATGTAAATAATTTATTTTTTTTTTCTTTGATAAAATAATGGAAGGAGAAATAATGAATGAGTCTAAAAATAAAACAAGACAAATTCGTAAAAAGAGAATAAGTACTGAAGATATTATCGATTACATTAACTGGTCATTAATAACTGATAATATGAAAATGATAAAGAACAGTTCATTAATAAATGTACAAAAACTATATAAAGAACAAACAGGCGTAGAAGTATCATTAACATTTATCAGGAATCAAAAAATAAAGATGTTTGGGGAAAATTAATCACATATCATATTTCTTTTTATTTTTGACCTCTTGTTCTATTGGTTTAATTAATTCACCTCTAAATTTATCTTCTATGCTAAATTGACTCTTGCTAAATTGGTTAAGTTGATTCATTTTCTCAACTAGTTCATGCATTTTTTCTTCATATTCTGCGTGAATGACTTTTATAATATCTTCTTTCGCTGACATGAATTTATTGTTTAATTCACCTGGATTGATGTTGATTAGTTTCTTTGCATATGATGGTGCTAATACGTTGTTCACGAATTTTAATGCACATGTTTTCAATAACTTTACATTTTTATCATAGAATTTTAAAGTCATTGTAATCGTATAGTTAATTGTCGTATTTTTAGCACTAACGTTGTGTGTATATTTAATTTCGACAGCTGCTTGATTATCTACTTTAAATTCACTGATGACGTATTGTTCAAAATTGTCCTTGCTCATTTTGGATAGAATAAAAAATTTATTTTAATCAAATTAATAATGGAAAAAATTGAAGAAAAATTTAGAGAAATAGACAAATTATTTGATAAGTTATCTGCTAAAAATAAAGTACAATTAGAGAATGCACAAATTAAACCAATACATGCTAAATATCCGTTCGCACAAAATGGTATATGCGCATTTATAGCTCCAATGGGGTCAGGCAAAAGTTACAATTACATGAAACTAGCCGCACAACAAGAGGTATTAAACGATGAACCATTCTTTGAGTTGATCGTTATATGTTCAACTTCAGCTAAATTCGATCAAACAGTTCAAACATTTTTACCATCGATCAAGAAATCAAAGATAGTGTCAGTTAAAGATACAGAATTACTTGACTGGTTGAATAAATATATGAGAAGAATTTTGAAATATAACTCAATTAATGAATATATAAACACTAATTGTAAGAATATAAATGAGGAATTAATGCGTTTAATAATGAAGCATAATCTAGCGAATAAAAAACCTAAAGTAATGAAATATATAATTAATAAATTGATGAAATATAATTGGCGTACATTTCCTCATCGATGTTTGTTGATACTTGATGATTTCGCTAACCATGCATTATTAAGAAGTAAAGAAACAGATTTATCACGATTATTGAAGAAATTGAGACATTTTCATATTAACGTTATGATATGTGTTCAAACTGTTAAATCAATTCCTAAAGATATAAAACGTACATTATCAGATATTGTTTTGTTTCCAGGCATATCACAGTATGATTTCGAAGATTTAATCAAGGAATCACCAGCATCAGCATTCGATTTTAAAAAGTTATGGGACGAGTACAATAAATTAAAAGACCCTCACGCAACATTCACAATACACATAAAAGCAAAGAGCATAAAAATAAACATGAAAAAGTAATTAACTGTGCCTGATTAACTGTACATTGATTTCGCATGTTCGGGTAATGGTGTGTTTTCATTTTTGGTTTCACTGTAGATAACGATATTTAACATGGTATCAATTAATTTATCAATGACATATATTGTGCCTAAAATACATATCCATACATGAAAGAAGCTCATTTCCCATTAAAAAAATATCTAATATGTATAAAATTATTGTACTAAAAATGATGACACCTTTAATCGATTATACAATTTCGTCATATGACTACAATCATTATAACAGGATAGATATTAATTTACCATATCCACCATCGAGAAAAGTATTGATGATTGTCACATCGTTAACTACTAAATGCTCAATCGTTGTTATTGAAAAAGATGATTATATACAAATTAATGGTAAGAAGTATGTTTTCAATAATATGTACACAGATTTAAATTCTGAGACATTTTGCATGTTGTTAAATGCATTGATTAAAAATTCTAATGTTACAGCGTCTGTTGATGAAACTGGACGTATACTATTTGAATCAGATACATTTTTTACAATCAATAATGCATCATATAATATCATTCAATTGTGTGGCATATATAATGAAATTCTACCATTAAATAGTGAATACGCGGATTCAAACTTTAGTATACTTGCACAAAGTGTGGGTAACTATTTGTCGACACCTGTATTATATCTCGTGAGCAATGTGGGGAAGAGTTCATTTAGAAATTTACATGAAAATATAAGTATCTCAAGAATTATACTAAGAATCAACAATAGTTTTTCAGCCAATTATCCAATCATAGTTACAAACGCTGATTTTGAAGTAGATATAGCATCTTGTGATTTATGCAACATTCAATTAACTTTAGTAGATGCCAACATGCATGAGATACATTTATTAAACCCTATATACATCACAATTGCAGTAAAAATAATTAAAGAAGAAGAATGAAAAAATGGAATTCTCCTTTAAGGGACTTTGTTTCGGGCTTTGCCTTAAGAGGAAAAATGGAATTCTTCTTAAGTTACTTATTTTTAGGCGCATGGAGGAACTCCGTAAGGCAAAGCCCGATTTTATTTTAAACGAAGTCCCTTTTTCTAGTTCCCCTTTCCTCTTTAAGGGACTTCGTTTTGAGCGTAGCCTTCTTGGGGGGAAGGTGCCATGTTAGGAGGAACTTGATTCTTCCATATATTATTCTCCATTATTATTGCCTTTTTATAATTAAGAATGAAACATAGTTGAATAATAAATCTACAATACCTTGGAATAATAGATGTCTTACCATCGTTGACATAAAAACTAATATAAAACGTTGGACCATCATATGGAGATTTAAATAGTAATGAAGGCTTACTGTAGAATTCATCGTTTAAACCCAAGAAACCTTTTCTAGCATCTGAAAACGATGAATGAAATTCGATATATCCTCTATCCCATACATCATCAAATACAACTTCCTTATGAAATGTATTTATATATTTACGCATTTTATCAGTGCATTCTTGATTGAAAAGTTTTAATACATTATCATTATTAACAGATCCAATGCCACATAATTTAAACCAAACTCCAACCAATTCCTTACCTGTATCTGAAACTACACGATAACATTTTAAAGTTAATTTCGTACCTACATATGTCCATGTTAAATAAACTCTTGTATTTTGATTATCATTACGTTTGTATAATTGATCTCTTATTTTAGTCAATATCTCAAGCATATTATTTTCGGGTAACACATCTATTGACCTACGTTGCACACCTATTTCCTTATCAGTACTTGGACTTAAATATGAAAAATATAATTTTAAAGATATTGGTTGTGGTGTAATACTTAATTTTCTGAGTCCAATAGCCTTATTTTGTGAAGGATCATTAAGCCATCTTTGTGGATATCTAAATGCAAATCCTTTAGTTGATATGCATGGATCATTTGGCTCGACATCTAAATTCGTGTATACTTCTTCAATTGCTAGATCTGAAGTTGTAGTGTTAAATTGTTTTTCACTCGTGTACATAAATATTTCATTATAATAAAAAACTCCTTTCACCTAAAAATAAACTACGAGAGATTTCCAAGAGGAACTCCGTTTTTTCATTTTCCCCCTTCCCTTTTTCCCTTTTTCATTTAAACGGAGTTCCTCTTCTACAATATCATAGTCTTTTTATAATTGAATATGAAACACAGTTGAATAATAAATCTACAATGTCTAGGTAAAACAGCTATTCTAGCATTATTCGTATAAAATGTAATATGAAACGTTGGACCATCATGTGGAGATTTAAACAATAATGAAGGTTTGTTATAAAATTCATTTCTTAAACCTAGGAAACCTTTTCTAGCCTCTGAAAACGATGCATGAAATTCTATGTAATCTCTATCCCATACATTATTGAACACAAATTCATTTTGAAGTTCATCCAATTTTTTAATTGCATCATCAGTTATTTCTTGATTGAAAAGTTTTAATACACTGACAGTATCATCATTTGTTTCTCCACGGAATTTAAAATTAAGTGAATCAGTATTTCTGTAAAATTTCAATGCTAATTTCGTACCTGTAAATGTCCAATCTAAATTAAATGAATTATCTTTATTAGATAGTTTTTCACTTAAAAAGTTTCTTATATAGGTTAAAATTTCAGACACATTATTTCCTGGTAATACATCTATAATTTGAAAAAGGTCTTTTTCCGTATCATTAAGCATATATGTGAATTTTAATTTAAATGATAATCTTGGTGGTGTTATATTTAGTCTTCTGAGTCCAATAGCCTTATTTTGTGAAGGATCATTAAGCCATCTTTGTGGATA
>ENA-OOSO01000062-OOSO01000062.1-human-gut-metagenome-genome-assembly--contig:-NODE-62-length-16053-cov-1.868359_pt1 | contig 16053 bp, 17 predicted proteins | sample MGYA00241313_ERZ501221 | MGnify/ENA primary metagenome ERZ501221 (study PRJEB25962, sample SAMEA2042499) | human gut metagenome | biome: human gut; feature: human-associated habitat; material: faeces...
ATTAGTAGAAAAAATGAAATTAAATTCTGATGCAATTATTGCTAATCAAACGGACCATGTATCATATGAGGAGAAAAATATTAAAAATAATAAAATAAAATTATATAATTTTAAAGAAAGAGGAGTTGGATTAAATAGAAACAATGCATTGATGAGGAGTGATGCTGACATTGTTTTGTTAGCGGATGATGATATAAAATACATAGATAATTATAAAAATATTATAATAGAAGAATTTAAAAGAAATCCTAAAGCTGATATGATAGTTTTTAACCTAGAAACATCTGATTTAGCAAGACCTAGATTCAAGATAAAAAAATACAAAAGAGTTCGATACTATAATTGCTTAAGATATGGTGCGGTTAGAATGGCTTTTAAATTAAATAAAATTAGAGAGAAGAATATATACTTTTCGCTATTGTTTGGAGGAGGGGCTAAATATTCTTGCGGAGAAGACAGTTTATTTATTCTCGAATGTATTAAAAAAGGTATAAAAGTATATTCATCGCCAAAAAGTATAGGAACTATTAATGAAAGCCAATCTACTTGGTTTAACGGATATAATGAAAAATTTTTTAAAGATAAAGGAATACTTTTTAAATTTATGTATGGAAAATTAGCAATATTGTTGGATTTAAGATTCTTGATAAAATATAAAAAACAGATATGCAAGCAAGTAAGTTTCTTTGATGCATTTAAATATATGGTGAAAGCAAAGGAGTGAAAAATGAAAGAAGAAAAATTAGTTAGTATTATTATTCCAACATATAAAAGATCTAACTTGCTAGATAGAACCATTAAGTTACTACTTGAACAAAATTATAAAAATATTGAAATAATAGTGGTAGATGATAATAATCCTCAAACTGTGTATAGAGAAAAAACAGAAGACATAATGAAAAAATATGAAAAAAATGAAAAAGTAATATATATAAAACATGATAAAAACAGGAATGGGGCAGCAGCAAGAAATACTGGAATGAGAAATTCTAATGGAGAATATTTTTGCTTTTTAGATGATGATGATATATTTTATGAAGATAAAATATTAAAACAAGTGGAATTTTTAGAAAAAAATAAACAATATGATGCAGTTTATTGTGCTAGAAAAATTGGTAAAAAAGAAGAACATCAAAATAAATGTGGAGATTTGACATACGAACTACTTAGTGGAATAACATTGGTTATTACAGTTACAATTATGATGAGAAGAGAGGCTGCTTTTAAATGTGGAGGATGGGATGAAACTTTTTTAAGGAATCAAGAAGCGGCGTTTCTAATTAGATTTTTTTCTAAAGGCTATAGAATTGGTTACATTGATGAGGTCTTATGCGAAACAGATCTAATAGATAGAAGCAATGTTTTAAATGCAGAAAAAAATCATGAACAAATGAATCATTATTTACAAGTATTTGACAAACAAATAATAGATTGTGATAAAAATATTAAAAACGCAAGAAAAAAAATATATTGTTATAGATATTTAGGAATAACATTAGAGTATTTCAAAGAAAAAAAATATCTGAAAGGTATAAAGATATTTTTCAGTTATTTACTAAAATATCCATACACATGGACAAAAATAACATGTCAATATATAATTAAGAGAATCAAAAGATTAGGTGAAATTTATGAAGGTTAAAGGAAATGTATTAATTATAATAATAACAATACTAACGATTATAAGTTTTTACAACAATCCAATTAGTAGTGCTATTTATAATTATTATATATACATATATATTGCTTTTGTTTTTATTGCATTAATTTTTAAACTTATTACTAAAAATTTTAAATTATCAAAGAATGAGTTAATAATAGTGACTATTTTATTTATACACATAATACTGGCCATTTTTTTAAATAACAATACAAATGGAGGCTTTGTCACTATTATAGGAACAATAATACTCATTTACTTTTTTAAGGATATTACATATACAAAATTAACATATAAAATATTATTAATTTCCTTTCTACTTTTAGGATTATATCTAACATATATTTCTAAAAATGTTATAACAGATAGAATAAAATATATAAATCCTAATTTAATAGGGCAATTGTTATTATTATCAACAGTAATAATCAATACACTAAAAACAAAATTAAATATAAAAGAAATTCATATAATAATAATAAATTTTATTTTTATATATGGAATTTTTACATGTCAGAGTAGAGCATCTTTAGTAGTAACTATAATATATTTAATAATAATTTATATTCCTATATTAAGAAATATTTTAAGAAATAAAAAAGCTAGAAAAATATGTTATATTACTATAATATTGATAACATTAGCAATACCATATATTTATGTATACTTATATAATAATAATATAACACTACAAATTTTTTCTTTTTCTGACAAAAATTTTTTTAGTGGCAGACAACAAATTTGGATTTATTTGATAAATCATTTCAAGAATTTTGGAGACTTGTTCTGGGGGATAGGAACAAATACCAACATGCTTGAAGTCGCTAAAAATGCCAATCCACACAATGTAATCTTATTCCTAATTATGAACACAGGAATTGTGGGAATGGTAATGTATTTATTATACATATATAATATTATTTTTACTATAAAAGAAGAAAACTATTGCACTGAAAACGTAATAGGAATATTGGCATTATTATTATGTGGAGCATTTGAAACAATTATTGTATTTGCACCTATAAATGTATTTATGTGTATATTAATAGGAATGAATTTTACAAAAAAAAGTAATAAAGAAGAAAAACAAGAACAATATATAAAAAAATATTAAATCTTTTACCAGATAAAATGTATTCAAGCATAAAATATAGAAAAATATTTTTTAAAAATACTAAGTTTGAAATAATTAACAGCTTTGAATAAAAGAATCCCAACTGCTAAAATTATACAATAGAAATCCAAAACATACAAAATTAGGGACAAGCATGAATTGAAAAACTATATGTGTAAAACATGAATTCCAATGCTAAAAATATAGAATATTTTTATTAATTTGCAAAATCAACTTAGAATAAAATGTACTTACATAAGGAGGAATATAATGAAAAAAAAACTAAAAGTATTAGTTAGAAAGATTTATATGAACATTTTAACGATGTTGCCAAAAGAAATAGCTCATAAAATATATTTTAAAAAGCAAATGGGATATAGTCTTGATTTTAAAAAAGTTCAAAATTTTAATGAAAAATTACAATATTTAATTGTAAAGGAGTTTTCTGAGCGAGAAACTAATTTGGCAGACAAATATTTAGTTCGAGAATATGTAGAAAAAAAATGTGGAAAAGAAATATTACCAAAACTATTTGCTGTATATTTAAGTACAAGTGAAATAAATCTGCAAGATTTACCAAAACAATTTGTACTAAAAACTAATAATGGTTGTGGGAATGTCTTTATTTGCCATAATAAAGATAAATTTAATATAAATGAGTGTAAGAAAAGATTGAAGAAAAGCTTAAGAGAGGATTATTCAAAAGTTGCATTGGAATACCAATATAAAAAAATCAAACCTAGGATAATATGTGAACAATATATTGATGATGGAAAAAATATTATGCCGTTAGATTATAAATTCTACTGCTTTGATGGGAAAGTTAAATGTATATTAGTATGCTCTAACAGAGAAAGAGAGCTAAAATTGGATTATTATGATTTAAATTGGAATTATTTATATTATGCTAAGCCAGAATATAGAAGCTTTGAAAATATTGAAAAACCACAAAAACTGCAAGAGATGATAGATATTGCCGAAAGTTTATCCGAGGGAATGAAGTTTGTACGAGTAGATTTATATAATATAAAAGACAAAATATATTTTAGCGAACTTACTTTCTCACCAGCAGCAGCTTGTATAAAATATAATACAGATGAAGCACTTAATATATTAGGAAAATATTTAAGAATTGAGGATGAAAATGAGAAGTAAAAAAGCAATATTAAATATAATTACATCTTTATTATTGCAAGTTGTTGTTTTAATATGTGGCTTTATAGTGCCAAAATTAATTATTACTAAATTTGGTTCAAATGTAAATGGACTTATTTCATCAATTACACAGTTTTTAGCATATATTACTTTGCTAGAAGCTGGGTTTGGACCAGTTGTTAAAGCAGCTTTATATAAACCTATAGCTAGCAAAAATAAAAAACAAATAGAAAACATATTAAAAGCTTCTGAGAAGTTTTTTAGGGTAATAGCATTAATATTTATTGCATATTTAATAGTTTTATCAATTACTTATCCTGCAATTGTAAGTAGTCAATTTGCATATATGTATACTTTATCATTAGTGTTAATAATATCAATAAGTACATTAGCAGAGTATTATTTTGGAATGACATATAAACTATATTTACAAGCAGAGCAGAAAACATATATTACATCTATTATTCAAATGGTTGGGTACATATTAAATACATTAGCAATAATAGTTCTAGTAAAATGCAATGCAAGTATACAAGTTGTTAAGTTAGTAAGCAGTATAATATTTGTGCTAAGACCAATAGTACAAAACATTTATGTAAGAAAAAAATATAATATTAATTTAAAAGATGCGGACAAGGATTATCAATTAAAGCAAAAGTGGGATGGCTTAGCTCAACATATTGCAGCAGTAATACATAATAATACTGATATAACAATATTAACCTTCTTTACACAGATAACAGAAGTTTCTGTATATTCTGTATACTATTTAGTTGTTAAAGGCATAAAATCAATAATACAAGCTTTTACAGGAGGAATCGATGCCTCTTTTGGGGATATGATAGCTAAAGGAGAGAAAGAACAACTAAATAAAAGTTTTAAAACATATGAATTGTTTTATTATACTATTACTACTATTGCGTATACTTGTACAATTTTATTAATAGTTCCTTTTATAACTGTATATACACTAGGTATAACAGACGCTAATTATATTAGACCAGTATTTGCAACTTTATTAGTTTTAGGGGAATTTGTATGGGCTATAAGACTTCCATACAGTTCAATTACATTAGCGGCAGGACACTTTAAACAAACTCAAAAAGGAGCGTGGGTAGAAGCATTTTCTAATATTATAATTTCTGTAATACTTGTTTGGAAATTTGGAATAGTAGGTGTTGCAATTGGAACACTAGTTGCTATGCTAATTAGAACAATAGAGTTTGTATATCATACAAATAAATACATATTAGAAAGAAAACAAAGCAAATCTCTTATTAGATTTGGAATAATAGCACTTCAATTAATTGCTGTTGCTTTATTATCAAAACTATTACCAACATATGAATTTACAAATTATTTTATATGGATAAAATATGCATGTATGGTTTTAGTTTTAACAATAATAATTGTACTTCCAGTAAATTTAATTGTTTATAGAAATGATGCAAAAGATTTATTAGGTATAGTAAAAAGAAATATATTAAGAAAGAAGGAAACAAACTAAATGAAAACATATTTAATTACTGGTGGAGCAGGTTTTATTGGCTCTAGTTTAAGTGAAGAATTAATTAAAGAGGAAATAGAGTAGTTACAATTGATAACTTTTGTGATTTTTATAATCCTACAATTAAAGAAAATGATATTAAGGAATTGATTAAAAATTCTAATTTTAAATTATATAGAAATGATATTAGAGATAAAGAAGCAGTTAAAAGAATTTTTGAAGAGAATAATATTGACATTGTAATGCATTTGGCAGCTATGGCAGGTGTTCGACCTTCTATAGAAAATCCTATACTTTATCAAGAAGTTAATTGCAAGGGAACTCAAAATATTTTAGAAGAAATGAAAGCACATAATGTTAAAAATCTTGGTATGGCATCTTCTAGTAGTGTTTATGGAAATTGCAAAGAGGTTCCTTTTAAAGAGAATATGATAGTAGATTTTGCAATTAGCCCTTATGCAGCAACTAAAAAAGCTAATGAAGTTATGACACATGTTTATCATAAATTATTTGATATGAATGTTATAATGCTTAGGTTTTTTACAGTATATGGACCAAAACAAAGACCAGATTTAGCGATTAATAAGTTTACAAGATTAATGCTTGAAGATAAAGAAATACCAATGTTTGGAGATGGAACAACTTCAAGAGATTATACATATATTGATGATATTGTAGATGGCATTATTAAGTCTTGTAATTATGTGGAAAATAACAATGATGTTTATGAAATATTAAATTTAGGAAATTCTTCTCCGGTTTCTCTAAAAGAAATGATAAATATTATTGGACAAGTTATTGGAGTAGAACCAAAGATTAAACAATTTCCAATGCAACCAGGAGATGTAGATAGAACTTTTGCAGATATTTCAAAAGCAAAAGAATTAATAGGATACAATCCAAAAACATCTTTTAAAGAAGGTATTGAAAATTTTGTTGAATGGTATAAAATAAATAAAGATTTATATATTTAGGGGGAAAATAATATGAAAATTGCAGTAGCTGGAACAGGATATGTTGGATTATCTTTAGCAACATTATTAAGTCAAAAAAATGAGGTAGTAGCATTAGATGTTATACCAGAAAAGGTGGATATGATAAATAATCGTATTTCACCAATTGAGGATAAAGAAATTGAGGAGTATTTTAAAACAAAAAAATTAAATTTGAAAGCAACTTTAGATTATAAAGAAGCTTTTGAAGGAGCAAAGTTTGTTATAATTAGTACTCCAACAAACTATGATGACGAAAAGAATTATTTTGATACTTCTAGTGTAGAAGATATAATTCAAAAAGTAAAAGGAATGAATATAGATACAACAATGGTTGTTAAGTCAACAATACCAGTTGGATTCATAGATGCAATGAAAGAAAAATATGGAATAGATAATATAATGTTTAGTCCAGAATTTTTAAGAGAAGGACATGCTTTATATGATAATCTATATCCATCAAGAATTGTTGTGGGAGAAAAATCAAAAAGAGCAGAAGAATTTGCAAATCTTTTAAAAGGATCATGCTTAAAAGATAATGTAGAAATTAAGTTTATGAATTCAACAGAAGCAGAAGCTGTTAAATTGTTTGCGAATACATATTTAGCTTTAAGAGTTGCATATTTTAACGAATTAGACACATATGCAGAACTTAAAGGACTTAATACAAAAGACATTATAGATGGAGTGTGCTTAGACCCAAGAATTGGTACACACTACAATAATCCATCATTTGGATATGGAGGGTATTGTTTACCAAAAGATACAAAGCAATTAAAAGCAAATTACAAAGATGTTCCAGAAAATTTAATTAGTGCTATTGTTCAAAGCAATACTACAAGAAAAGACCACATTGCAGATGTTATTATAGCTAAGAAACCAAGCATTGTAGGAATTTATAGATTAACAATGAAAAGTGGCTCTGACAATTTTAGGTCAAGTGCAATACAGGGTATAATGAAAAGAATAAAGGCTAAGGGTATAGAAGTTGTGGTATATGAGCCAACATTAAAAGATGATGAATTCTTTAATAGCAAAGTTATAAGAGATATAGAAGAGTTTAAAAAACTTTCTGATGTTATAGTTGCAAATAGAATGAATACTGATCTAGAAGATGTAAAAGAAAAAGTATACACAAGAGATTTATTTGCAAGAGATTAATAAGAAATAGAATTTATAGAGTTGTGCTAAAATGTACAACTCTATTTTTGTCGAAAAAAGGCGAACAAAAATTCTTGACTATTTACACAAATGTTTGTAAAATAATGTAAGAAAAAGTATAATTATGCTATTTGACAAACTATCAATTGATAGTGTATAATAAGGAGGAGAAATATGGAGATAAACTTTACTTCGCCAAAAGAAGAAGTAATTAAATTTTTATTGGAGTTAAAAAAAGTAATGTCTAACAGAGACTTTGATGTTAATAAAGATCTAGATGTTATTTTGAAAAAGAAAAATGAGAACTCGTTAGATCCATATACAACTCAAAATACATTGTTAAAATTAGATTTTGATAAAAATGATATTGCAGATACATTAAAAAAACTAACTGTTGAAGAATATATAGAAACAGGAAAAGATAGAAAGGATATTAGCTCACCTGAATTTTATATTTTTGGAAAAGAGGTACAAGGAAATTTAATATACATAAAAATTAAAATAAGAGATAAAATAAATCATAAAGTCTTTTGTGTCTCTTTTCATTTTGCTAGATATCCAATATCTAATTTTCCATATAAATATTAGGAGGTGTATTATTCATGGACGTTTTAATTGAAAAAGTTAAGATTGATTGTCCTTTTTGTAACAAGGAGCATATACTGGAAAAAAGAAAAAGAGATACAGTAGGAATAGTAAAAGGGGAACAAATTAATTTTGAAGAGGAATATTTCTTATGCAATATAACTGAAACAGATGAAAATGAGTTTGTTACAGCTAAAATGATGGATGAAAATTTACTGAAAGCAAGAGATGAATATAGAAAAAAACATGATTTACTTACATCTACACAAATAAAAGAGATAAGGGAAAAATATAAATTGACACAAGCAGAATTTTCTTTTTTGCTAGGGGTAGGAGAAGTTACTATTACTAGATATGAATCTAAATCAATACAAGAAGAAGCCTATGATAAATTAATGAGACTAATTGATAAAGATGCTTTGCTTGCATTAGATTATCTAGAAAGAAATAAGAGTAAATTTAAAGATGTTAAATTTAGAAAAATAGAAAACAATATAAAAGAAGTAATAAACAAAGATACATATAACTATTTAAATATACAAGAAATTTATACAAAATATATAGAATATGAAGGTAAGAGTATTTGTAATGGCTTTAAAGAAATAGATATTGATAAAATAGAATCTGTATTAAAATATGTTGCGCAAAGAATGAACAACTTATATAAAGTTAAGTTAATGAAGATATTGTGGTATATAGATTTTATTTATTACAAAAACCACAAAAAGTCTATGATGGGGTTGGTTTATTCTCATCAAAGAATGGGAGCACTACCAATAGGATTTGACGAAATAATTAAGTTGCCATCCATAATAATAGATGAACAAATGAAAGAATATGATGGAGAATACAAAAGTTGTTATCACATATTACCGAATGAACAATATAAAACCAAAAAATTATTAAAAGAAGAATTAATAATTATAGACAAAGTTTTAAATAAATTTGCAACATATAATACAGATGAAATTGTAAATTATATGCATAAAGAAAAGGCATATCAAGACACTAAACAAAATGATATTATAAAGTATGATTTGGCAGAGTATATATCACTATAAATAAACTAATAAAACTATTTATTTCTAACTATTACACATATAATCACTAAGGTTAAATTTAGCAATTGTTTTTATAAAAATAAGAACAATTGCTTTTTTTATATTTTTTACAAAAACTATTGCAAATATATTGTTAAAACATATATAATATTTGAAGAATATGCCAAAATAATTTACAAAAGAAGGGGAGAAAAAATGGAAGAATTAGATCTAAAAGAATTGTTTCTAATTTTTTGGAACAGAAAATTAGAAATCCTACTTATTACAATTATTGCATTAATAGTTGGAGTTTTATATTCATATTTTTATTTAACACCTGTTTATAAAGCATCTACTACATTAATATTAGCACAAAGCTCTAAAACAGTAGATAAAACAGGAGATAGTTCAATTACTCAAACAGATTTAACTTTAAATTCTAAATTAGTTTCAACATATAGCGAAATAATGAAAAGAAAATCAGTATTAAGCAAAGTTATTAGTAACTTAGGTATGTCTGAAAAAGATATGGACTCAATAAAGAAAAATGTTTCTGTAAAAGCTGTATCAGACACAGAACTTATAGAGATAACAGTAAAAAACGAGGATCCAGAAAAAGCTGCTTTAATTGCAAATGAAATTGCAAAAGTATTTAGTGAAAAAGTAGTAGAAATTTATAATATAAGTAATATATATGTTTTAGATAGAGCAGAAGCAAGCAATGTTCCATGCAATATAAATCATGCAAAAGACCTTGTTATATTTGCATTTATAGGACTAGTTATTTCTGTTATTGTTTGCTTAATTGCAAATATGTTAGATACAACAATAAAAACAGAAGAAGATGTTGAAAAGGCTACTGGATTAATGGTTTTAACCTCTATACCAGACTATAACATAGAAAACAACAGAAAAAAAGGAGGTAGAAGATAATGAAAAGAGAATTAATAGTTCAAAGAAGTCCAAAATCTCCTGTTGCAGAGGTTTTTAGAACACTAAGAACAAATATACAATTTATGAATTCACAAAAGGATTTAAAAACATTATTAGTAACATCTACAATGCCTGGTGAAGGTAAAAGCTGGGTTTCTTCTAACTTAGCAATAACATTTGCACAAGCAGGAAAAAAAGTTGCATTGGTTGATGCAGATATGAGAAAAGGAAGACTACATACAATGTTCCAAGTAGAAAATATTCCAGGATTATCAAATTATTTATCTGGAATAGATGAGATAGGAGCATCAAACAAAGAAGGAATTATTCACTATGTAAAGCCAACACCTGTAGATAATTTGTTCTTAATAACTTGTGGTAACGTTCCACCAAATCCATCTGAATTATTAGCATCAGAAAAAACTTTAGATATGATAGATAAACTAAAAGACATTTTCGATATCGTAATATTAGATGGAACACCAGGACTAATTGTTACAGATGCATTAATACTTTCTAGAATAGTAGATAGTACTATAATTGTAACATCGCACAAATCAACCAAAAAAGACAATTTGGCAAAGGTAAAAAAAGATATAGAAAATGTAGGGGGAAAAATTGCAGGTGTGGTTATTAATAAAGTACCAGTAAATGTTGCAAAATATGAATCAAGCTATTATTACGGCTCAACAGCAATGACTTCAACCACAAAAAGAAAAGAACCAGAAAGAGAGTTTTACACAAATGATTCTTCAAGAATAACAAAAGCTAAAAAGGAAGATATATTAAATCAATTAGACGAATTTTTAAAGGATAAATAATAGGAGAAAGTTATGATAGATGTACATTCACATATAATTCCAAATGTAGATGATGGTTCTTCAAGTGTAAGTGAAACTTTTGAAATGATTGAAGAAGCAAGAAAAATAGGATTTACAGATATAATATTAACATCACATTTTTTGCTAAACAGTTATGAGACTAATTCAAAAGAATTAGTCTTTTGGAAAGAAAAATTACAAGAAGTTTTAGATAAAAAAGAAATTGATGTAAAATTACATTCAGGAATGGAAATTTATATATCAAGCCAAATGGAAGAACTTATAAAAAAGAAAAAACTATTAACATTGGCTAATAGCAGATATATGTTAATAGAATTGCCACTTAGCTCAACAGTAAAGAACTTAGATTATGTGTTGTATTTTTTAGAAAGTATTTCTATTAAACCAATAATTGCTCATCCAGAAAGATATAAATGTGTTCAAGAAAATCCGGAACTAGTAGAAGAGTATATTAACAAAGGTGCATTAATACAATGTAATTATGCTAGTATATTAGGTTTATATGGAGATAAAGCTAAAAAAACAGTAAAAAAACTGCTAAAAAATAATTTGGTAGACTTCTTAGGAAGTGACTGCCATAAGCCAAATCAAATATATTTACTTGTACCAGAGGCCATAAAAAAAATAAAAAAATTGATAGGGGATTCAAGATTTGAAAAGATATCTAATTTGAATCCACAAAGAATTTTAAAGAATGAGGAATGGGAATATGATGAGAAAAACTAAAATAGTGTGTACCTTAGGACCAGCTACAGATGATCCAGAAGTTTTAAAAGCTCTTATGAATGCAGGGATGAATGTGGGAAGAATAAACTTTTCGCATGGAAATTATCAAGACCAAGAAGAAAGAATTAATGTGTTTAAATGGATTAGAGGAGAACTAGGATTACCGATTCCTCTTCTACTAGATACACAAGGCCCAGAAATAAGAATAGGAAAATTTAAAGACGACAAAAAAGTTTTATTAGAAAAAGGAGCTACATTTACATTATTAAATGCAGATGAATTGGGAGACGAAACAAAAGTATCTATAACATACAAAGAATTATATAAAGATGTATCTGTAGGAAAAACTATTTTAATTAATGATGGAACAATAGAATTAAAAGTAAAAGAAATAGCAGATAAAGATATAGTTTGTGAAGTTATACAAGGTGGATACTTAACTAACAGAAAAAGTATTAATGTTCCAGATTTAATTTTAAATTTGCCAAGCATAACAGAAAAAGATATAGCAGATATAAAATATGGAATAACAGCAGGATTTGATTATATAGCCGCTTCTTTTGTAAGAAAACCAGAAGATGTTCTTGCAATTAAAGAAGTTTTAAAACAAAACAATGGAGAACATATAAAAGTTATATCTAAAATAGAAAATAGAGAAGGAATAGATAATTTTGATAAAATATTAGAAGTTTCAGACGGAATAATGGTAGCAAGAGGAGATTTAGGTGTGGAAATACCTATGGAACAAGTTCCAATATATCAAAAACAATTTATTAAGAAAACATATAAGCAAGGAAAACCAGTTATAACAGCAACTCAAATGCTAGAATCTATGATAACAAATTCAAAACCAACAAGGGCAGAGGTTAGTGATATAGCAAACGCAATATATGATGGAAGTAGTGCAATAATGCTATCTGGAGAAACTGCAACAGGAAGTTATCCAGTAGAGTGCGTAAAAACAATGAATAAAGTTGCTTTAACAATAGAAGATTCTTTAAAATATTGGAAAAGATTTAAAAACAGAGATTATAATTTAGAAAATTTAGATTATAAATTTAATATGAATTTTTCTGTATGTACATTAGCAGCAAATATTGAAGCAAAAGCAATAATAGCATATACAAACACAGGAGATACATCAAGAATGGTATCAAGTTTTGGACCAGAATGCCCAATATTTGCAATAACAGAAAATGAAATAACATATAGACAATTAGGAGCAGCATGGAATATTACACCTAAACTTTTCCCTCATCAAGATAGCATAGATAAACTTGTTTATTTAGGTATAGACACATTAAAAAAAGAAGGATTTTTACAAAAAGGAGATAAGGTAGTAATTGCAGGTGGAGCAAAAGTAGTTACAGATTTATCTGATGCAGAAGCAGATATAAATACCGTAATGGGTGGAATAGTACAAATATAAAGTATAAAGATGGAGAAAGAAATGTTAAAAAAAAGAATTATTTTAATTTTATTATTAATTAGTTTAATTACAAATGTTAGCGTGTTTGCAACAGATGTAGATACAGATGGTAATACAACCACAGGAGAGATTGTATCACCACCAACAGAAAACACTGTTACAGGAAACACGGAGCAAAAACCTGAAAAAGAGCCAGAAAAAGAAGAAGAGCCAAAACAAGAAGAACCAACTACAAACAACAACTCTAACAAACCAACTCCAGAAAGAAATAACAGACCAAGCTATGAATCACAAACCACAAATACTAAAACAAAGTCAGAAAATGCTAACCTAAAGAGTTTAGCTTTAGAAGGAACAGATTTGGCACCAGAATTTAAAGCGAGTATTACATCATATACAGCAATTGTAGGATTAGATGTAGAAGATATTAAAGTAATAGCAGAGCCAGAAGATTCTGAAGCAACAGTAACTGTTAAAGGTAATAAAGGACTAGAAGAAGGTGAAAATAATATAACAGTTACTGTAGAGGCGGAAGCAGGTAATACAAAAACATATACAATTAATGTTACAAAAACTTTGAACGAAGAAGCCATGAATACTAGGTTAAAATCATTAATAGTTCAAGGATTTAATATATATCCATCTTTTCAAAGCAATATCTATAATTATAATATAAATGTAAGTGAAGAAATATCAAAACTAGATGTATCTGCTGAAACTGAGAATGAAAAAGCTACGTTTGTAATAGAGGGAAATGAAGACTTAAAACAAGGAGATAATTTAGTTAAGATCATAGTAACAGCAGAAGATGGAGTAACAACTGGAGAATATAAAATAAATGTATTTATAAATTCAAATGTTGTAAAAGCACAAACAGAAAATAAATTACCAGCACTAATTTTATTGGCTGTTCTAACTGTTGCAGCAATTATTATAGCTGGAATGCTAATTAAAAAACATAAAAATTAATAATATATTCCGAAGCACTTAGAAGAAAAAACTTCTAAGTGTTTTTTTCACGTTTTTAGGTCAGTAATCATAAGATATATATATACTGTAAAAGGAGGAATAGATAATGTATAGAAATTATACGCAATGCAGAGCTTGTGGTTGTAATAATATGAACAGCAATCAACAAGATTTAATAGATGATACTTGTGATTATGTTCAAAATACTATGGCTTTACAAGAAGATAACTGCGAATGTGGATTTGATGAAGAAGATAATGTGTTTCCTACAAATCCAATGTTTGCACAAAGCTATGTACCATGGCAAACAATGGATAGAACTTTTTTGCCTTCTGTAGGTTTAAAAATGGGAACAATATTTCCAGAACTAGTAAGTCCATATATGCCAGGACAATCAATGGAAGAAATTGAGTTTATAAGAAATTCAAATACAATAGGAAAGGGGTGTAACAAATGATAGACTGTAAAGAATGTGAAAAAGATGAAACAAGAAAAGAATGCAACGGAAGAGATATGCGAAGACAAGAAATGATTGACCAAATTAAAAGTTTAGATTTTGCAATAATAGAACTTGGACTATATTTGGATACACACCCAGATGACCAAAGAGCTCTTTGCATGCATAAAGAATATTGTAAACAAGCAAAAGATTTAAAAGACAAATATCAAAAAATGTATGGGCCACTTACTATTTTTTACCCATGTAATAAATGGAGATGGTTAGAACAACCATGGCCTTGGGAAAGGGGGAATTATTAATGTGGACCTACAATAAAGTTTTAGAATATCCAATTAATATAAAATGTCCAAATCCTCGTTTAGCAAAATTTATAATATCTCAATATGGAGGACCAGATGGAGAACTTGCAGCTTCACTTAGATATTTATCTCAAAGGTTTGGAATGCCAGATCAAAAATCTAAAGCTATATTAAACGATATACGGAACTGAAGAACTTGCTCACCTTGAAATGGTAGGAACAATCGTTCATCAACTAACAGATGGATGCTCAGCAGAAGAATTAGAAAAAGCAGGACTTGGAGCATATTACACTGATCATGGAGTTGGAGTATATCCACAAGCTGCTGCTGGATTTCCATTTACTGCTTCTGTATTAGCTGTAAAAGGCGACCCAATTGCAGATTTACAAGAAGATTTAGCAGCAGAGCAAAAAGCAAGGGCAACTTATGAAAAGTTAATTGATTTATGTAAAGATGACCAAGATGTATTAGATCCGCTTCGCTTTTTAAGAGAAAGAGAAGTAGTGCATTTCCAAAGATTTGGAGAAGCATTAAGAGGAGTACAAGACAAACTAGCAGAACGAAAATTTTATATGAATAATCAAATGAATTGTAGATAAAAGAACAAAGCACTAGGCTATTCTAGTGCTTTTAACTTTATAAATTGTGTAACATACTATCTTTTAGATTCCATAATTCTTGAGACAAATCTACATAGTATTTATGAGGGTTTTTCATACGTTTTACTTCATTCCATAAAGTATTTAGTTCAGCTTTTGCATTTTCTGCAATTTCTTTTAAAGATGGAGATGTGTATATTAAATTACCATTTTCAAAAATCTTTTTTTGTAAAGGTCTAATAGTGTAATTTGTTAAAGTTTTCTTTTTCCAAGTTGCTGTTTGATCAAAAATTGTATAATTATCTTCTGGAATAATTTCGTCATGTAAAGCGATAACGTCTGCAAGGGCCTTGTTGGTTTTTTTATCATAAAATCTATATGTCTTTTTAAAACCAGGGTTGGTAATTTTTATAGTATTATTTGAAACTTTAATTTTAGGAATTATTCTTCCTTCTTTTTCTATAGCACTTAATTTATATACTCCACCAAAAACAGGATTACTTTTAGCTGTAATTAAATTTTCTCCAACACCAAAAGAATCTAGTTTAGCGCCTTCATCTAATATAGATGTAATAACATAT
>ENA-OOSO01000067-OOSO01000067.1-human-gut-metagenome-genome-assembly--contig:-NODE-67-length-15736-cov-5.932275_pt1 | contig 15736 bp, 15 predicted proteins | sample MGYA00241313_ERZ501221 | MGnify/ENA primary metagenome ERZ501221 (study PRJEB25962, sample SAMEA2042499) | human gut metagenome | biome: human gut; feature: human-associated habitat; material: faeces...
TTTATTGACTTCGAGGGTATAAATCGGCTATAATATAGTAAATCAACCCGTCTTGGGCGGTGTCAAGTGCTTGTAATCATATAAAATCATAGAAAATATGAAAAAGTATTAAAAAACGCTTGACAAATTAACACACGTTCCTATTGACAATGCGCATTTCCCGCCGTCCTTTCGCCTTGCCGAAAGCAACTCAAAAGGATAGACCTTTTCGGGTTGCTTTCGTTGCGGCGTATTGTACAGCGGGAAAGCGTTCACTTTCTTTCCCCGTAGTCGGGGCAGGTTCATGCGCTATGCAATTATTCTTCTTTAGCTTCTATCAAGCCGATATTTTTTGCTCTGCGTTCCACATAGCAGCATATTTTCCGCCTTTTGCAAGCAATTCTTCGTGGGTTCCCGATTCAGCAATCCTGCCATCACCCATTACAAGGATTTGGTCTGCATTTTTGACAATGGAAAGGGTATGAGCAATCATTACCACTGTCTTTTTTTCTTTCAGCAGATTGGCGATGGCCTGCTTTACTGCCAGCTCGTTCTCGATGTCAAGGGACGCTGTTGCCTCATCCAAAAGCAGGATTGGGCTGTTTTTCAGGATAGCGCGGGCGATTGAAATTCGCTGACGCTCACCGCCAGAAAGAAGGTTTCCGTTTTCGCCAGTCGGCGTATCGTAGCCCTTTTCCATCTTGCGGATGAAGCCGTCACAGTTGGCCTCCCGGCAGGCGGCTTCGATTTCCTCATCCGTGGCTTCGGGGCGGGCGTGCCGGATATTCTCACGAATGGTATCATCAAAGAGAAATACATCCTGATCTACCATAGAGATTTGTTCCAGTACACGCTCGGCAGCTATATGGTTTATAGGTTTACCACCAATGGAAATTGTTCCGCCTGTTGCCTCGTAATATTTTGCAATCAAATTCAGAATGGTAGATTTGCCGGAACCGGAGTCCCCGACAATGGCCGTGAGCTTCTGGTCTGGCACTGTAAAGGTGGCGTGTTTCAGCACCGGCTCTCCGGGCACATAGGAAAAGTCCACACTATCGAAGGTAATCTCATGGGTAGCTATCTGAAGCGGCTCCATACTGCCAGTTTCCTCCGGCTCGTTCATTACACCCAGGATTTTGTTTTTGGAGATCATCAGGTTTTTATAACTTGTCAGGTCTACAAAAATAGAGTTTGCCAGCTTTGCACAGAACAGGGGCAGCATACAAATCAAAAGGTAGTCCACCGTGTTCAGTGTCCCTGCGACCCAGGGTGCATAGGCCAGCAAGATAACCAGCGGGCAGGACAGCCAACTCAAAATACCAAAGACCGCACCAATAGGAAGCACTTTTGATTCGTACACAAAGCTGATCCGACAGAACTCCCGCATAGCGTTGATAACGGTTTTATTCTTCAAACCACCTACGCCATAGGCCCGGAAAGTTTGAATACCAGACACATACTCCACAATGCTGCTGACATTCTCTGCACAAATATCATTCTTTTCTTTACCATACTTCCGAACCATACGGAAGGAAAGCCACAGTCCAGGGATCAAAAGCAAGTCGGCAATCAGCAGAATAATTCCGGCAGGCACATAAATGGTCATCACAAAAATAATCAGCATGAGCGAAAGTGCAAAACTCTTTGCCATATCACCGATTTTATGGGTCAGGATTTTTTCATAGTTGTTTACATCGCTTGTGATGGTATTGATATAATCGCCGGTCTGTCCCTGGGTAAACCGGGAAAGCGGGATACGCTTCAAATGGTCGCCCATAAAGAGGCGGGTATTCTTGCTGACCTCTGCACCGCCGATCTGCGCTTTGGTATAGCCATAGCTGTAAATCAAGATACGAAGAAGAAAAACCACCGCGATCACACAGGTCAGAACCAGGACACGGTTCATGTCAAATTGTCCCGACCACAAAAACTGCATGACAGAGTAAAGCAGCATAAACAGGCTGCCGGAGAGAAGCCCTTCCAGAACAGTCCCGCCAACGCCAATATAAAAATTGCGGTTCTTTTTCAATACATCATGCTCACTCATGCTGCTCGCCTCCCTCCAACTGATAAGTAATATTCCGGGCTGTTTCGTAGTCCTCCCACGCCTTCCGATAGTAAGCATTGTTCTTTCGGACTTCCTCATGGGTTCCGACACAGGTAATTGTGTGATTTTCAACCACTGCTACACGCTCGCACATCTTCAACGCGCTCAAACGATGGGCTACCACAATGACAGTCTTTCCCTTACAGAGATTTTGAATGGCTTTGTCAATCTCCATCTGATTTTCCGGGTCAGAGGCGCTTGTGGCCTCGTCTAAGATCAAAATGGGGGCATTCTTCAGGATAGCGCGGGCAATGGCAATCCGCTGTTTTTCACCGCCGGAGAAGCGAGAGCCAAAGCTGCCCACTTTCGTGTCATATCCATCTGGCAAGGACATGATAAAATCGTCAATCTGCGCCTCTTTTGCAGCAGCCCGCACTTCTTCCAGAGTGGCGTTGCTGCCCATTCGGATATTTTCTAAAACGCTGTCACGGGTCAGGAAGGTCTTTTGGAACACAATGGCGACATTTTTTAGGATAGTATCATAATTAAGTTCCTTTACATTTTTCCCGCCAATCAGCACTTCGCCCTCCTGCACATCATAGAACCGAGAGATCAGCTCAATCACGGTACTTTTACCGGCACCAGACTGTCCCACAAGGGCCATGCGTTCACCATCTTTAATTTTGAGATTAACGCCTTGCAGTACATCGGTCTTGCCATCATAGGAAAACCGAACATTCCGAAGTTCAATATCGTGATTTTGGGGAAAGTCCGCTCCACCCTCATAAATTGGAATATCCAATATCTCTTTGGTCTTAGTAACAGCGTTCAGCACATTGGCAAAATTAGTCCCCAGTTCCTGTAGGGGGCGTATTTCCGTCAGATACATGGAACCTACATAGACGAACAGCAAAAATGCGCTGGCCGCCAGTGAGCCTTTGAGGAAAAACATTCCGCCGATTGGAACCATCAGCAACATCCCACATTCGATGATAACAACAAATGCCGCATAAGGTGGCCCCATGCGCCGGGAAGTTTCATTCCACATGGCGTTTTCTTCCTGGATAGCGTCTGAAAACTTTTGAAACGATTTGCTCCCCATGTTATAGGCTTTAATCAATTTCATACCGCTGATGTACTCAATCATAACCGAGTTCAGTGTGGTAATGGAGCGATTGGCCCGTTCCATCAGGTCATCCGTGTTGCGGAACATCATCCCCATTACAACAACAGCAAGGATCAGCGGAACCAGGGAAATCAATGCCAGAGGAATATTGACGGTCATCAGGTAAATAAAGATGACTACCGGCCCAACCAGATAGCACACAAGGTCAGGAAGGTTATGGGCCAGGAACAACTCCAGCTTTTCAATATCTTCATTCAGAATCGTTTTTATATCCCCGGTGCGCCGTTCATTCAAGGCCCCCAAAGGCGCTCTGGCCATGTGTTCCGCAACCATGCAGCGCACTTTGAACAGTGCGCCGTATGCGCCTTTATGGGCTGCCACGCCGGAACAGCCGAATAATGCAAAACGCAGGGTAACAGCGGCGGCAATCATTGCCACAGTCTGTACCACAAGTTCTTTTGTGCAGGCATTGTTAAATGTGGCATCCATCAGCCTGTAAATCCCAATATACGGAACAATAATGCAAAGCCCACTGCACATGGACAGCAGGATTGCCAGGAACAGCCAGATTTTCTGGCCTCCGGCCCAATGGAGCAGCAGTGCTACTCTGTTTTCTTTTTTCTGCTTCATAGACTACCTCTCCTTTCCATCTGAAACAGAGAACAGCTCTCTCAATTTCGGGAGGGCATCCATTGTAACTGGTACATCATCGGGCATTTCTCCCTCGTCAAAATGCAGGACACGTGAGCAGGTACGGCAGACAAATTCAAAATCGTGGGTGACAATGAAAATGACTTTTCCCATATTGGATAATCGCCGGATCAATCCTGCAACCTGCGTCATACTGTCAAAGTCAAGGCCGCTGGTCGGTTCATCAAATACAAGCAAGTCTTTCCCACAAATCATGCTGACAGCTACAGCTACTCGTTGCTTTTGACCGCCGGAAAGCGTGTTTGGATGTTGTTCTCGATATGGGGAAAGTCCCAGTTCTTCCAAAGTTGCATTTACCAGCGTTTGGTCTGGATTTCGGATGCCAAAGGAACATTCTGCTTCTACGCTGTCAGCGAAAAGCTCATAGTTCACATCCTGCATGACCATATAAGAGCGTTGCAGCCTTTCCTTACACTCAATCGGCTTGCTTTCCCACAAAAATTGTCCATCGCAGTCTTTGTGAAGCCCACAGAGAGCGCGAGAAAATGTAGTCTTTCCGGCTCCATTGTGGCCGACCACGCCAATCACTTCACCCTTTCCTGCGGATAAGCCAATATCATGCAAAATGGTTCGCTTCTTGTAACGGAGCGTCACATTCCGTAGCTCTAATACCGGGATAGGGGCAATCGAGTGGGGTTTAGGTGGGAACACCGCCCGAAGATCAACTGCCCGCAGGCCCATGCGTTCACGCTCCTGTTCCGACAGCTGTCGAAATTCTTCCGGGGTATAAATCCCTTTGATTTCTCCTTTTTCCAGATAAACAATTCGGTCGGCCAGTTCCATCAGGTAGTACAGCCGGTGTTCTGCTATCAAAACCGTTTTGCCCTGCTTTTTTATCAGCCGCAAATGCTCTCTCAACTCCTGAATGGAAGTCATATCCAAATTGGAGGACGGTTCATCCAGCAAATAAATCTGTGGGTTCATGGCATAAACAGAAGCGAAGGCGATTTTCTGCTTTTCACCGCCGGACAGTTCAAAAATATTCCTGTTCCGCAGCTTTTGAATACGCAGATCGTCGGCTGTCTGTTCCACTCGCTCTATCAGCTCTTGTGGAGGACGAGCCTCGTTCTCAATGCCAAAGGCGATCTCGCTGTCTGTGTCCACATTGAAAAACTGTGTCCGTGGATTTTGGAAAACGGAGCCGACCTTAGCGGCAATCTGATACATAGGGATATTGCTGATTTCCTGACCATCTACCAGCACACGGCCATGAAGTTCCCCTTGATAAAATTGAGGAATTAAGCCGTTCACCAGCCGTGTGATCGTTGTCTTTCCGCACCCACTGCGGCCACAGAACAGGACACATTCTCCGTCCGAAATTTTCAAATTGATGTCATGCAGCCCGCCATGTTCCTGTCCTGTATAGGAAAACGATACATTTTCAAACTCAATCAACCGATCACACCTCCCCGCACACATAATTCAAAAATCAGATAAGCTACGGCAACGGTCATGACGCCCCAATCGGCAGCTCCGCATTTTATCTGGACAAGGCAGGTGCGTGGATTGGGATTTTCAATTCCACGGGTGACAGAAGCAACAGAAAGATCATCCGCTGCTTTTGAAGCTGCCATCAACAAAGGCACATAAATACACTCAACTGTCATGCCCGGATGTGCTAAAAAGCTCGCCAGAGAAGGTGAAACATCTCTCATCCGCATAGCGTCCTTGATATAGCGCCAGTCCTCTTGAATAGTTGGAATGTACCGTAGCATAACTGCCATAGGAATTACTAACTTTTTGGGTGCGTGGACACGGTTCATAGCAGACAGGAACTCATTGACTTTTGTAGTAGTCAGAACAATCCCGGCCAAGGTTCCGCACGCATATACCTTATGAAACAATCCTAAAAAGGCAATAAACATTGTCCGCAGCGTGCCTGTCATTTCTGCCATGATCCAAACTGTCAGGGCACAGATGACCGCATAAAAGCATACAGCCTTAATGACATATTTCCACTTTCCAAAGAAAGCCCCCAATACCGCAATCAGCATAACAAGGACAAATTGATATGCAAGTGAAGGAGCAAACATGGACGATAAAACACACATAAGAATAAGAAAGAGCTTGGCCCGTGGGTCGAGCCAAAGCCCTTTCTTGTGGCGTTTACCGCTCATGCTGTAATACCTGCTTTTTCAAACTGCTTTTTCAGCATTTTGCAGCCTACAAAGGCGCTGATCGCAGATGTAATAATAGCAGCGGCAAACATGGCAATCAGAATGCCGGTGTTAGCGGTTGCCTGCATGGTGTCGATGTAGCTCTGTTCGGTTCCATTACCCAGCATTGTCTGCGCCCAGCCGTTGGGGTCAGCAAAGAAAACGATATACGATCCAGTACCGCCGAGGGAAAACAGGATGTAAGACAGACTGTTGAGTTTCTTGCTTTTGTATTGCCCTGCACCAGCAACAAAGTCCGCGACAATCGCCATGATCAGATAGCCCAATGCAAAAGCCCAGTGCATACCGGTCACGAACCAAATAATACCCATGATAACGCCCATTATAGAAAGGCTCCAACGCTTATGTACTTTTGCAATCAGCAAAAGATAAATGGGGCCAGCAAGCAGCCCACCTCCTGCTGGCATGAAAAAAGTAAGTACAGGATTCGTTGCAAAAAAGACACCGCCCACCAATACAAAAACAAATAACAGTGCAGTAAAAATACCTGTTGTTACAAGGTCTTTCACTGTCAGACCTTTGTTCATAGAATTTACTTGATTACTCATTTTGACCTCCTACCTTTCATTGTCTTGACTCGACAAGTGGTTTGTGATATTCTTCGGTTAGATAGTTCTAACCACTGTCTAATACAATACGCATTTATCGAACAACATTCAATAGGTCCCGGCGATGTTCGTCTGTTCCTTTCAAAAGTTCGTCTAATCGTTGCAAAAAGGAGGCGGTCTGTTTTCATGTCTGAAATTATTGACCAGTTTTATACACCGTTGCTGATTGAACACGGTTTTATCCATGACCCAGACAACCAGCAATATGGGGCATTAGGTGACTGCTGGAAACTTTCTCCCGAAGTTGGAGAAGGCTCCTACTGGACTTATGGACAGAAAGACCTATATGATATTAAAATCCACAACTTTTCCTTCCACGAAGATTTCATGTTGGAATGTTCCCTGCCGGAATGTCTGAGTATCACTCGGTATGACTCTATTTCCGGGGAGGAATTATCTCCATACCGTAGGCTGTCTGCCGGTTGTATCAAAACATTTATTGGAGGCTACGCTCCATACAAGGCTTTGATACATAAAAATATTCCAATCCGTTCGGTTGGGATTGAGATTGCACCGGCATATTATGAGGACTACCTGAAAAAACTGTACCCAGAGGCACAGATCAATCCTGTGGATGCATTTCGGAAGATCGACCAAACTTCCGACTTTCCAGAAATGTCACGGTTACTCACAGAAATCAAAGACTATCGCGGGGAAGGGATTGCCGCAAAACTTTTTTATGAGGGTAAAGTCGCAGAAGCTGTTTCAATGGTGGTGGAATATCAGAAGAAACATCCTGATAAACCAGCCCATAAGCTCTCTCAACAGGATATTGAAAATCTCCAAATAGTTGCCGCTTATCTTAGCGATCACTATGCTTTTGATATTCCTCTGGAACGGCTAACACAGATTGCCTGCATGGGAACAACAAAGCTCAAAAGCTGTTTTAAGAAATACTACGACTGCACCATCACGGAATATGTTCAACAGCGGCGCATGAGCCAAGCAGAATATCTGCTGGCATATACAGAGCTGACAGTCGGGCAAGTTGCCCAAACAGTAGGCTATTCCACTTCAAGCCGATTTGCAGAATTATTCCGAAAAAGCACGGGATTGTTGCCATTAGAGTACAGAAAAAACGCACAGCGAAAGTAAAATGAGCGCCAGGGGGAACTCTGGCGCTCACATGATTATTGAAATATCAACTCTTGAAAAATAGTTTCCTCCACCTGCACTTTCAGCGTGTTCATCAGCCCCACCCAGCGCATGGGGTCACGGGCTTTCAGTTCCTCGGTGACGCCTGCCGCCCCCATCATACGAGGCAGCATGGCGTCCATTCGTTCATGCGCCGCCCGGTCAATCTCCAACAGGTGCGGGTACAGCTTTTCGCTCAAAATCAAGCTGCTGTAAAGGCTGGGCCGGTGTTCTTTCAGGTAGCGTTGCCGCATACGGCCATACATTTCTGATAATATTGGCAAGCAATGCCTGTGTTAATACACACAGGCCCGCAGAGAAGAAAATCCCTTTGTGATTTTCCTCTCCGCTTGCTTGTTGAGGGCAGCGCCCCCAAGCCCCTTTGAACACAGAATTTCATTCTGTGGCTGCGCGTTCTGCGAACGCTTTTGACCAGGACCAGCTTACCGCTGGCCGTGGTCTTTTTCTTTTTCAACATCCTGTTCTACCTCCATTTTCAGCACTCGATCTACATTTGCCTTTGCCGTTAAAAGCTCCCGCATTTCCTCACGGGAACGCCGGTACTCGGCATAGGTCTTTTTCTTTTCTTCCAGCAATTTCGCGTACTCCGTCTGCAACTCTTTGACCTTGGGAAGCTTCTTGACTCCCATCTCATCAAAGGCATTCTTAGCAGCCTGGTGGAGCAGAATTTCTTCCTCATGTTCTTCCCGGAATTTCTTAGAGTAACCCGCCTTGCGGTATGCCACATAGACCTCACGGGTCTTGGCATAATTTACGATGTGAGTACGCAGAACAGCGATCTCTGCCATGCGCTTTTCAGCCGCTTTGATCTGCGTCGAAAGTTCATTGTGATGTGCCGTGGCAGCCGTAGCCTTTTCTTCCAAAACCGCATACTCCAGCAGATTGTTCTCTGACAGGTAATTCATGGTCTGCGCCATTTGTTTCAGATTGAAAACTTTAGCCCATTGAGCATAGCCAGTACCTTTTCCAGCCTGCAATTTTGCCTGAATGTCCACCAGCAGATTGACCTTGGGCGGCTCTGCTTGTGTGACTGTTTTCTTTCGCGGGGTATGTGCTTTCTTCCCGGAGAGAACTGCCCGCAAATCTTCCAATCCATATCCTTCGCCCAGACTGTCCATGCGGGCGGCTTTCTCCCAACCAGAGAGTTTCAGTCGATACGATTTTCCGCGCTTTGAGACTTCACAACCATATTCTCGCAACAGCTTCAGCAGTTCTTCAAAGTCAGCAGGACTTTGTGATAATGCGTTGTCAATCGCCACACGAAGCAGCTCTCGGTGAGATGGCTTTGCCTGATCGCCCAGCCATTTGTTATAGCTCTTTCCGTGAAGTTTCGGATTCTCTACAATGGACAGTCCATTCTCAATACAGATGGTGTCACTTAGCCGACGAACCGCCTTGGTGCTGCCCCAAAAGTTTCGGAACTTCCGGTCATATTCTAAGCTGACCGATGACCAGATAATGTGATTATGAATGTGCGACTTGTCTATGTGAGTGCAGACCACAAAGGCATGATTGCCTTTAGTAAAACGCTTTGCAAATTCTACGCCCAGACGGTTGGCTTCTTCCGGCGTGATTTCACCGGGTTTGAATGACTGGCGCACATGGTAAGCGATCACATCGTCCGCCCCGCGCACCCGCCCGGTGGCGGCGATATATTGCCGCTTCGCCAGCAGAAACTCTGCATCGGCGGTCCGGCTGTCACAGCCATAGCCGGTAATTAGTTTTCCGTTGTCAGTCTTTTGCGGATTTGCCACATAATCAATAATATCGCTGATTGCTCGGCTCTCAGTGCGCCCCTTTCCGATATGCAGGGGCATGATGCGTGTGGTTGCCATAGAAGGGCCTCCTTTCTAAAAAAGAAACGGCCTGCATGGTGCAGACCGCTTTTGCTATTCTATAAAATCGTCCTCGATGTCCTCTAACCGCTTCGGAGGAAACCTCATCTCGTATTGTTCTTTTGCCAGTGCACGAACTTCCGGGCGCTTATCTTTCATTCGGTTTTTCAGCCAGGAAATCTGCTCCTTTGATAACCGCCAAGGGAGATTCAGTAAGCGGTTTACCGTCATTTGCTCCGCTTGTTTCTCCGGCGATAAAGAAGCACAGGATTTACAGATGTGCGCCGCATGACCTTTGCCGGAAAATTTTTCGTTAGCCTTATATTCTCCGCAGACTTTACAATAATGCCCATTCTTCTTCATAGGCTCGATTCCTTTTCACTGAGCGCATATAAACTGCGAACCGCCCTCATGATGATGTTCCACTCCAGATCTGCCGCATAGGAAAATTTCCTGCGGTAAGATTCCCAAAGTTTCTGCATCACAGAACTGCTTTCCACTTCATTCAAAACATCCACAGCTTCTGCAAGATGCCGTTCGGTTCCGCGTTTTTTAGCAGTTGCCAACAGTGCATCATAGAGCGTCTGCCGGTTCAATGTGTTCCCGTGGAGCTGATCCAGAATATAGATGTCATAGAAATCTCTCATGCGGGTGTTGGTGGTGGTTCTGGTGATGATTGTTTCCAGCTTTTCAGCCAGAACGGTTTCCAGATTGTATGCCCAAATGTCAATGGAGCGATCTTCCAGCATCAGCTTGAAAGAGTAGCGTACCTCCCTGGGGGTAATGGCATCCCCTGTGGAAATGTCAATCTTCAAAGGTGTCACCACACCGTCAAAGGTTGTAGTCATGCTGACCCGAATCCCAGGATACTCCGCTTCATCCATAATCTCTGAAATGCTTTTCAGCTGAAATTTGACGCCATCATCAATCGGCACACTCACAATAGCAGAAATCAGGTTCTCGATCTCCTCTACATTAACATTGGCTCCTTTTACAGTAGCGTCCAAGTCCATCGTGGAACGGGCATCCAGTCCAACCATTGCCGCTACCAGCATCCCGCCTTTCAGAATAAATTTATCACGATATTCAGAAAGGGAAATACGCTCCAGAAAACGCTCCATCATATAGTTTCGCATTAAAAGCTGTGCATCCGCAGATTTTTCTCTGGAAAGATTGCGAATCAAATCTTTTAGCTGCCTTGCTGTCTTTATCATAAAAGCACCTCCAAATACTGCCGTAAAATTTTTTCAACCCGGAACATACCGGCATACCGCATCAAAGTCCGCAGATCCTTGTCCTTTCTTCTGGCATACATCTTCAGCGCACCTTGAAAAGTCTGTATTTCCATGCTGCTTCGGCTGCGGAGCAGATCGCAGATGGTGCGCTCCATATCATAGACAGGAACCGTATGCCCAAAAGGTGTTTGGCCAGTTGTCAGCCCTACCTCATATAGTTCTGGTTTGATGGTGTAAACAGAAAGGCCCTCTGCCTTTAAGCGAGTGGTGCTGTACCCTCTGCGCACCGTGATAGCGTATGGAGATGGTTCCCGGTCTGTCAAGTCATGGAAAAATAGCGCTGATTCATGGGAAAATACTGCCTGACCACATCGCAGATGTAACAGAAACATCGCATCAATCCAGGTGTCCTCGGAGACATAAATTCCGTGAGCAACCTGCTGAAGATTTTTCTCTTTGACATATTCATAAAAAATGGGTTTTACAATTCCGCTGGCGATTACCTGTGCGGTTTGCAGCATCCCATCATGCTCGGTCAGAAGTCTGTCTAATTGCTCAAACCGTTCTGATTTGGTCACATCCATCACTTCCTTTCGTGCTACTATTATACACGGATGTAGCACAGAAGTAAATATAGCAATTTAACAGACACTGTCTGGCATTTTTGTGACCGCGCATTTTATCCATAAACCAAATCCTGAATGGCAAACTTCAAGTCCTGCACCTTGCCCAGCAGCCAGATGGCAGCCATCGGCAGACCATAGGGACTAATAAGGACTGCCATCACCAGCAGGATAATGCCGTTTTGCAGGGAACAGGTCAGCAGAACCGCCACACCCAGCAGGGCGATCACCATGCTGATAAGCCCCAGCACCAGACCGGAGACATAGACGATCCCCACACAAATCCAAACGAACAGGGTCAGCGCCAGAATCACCGGAACCATCACGATCTTCAACAGCAGTTTCAACAAAAATACCAATGCCCTCATTGTTATGCCTCCTCCCAAAATCACAGTTCCTGTTCCTGATTCCATTATCCCTGTCTCACAGCCAAAAGGCAAGGATATGGGTAAAAAGAAAAAGCGGAGGAAGGCGCGGCGAAAAGAACGCCGTTCCTCCCTCCGCAGATGGGGTATTTGTCCTGATTATGAAAGTTTAGCGAGCCGGGTCAGTATCTCCTTAACGCCGTCCCATAACTGTTCCTGCCGTTGGGATATATCCTCCAAATCGGCATCATAAATCCGCCCGGTCTCATGCACCTTGCGGGTCAGCTGGTTTAAGTTGTTGCTGCTCCGGCGCAGCAGGGATACCAGTTCTTTCAGTTCCGGCAAGTCCAGCTGCACCACATAGCCGTCCACAGCCATTTTCCGCAGATAGGCGCTCAGGTTTTTTGTCCCAAACTGTGCCATTTTCTGCTGAATCAACTCCATTTCATCAGCGGATACCCAAAACAGAACCGGCACATCCCGCTTGCGCTTGGGGCTGCTCATCGCTCCGGCTCCTGTTTCTTCGGGGCGGCAGGCTTATGGGCAGGCGGTTCCTGTTTGAGCTTTTGCAGGACAGAACTTTTCTGCTGTTCCTGCATGGTTTTTCTGGCCTGCCTGGTAAACAGATCGGTCAGACCGGGGTTGACCCCATCCACAACCAGATAGGCGCAGTGGCGGGAAGCGCCGCTGTCCTCCGGCATGGGAATGGTTTTTGCCCAGGCTTTATTGTCCTGAGAGATACGCCCGTCATGGTTCTTGCGCTGGATGGTGTTTGCAAGAATGAACTGTACCCGTTCCGTCCCGAACTTTTCCAGCACATCTTTGACCGCCGCCTCCGTATCCAGCCGGTTCTCTGCATAGTGGGCGCTGATGGTCTGCTCAATGGCTTCTTTGCAGGCGCTGTTCGCCTGATACGAACGGTTATATTGTGCCATCTCTCCATGCTCGGACGCATAGGCGGCAGAATGGGGGTAGAGAGGGGCAGTTCGTAATTCTTCCTGCGCCTTGCACACATCATCGGCACGGTTTTCAATGCTGTCCCGGATCATATCCATATAGCCGGTCTCCAGCTTTTCAAAATAACGGTACACATCCGCCAGCGGCGAGGGAGATTCCAAAAGCGCCTGGGCCTGTGCGTCGGTCAGCTCCAGCTCCTCCATCGCCATCACAATATCCTCACGGACAGTATATTCATAGGTGTGGTGCAGGATTTCTTCCGGGGGCTGGCTTTTCAACCAGTCCCTATATTTTTCCTGCTCAGTGGCCATCTTTTCATAAAGGGCCGTATTCAGATTATTGGTATTCATGTTATCGCACCTCCTCATGCTGTTTTGGTTTCTTTTCTGTACTGCGGGGCGTCGCCGGACGCTTCAGGCTGTCCAGCACCGAAGTCCGTGTGCTTTTGGCAACAACAGCCTCGGTGTGCGCCTGTCCCTTTCCGTCGATGTTGAGCAAAGTATCCAGCTCCACCAGACGGGCATTTTTGCTTCGCAGTTCTTCTTCATAAAGGAATGGCTTTCCGACTTCCTCCTTTGCGGCAGCCTGTTGCTGATAGAGGTTATCCAGCTGGGCCTTTGCCGCCTCCAGACGCTGGGGCATCTGGGCGAGGGCATTGTCGATACGAGTAAGATTTCCGCGAGGGTCTGTACCAAGGGTTGCCCGGTGGGTCATCTGTCCTTTCAGCAGGAGCGTATACTCCTGTTTCCAAGCGGAAAATTCCACGGATATGGCATATCCCCGGTAGCTGCCAATCTGCACCGGATCGGAGGTTTTGACCTCCTTGCAGGCATCCAAAAGGGCTGCGCCGGCGTTCTCCTTATCGGTCAGCAGATCGCCACGGATTTCCATACCAGCAAAACCGTCCTCCGGGTGCGGGTGCGCTGCCAAAACCTCCAGATCGGATTCAAAGCCCTTGATAAAGCCTTTGTGCTTTTCAATTTCCTCCGGGAAGTATTTGAGCAGCTGGTCCTCCAGACGGTACTGCTTGCTCTGGTGGTCGGCTTTCATCAGCTTCAGCTTGGCAACCTCCACATCCAAATCCATACGCTCCTTGATGCGGGGATCTCCGGCGCACAGGGCTTTGATCTCGGCAAAGGAAAGCGCCGTTTCGTCCACATCATCGCAGGAACGCACCGGCGATTTAGAAGTCATGATCTGACTGATGAATTTTTGCTTATTCTCCACCGTCTGCCAGAGGTATGCGTCAAAGGTTCCTTCGGTCACATAGCGGTACACATGGACAAGAGGATTCTGGTTGCCCTGGCGCTCGATACGGCCCTTGCGCTGGGCAAGGTCTCCCGGTCTCCACGGACAGTCCAGGTCATGAAGTGCCACCAGACGGTCCTATAGTGATAGGTAATCCTTTGGCGAACTCACCTCCGGATTTTCCCCCACTCCAAACCGTGCATGAGCGTTTCCACTCACACGGCTTTCCATCATTTACAAATTGTTATTCTAATCAGCAGCAGGTGTCTTGCTGCTCTAACGTAATTGCCTCGATTCCAGCTAACTTTCTGAGCTTATTCAGCTTATCAAGCTGCTGTTTGTTTAGCTGTACAGTCTGCATGATTGCAGAAATAGTACCTTTTTGCGTTGCGTGAATCAGTCTGTGAATCCGTTCATGCAGAATAATCAGGTTCACGTAATTGTCTCCACCGCCCAGCGACTTAGGCTTTTTGTGGTGGCAATGGATTTCTTCAAGGGACAGCTGCTTTTTCGTAATGGCACATTTTCCTTGCTGCGCCACATAGAGGGATATACGGTTATCGTTATACTCCACCGTGGCGCTCGTAATTGGGTTTTTCATGAGACTGTGCAGGATTGACATGTCTACACGCTCCAGATTCTTGTGTATTTCCGCTCGTCCAGCAGCGGTGTATTTATTCACCGATTTCTTTTTGTGAATTGGCGGATGATGCTGAATATAACCAATCGGAAGCAGGATGTTCTTGCCGATAAATCGTATTTCCCTGCTTCTTGCATACCGTTTGGCATATTCAGGAATTGTTTGATTGCTTCGTCGCTTTACTCGCTCTTGCAGCCTGTTTTTTATAGAAATCTTAATTTCAAATGCTAATTGCTGTATATCCGGGGACGCAGCAGTTGCCATGCGGTAGTAATTGTGAATACCCATGACAAAACTGTTGTAGTCACTTACAACCTTGAATTCTTCTATTTCACCGGATGAGTGCTGGATTGCCTTGACTTTCTTTTTCGCAGTCTCCTTTATCCTGTCCAATGCTTTGGGTGCAATATGTGATATGACCACATATTGATTTCTCTTGCCTTTATGAACCTTGATTCTGAATCCCAGAAAATCGGAATATGCATGTTTCAGATTCACAATCTTGGACTTTTCCGGGCTGATGTCCAGCCCCAGGCGCTCTTTCAGCCATGCTCTTGTCGCTTCAAACAGCTTCACCGCATCGCTGTGCTTTCTGCAAAAGATTTTGAAATCGTCTGCATATCGGACAATATAGCATTCCTTCAGGTTGGTATTACGCAATTCAGCATAGACATTGCTTTTGTCGGGCGTTCCATTTCTCAGCGTTCTGCATTTATATGGGTATTTCGTAGGAACATTCTCCCATTGAGAGGCAACCCACCAGTCCAGTTCGTTAAGAACGATATTGGAGAGCAGTGGCGAAATGATACCGCCTTGTGGCGTTCCTTTTTCAGGGAAACCTATCCCTGCAACCTCTGCTTTCAGCATTGCTGAAATAATAGAAAGTAACCTCTTATCACGTATGCCCAGCGTCCACATTTGCTTCAATAATTTGCCATGACCGACATTATCAAAGAATGATTTTATATCCACATCGACAACATAATATAAATGCTGTGTCTGTATCATTTTGTAGACCTGAGCGATTGCA
>ENA-OOSO01000071-OOSO01000071.1-human-gut-metagenome-genome-assembly--contig:-NODE-71-length-15211-cov-1.891066_pt1 | contig 15211 bp, 27 predicted proteins | sample MGYA00241313_ERZ501221 | MGnify/ENA primary metagenome ERZ501221 (study PRJEB25962, sample SAMEA2042499) | human gut metagenome | biome: human gut; feature: human-associated habitat; material: faeces...
ACAAACATATATGTCAATACTTTTTTGAAATATTTTTTAAAATGTTGTGGTTTGTCTTATTGTAAAAAAACATTTGTTACGGAAGACTAAAGGTATTATGAAGTTAAGCAATTTGCATGTAAAGGTAAACCAAATAATAAAGTTCTACCTGGTATAATTGCTCCTTCATAAACTTCAATAACTAAATTATTAGTATTTTTAAACTTAACAGTTGCATTTAAATTGGCGTTTTCTTCAAAGAAAGGCAAAGATTTTGAATTTAATAAAACAATTTCTTCATTTAAAGGTATTTCATCATTAGTATATAAGAAAGACTGTCCGCCAAAAGTGAATTCTATATCACAACTTCCACTAATTTTTTTCATTCTTATTCCTGCTGTATAACAACTTTTAAATGGTGCACTTAACGAAACAAGATATTGTGAAATTGCTTCAACATTATCAAAAGTCATTTTTAAAGCATGCCCATTAACATTAGAATTTGAATTTACAATTTCTTTTTGAATATTAGGATGTGAACTTCCAAAAAGGTAAGTTGGATTATTAGCAATTAATCCACCATTTTTTAGATCACCATTATTAGCTAAATTTACTAAAAACATTGGTAAAAATGAAGAGGTAACTGACATATTCATTAATGAAGTATTTTTCATAAAATCAAATAATTTTATATTTGATTTTTGTAAAGAACTGTTAGAAGCTTCAATATCACCAATATTATTAAATATTACATTATTTTGATTATTTTGATAAAAAAGAGGAATTGCACTATCAAAATAACAATTATAACAAGTAATACTACATCTAGAAAGAGAATTATTAATTAAACCATTTTGAAATTCAGGAATATAAAATATTGCTTCTTCTGCGTAGCTTAAATCACATTCATTAAAAACAATTTGTTGTTTAGATATATTTCCTAATAATTCAATTATATAATTTAAATTTCTACCATTAAAATTAACAAAATCAAAATAAATTCCATTAGTATAAGAAGTTAAAGCATTTTCAGGGTGAATAACTACATTTCCATTTGTGTGGCCATTAACAAATTTTAAATGTTGAATAGTTTCTGTTTCATAAGTTTTATTATTTAAAATAGTTATGTCTTTATGAATTCCAAGTGACATAATGTCAAAATTAGAAATTGTACAATGCCAACATCCTATAAAATCAATATAATTTTTTACTGAAGTTCTATCAATTGAAAGACCATCAATATTTTGTTTAAACATATTATAAAACACAATTGAGCACCCATTTTCAGTTCCGTTATATCTAATAGTAGCTTTTTCAAACTTAAATGCAATTTTACCATTATTATGATTATTTTGTGTATCTTGACGCCATAATCCTTTTATAAAAATTGTATCACTAGTTAAATATATACCTTCATTTAATATTTTAGTTGCATTTGTTTCTATTTCATAAAATTTATTAAGTAATAAAGTTTCATCTGTTAAATTATCGCCTTTAATACCTAATTGTTTTGAATAAAGATTTTGTTCAATAACAAGTTCTGCAACTAAAGTTTCATTTATGGGAATAACAAGAATATTATTAATGTCACTTGCACCTACGTTTCGTATTTTATATAAAGCTCCTCCACCATCATTTATTGCATAATAACCTAATGTTCTTGCAAAGCTTCCATTTATTAAATTATCACTATTAATTAAATCATTTACAGTATTAAATCCAAAAATAGCTCTTGTATTTAAATAAGAGGCAACTATTTCTTGTAAAGTTCCATCTCTTGCCATTTCATCTAATTTATTATTAATTTCTGTTTGTACGTCTAAATTTTCAAAATAATTATCAACATATGATTTTAATTCAACATATAAATTTTGTAATTCTTCTACGGCCTGACCGTTATTATTTACAGTTGGAATTACTGTATTTTGTAAAAAGTCACAAAACCACCATAATTGTTCTTCATAAGTTAAAGATTCCTTATAAGAGGTTGGTATCATTCCAATAGTATAACAAAATTTTGGAAAAGGTTTTAAATTTTCAACATTTATCATTTTAAAAAATCTCCTTTCTAATATATGCCCATAAAAAGGCAATTTAATTCGTTTATTATTTCTTCATCAATTGCAACTATAATTTCTCTATATTCTTTTACTAAACGTTGATTTGTAATAATAACGCCGTTATCTCCTTCTTCATGTCTAGTAAATGTTTCTATAGTGTTTGAAGTTCCTTGATTTTCTGTATTGGTATTATCTTTAATTTCGCTTTCAGTTTCTGAAGCGTTAGTTTGTGAAGCATAAGATCCAGTCAAAATATTTTGTTTTGAAATTTGGCCTTGAGGTGTATCTGAATTTACATTTAAACCTGAGCTATTATTTTGTGAAGTAGAATTTGACGTTCCTTGATTTTGAGTTTGGCCTGCAATTTCCCTTGTATAAGTTTCTGTAAAATCAACGTTAGATAAAGGGTTATATTCTAGGAAATTTGAATAAATTTTTGGAAGGTAACGCTCCATTATTTTTTTCATTTCTATTTTTGCATAATGTTTAAATAATGCGGGGGTTTCAAAACCAATTTCACGCATATAGTAATTATCAACTATTTTTTCAGCTAAACGGTCTTTTGACCATACGTTAAATTTAGTAATTTGTTCAATTTGTGTAGGGGTCAAATAATGCGTTAAATCATAGTCTTTAAACCAGTTTTCTACTTCTTCTCGTCCGAAGTATTCAATTACTTTTCGAAGTTGCATAGTATAAGAAGCCATTATTCTTCAACCCCTTTCGTATCTGTATTTATATCTATATTTTCAATATTTTCTTGCTCTTTAAAATCCTGAACAATACTTTGAGTATTTTTAATAATATTGTGTAAATCTGAACGAACACGAACTGAAATTTCTTTATCTGTTCCAGTAAATCCAAATTTTTCATTAAATTGACGGCAAGCTTCCTGGCGTGGTGCTAAATAGCTTTGTAAATTTAAGTTTATAAGCTCGTTATTTGAGTTTGCTTCATCAGTAATTAAACGTTCTTTCTTATCTACCATTATATTATTTATTCCTAAAAATGTCAATGCTTCATTCCAAATTTCCTTTTTATAATCAATAATTTTATCTGCAATAAAAGGTGCTTGAGTGTTGATTGCTTTTATAACATTTTCACCTAAAGAATTTTTGTCGCCAAAAATTACAGGTCTATTTCCTTCATATTGAGAATATAGGTTTTCCATGGTTAAACGTTGTTTTTCGTCCATTAAAAGTAAAACAGGGGTTTTTTGAGCTTTTATATTTACCATTGCTGTTTGTTCTGCCTCATAAAGACGAAGTGCGAAAAGTTCCATTGAACCGAGCTGTTGGCATTCTGTCCCAGTTATTTTGAACTAAAATACACTCGTAATATTGCCATTGTTCTTTTTGTGCGTCTGTTAAATTTTCATTTAAGCCAGTATATAATTTTCTGTCGCTTTGGTAACCAAAAGAACGACAATTTAAAGAAGTTGGAAGTCCATATATATTTACATAGCCATTTGAATTGCATTGTGTATTAATAAATCCATAACCTTTATCTTTTAAAATTGAAGCCATTCCAAAATAATATAAACATTTTTCAAGATACATAGCATTCATTGATTTTGGTAAATTTACCCATTCAAAAATTGAAAGAGCAACTTTTTTAAATCTATCTAAATAGTCAAAATATGTTTCATCATTTACAAGGGCATTATCTACAAATTGATAATTGTTACGCATACATTTTGTTTTTCGTTTTGCCATTGTTTATTTTCTCCTTTCTAGTTATTACTTTGTGAATAATCTAAAAATGTATTTGGATTATGCCAAAAAGTAACACCACTATTAAATATATCTTTTAATTTTTGCATATCTTCTTGAGGAATATCTCCTAAAATGTTCGCGTCAATAGTTTTTACATAATTCCAATTTTGACGACCTGTAACATTTGGAATTTTTACTTCATTTACTTTATAACCATACATTGAAAAAAAGTCATCAATTATTTTTGCATATTCTTGTTTAATAGCCATTTTATAAAATGAAAAGCCGTTTCTTCCGCGAACATGTGTTAATATCTCCACCATTTGTATTTCCTTTTGCAGTGTAAGGTGATAAACTATGTGCGTAAACTTCAGCAAGTTTATTTTTAATTCCAATTGATCCTCCTAAAATATTTATTCCCGTACCTGCAACTTTATTAGCAATTTTTTCACCGTAGAGACAAGTCAGCATTTCCTGCTGAAGTTCCCAAAACTTCTTTTGAAATTCCAACTGATAAATTTACACCGTTTTGAGTAAGCCAATTTGTGTATAAATCTTCAGACCAAGAAAGAGTTGGAAATTTTCCTGCAATTAGTCCTTCATCTTCATTTTGAATAGAAGTATTTCCATAATTTATTGGAATGCATTTTATAGAACCTCCGAGGCACAGGCACACCTTTTATTAAAAAATAAATTTGTCCTTCATCGTCATGAAACTCTTCATAACGAAGGGAATTTGTGCTTCCATTATTATTTGAAACATTCATAAAACAATATGGAAATGTTAGTAATTTACCGATTTTTTGGAATATAACCATTTAATGAAGTAGGTTTATTAAAAGTTTTTGTAATTGTATTTGGCGAAGCTTGACCAGAATATTTCAAATCTTGTGAAGTATTAGTAATTATTGAAGAAGGTATTACATAAGCTCCCAAAATTACATTTTCATAAGCAGATAAACCTTGAATTGTATTTATAAATACTGAAATATTCGGGCATATATAAGCCCCACCAGCTAAATATATTCCACCATAATTAGTAGCTAGTAAATCTTCTCCCGTTGTTGACTTTAAAGTTTGAATAATATATACTAAATCGTTTAAAGAAGTATCATGCTCTACACTATCTATTATATATTCTCCAGTCTCTAAACCTTCAGGGACTGTGTGTAAACCTACTGCGTCATTAGAAACATGTTCACGTTCAACAAACATTTTCTTATAAATTATATCAAATTGCCAAGTTTGAAAAACATCAGTTTCAATTGATATTAAAGTTAAATTGTCGTTTACGTATTCCATTTTTGTAATAAAAGCATAAAACCACTTATTAGTATAAGCTTCATTTTGATACATGACGTAGTTATAATCTAAAATATTGTCAATATGTGCAGGAAATCTTATAACATTATCTTTTCTTTGATAAGTACAATTATCTTCTACAATATATGGCAAACTTAAAAAATATGTTTTTTGAGCATTTTCTGAAGCAAAAGTTAATTGATTTTTATTATCTATTTCAAAAGGTGTTTTTAATAATCTAATATTAGTTTGTGGTGTAACTGCCATGTGTTTTCTTTCCTTTCTTAAAAATTAAAGGGAAGAAAAGTATATTTTGTTTTCTTCCCTTTTTAGGGTATATATGAAATTATAACAAATACATTTTAAGCTGAAGCTTCAGTAACTGTTACTGTAATAGTAGATGTTACGTTTCCACATGTAGCTGTTATTACAGAAGTTCCCGCAGCAACACCTGTTACAACTGCAACCTTATTATTTCCTTCTTTTGCAGCAACTGTTGCTTTTGCTTCTGTTCCTGAAGTATAAGTTATTGTTTTATTTGCTTGAGCAGGGTCAGTTATTACAGGAAGTTCTAAAGTATTTCCTTTTTCAACTGTAGCTGTAAGTCCAGCACTAAATCTTATTGAAGTTGGTGCAACTTCAGGTTCTTGAGTTACTATTAATTTCGCATTTGCAAAAACGCTATAGTTATACATTTTTACCATGTTCAAATACAATTGCCAAGTTCTGTTATTTGCGTTGTAGAACTCGTCCATTGCCATGTCTTGTTCTTTTATTCTAAACCAAGATTTATCAGCAATTAAAGCAAGAACTGCACTTGAGTCAAAAGTTTTATTTCCTTCTTCGTCGTATTTGTCAAAGTTATCAACAGCAATTACTCTACCCATAAAGTTAGTTTTGTCCATATTGAAAGCAGAAGCTAAAACTTCAACGTCTATTTCTGTCAAAACGTCATTTCTAATTAATAAAACTATATCTTCAGGATTTGACCATGTAACAACTGCTTTTCCATATCCACCAACTTTAGACCATGCATTATTATTTGAATTTGGTTCGTGAAAATCTAAATAAGCATTACGCAAAGCTTTTACAAAAGCTTTTCTTGTACTTTCATTTGTTAAAGCAGAAACTGTTTGCATTTGAACACTATTTGTTCTGTAAGCATTTCCTACTAGATTTTTTGTAAATCTATATCCATCAATATAAGCTCCGTTATATAGAGAATTAGAAATTCCTGATATAAAGTCGTTTAAATTTCCCCATGAAGTAAATGCACTTCTTAATTTTTCCCTTGTAATTGTTACAGGGTATTGAATATCAGTATTTACAGCAGGGTATTGAACTTTTATGTCAGCTTCATATTTTGCAAGTAGGCCTGCAAAATCATCTACATTAAATCTTCTACCTTTTGCAGGGTTTATATAGATTTCTTGACCTATTGCACCTAGAGGCATTCTGTCTCCTTCTAACATTTTTAATTTGTTTCTAAAAGTTTTATTTTCAATTTGTGTGTAGACAATTCTTTTTACAAGTCTTGACATAAATTCATTTGCTATCGTTTGGTCTGCAACTATTGAAGCAGAAAAAGTTCCAATATCTGTATCAGGTAGAATTTCAGGAACATATCTTGCGTATAAAGTATTGTCTTGAATACTTGTTTCTCTTATAGCATTAAGAGAAGTTCTTAAACCTTCTGGTATTGCCATTTTAAAATCACTCCTTTTATTTTTATATTTTTATATTTTATATATTTTATTATATGACAAACTTATGATAAATGTCAATAAATTTATAATAAAATTTCGATTATTGTTTAAAATTTCCGTATTCATCAAACGCACTTCTAAAATCAAACGGTTTTTTAGGTTCTTCCTGTTCTTTTAGTTTTCTTTGTATTTCTACATCTTCGCCCATTGCTACCTGCTGTAAAAGGTTTCCATTTACATTTTGAAGTGTTTCATTTGTCTTTTTTAATCTTTCAATTTCTTTGTCTTTGTCATCTATTGTATTATTCATTGCTTTATTGTCAGTAAGTAAAACGCCTATTTCATCTAATATTAAATTTGAAGCGTCCACACCTATTTTTTCTTGTATTGAATTTAATTTTTCTTGAAAATCTGCTTCTTTCATTTTTTTCTCCTTTCTTTATTATATGTTTTATTTTTTAATTTATGAATAAATTTTTAGAACGTAATTTTTTTGCATATAAAATCCATTTAAATTTATTATTTTTTCTAAATATGGGTGTAGGTGGTGTAGGTGGCATCGGTGTTCCATTATAAATAACTGTTATTCCATAAGTATTTGGAAAACCCATATATTGAGTTGGGTCTAATAACTGCGATATTGGAAGTCCAAAAGTCCATCTATCTTTGTTCGTCATATCTTGACTTGATATATGAAGATGAATTCCCGTTGAATTTCCTGTTGTTCCTTCAATTCCTACAAAAGTACCATATTGAACAGTATCACCTACATTTAATGGAGAAGCTTCTTTCATATGTCCATATAAAAAGCCTTGATTTGTAGTTAAGTCTTTCATACAAATATAATATCCCCATCCGCCTGCGTTATAACCTTTATTTGTTATAATACCATTTACAATACTATACAAATTTGAATTTTTTCCTGTTGAAATATCAACGCCATTATGAACACCTCCTGAAGGGTACTGTCCAAATTCTGCGGTTACATAAAAAATTTCGTTTATAATTGGAGCAATTCTTGCCTCTGCGTCTGCCATAAATAATCACCTTTTATATTATTTTACATATATTTTTCCTTGATAAAAACCTGCAATCCAACCGAGAAGGAATTCTAATCCATATATTATTATTTTCAATTTTTGTTTCTAAACAAGTAACTCTAGTTCCTTTTTTAAGAACAGCAAAATTTTGTCTAAAACTATGAAGCTTTGCATTTATTGTTAAATCTTTAAATAATTTTTGAGAAAACCAAGTTCCTGCTCCTGTTCTTACATTTAAGTCTACCACAGTAGTATAAGTTTTTCCGAACTTCATATCTCGATTTTTCCACAGAGTTATCCACATTATCCACAGTTAACAAAATATCATCATAGCAAATATCTAAATCAACGTTCCCTTCTATTCCGTGAACTTGACCTTTAGAAGTATATTGCCAATAGTTTATTGGAAAATCAGCTGTAGGTTTATTATTCCATTGTGCAAGCCAAATTTTAAATCCATGTTTTATAATTTCTTTTACATCAATATAATTTATAAACCAATTCAAATTTGCGTAAACTCCAGCTTTATAGCCTGCTTTTTCTATTTCTTCACAAAAAGCAATAGCACATTTTGTTATTAAATCTTTTCCAAGTTTTTGAATAGATCTTTCTTCTAAATCATAAAAAACAGGAAGATCTATCTTTTTTCCTTTTATAAAATTTAAACAATTTTTTGCTTCAAGTATTGCTCTGTCAATAGAATTTACATAAGAATAATGATATACTCCGAATTGGAATTCCCACATATTTTAATCCTGCATAATGTTCTTCAAACATATTATCTTTTTGACTTTCATTTTTTCCAAAACCTGAACGAATAATCGCAAAATCAATTCCTGAAGCTTTTAAACTCATATAATTTACGTTTCTTTGCCAAGTTGATAAGTCAATTCCTTTCTTTTCCATTATTCTTCCTCCTTGTCATTTATAATCTTTACAATTTTTTCTATCTTTTTACTTTCTTCATCTTTTACTTTTCCTTTTGAAGCTTCTAAAGTTTTTCCAAAATTTCCAACGTCTAAACCTGCTTTTTTCAAGTTTTCTATTATTGATATTATTTCCATTAATACGACATAAATACAAACAAAAGAAGAAACATATTTTAAATCAAAAGCTAAATGAATTATAAAAGAAAGAATTATTACTAAAAATATTAAAGTTTTATGCAAAAGTCCAACACGCATTTTTTGAGATTTTACTTCATGATTAATTACTGCTTGAATATAACCTGTAACAAAATCAGCTAAAGAAAAACATAATGGCGTAAATATTTGCCATGCAACTGAAGTAAAATTTAAATCTTTAATAATTTCATATAAATTCATAATAAATTTTCACCTCCTTAAAATTTATTATAACTAAAAATAATGCTATAATTCTTGTATTTTACAAGTAAATTATAGCATTACCTTTTAAATTTTTCAATAGTCGATTTTATTTTTTCTTCTTTAATAGTAAAATCGGTTTCAACTAATTTTACACCTCCTTTTACATGTTTAAATGTAAGTTTTCCACCACATGTAAAACCAGTTTTAAATTTTTCCCACTCGACTTGAGAATAACAACTCTTTGGCATACCTGCACACGTAATATTCATTTTGCCATCAATTTCTTCTAAATAACATTTTTGCCTTATAAATTTTCCTTTAGTTGCAAACCCTTCATTTTTCCAAGCTCCGAAGTTTTACATCATCTATTTCACAAAATAGTTTTAATTCTTCAATTGGAAGTGTTGTGTGAATACTATCTGTATCAGAATAAATGTACATATCTTTTCCATATTTTGAAATAGAATAGTCTTTTATAGCCTGACTTGTTCTAATTGTCTTTTCCCTTGCATAAGCTGTAATAAATGCACCAATTGGAAGATAAATACCTTCTTTTTCTTGCTTTTCAGATAATCTATAATGAATTATTTCATCTTCACCCATATATGGAATTTTACTTTGAACTTCTAATGATGATGCAAATTTCCCATAAAGTGAATTTAACATTAATTTTGCAAGTGTTCTTTGGCCTTTATTTCCGCTCAATTGTAGCATTATTTTTACGAGTTATCCATTTGTCAATATAGTCTTTAAAAATTCCTTGTAAACTTTTAAATTTCCAACCGGCATTCGTAAGTTAAATCTGTCACTTCATAGTGTTCGAAAAATAATTTTAAATCGATAGAAGTTAAAACTAAACAAACAATTTCACCGATTTGAGCTTTCTAAATATTCATTTGACTTATAATTTAAATTATGTTTTATTTGTATTGTTGGAATTTTATTTTCCTTTATTTTAAAAGAACATGTAATCATTTGAACATATAAATTATAAACTTTATCCTCTTCATACTTTCCATTAAAAAATATAGGTTCTCCAAAAGGAAGTTTCTTTTCATACATAACAGAAGGGTAAAGACTATTTACGTCTAAAACAGTTATATTTTCAATGTCTTTTTCTTTGTAAATAGGGTTTAAATAAGTAAATCCACCTTTATAACTTTTTCTTAAATCCTTGTCTATTTCATAATCTAAAGAAGGAAATAAATGTTCAAATTTTGACTTTGAAAGTATTTTTTTAAAATCTGTTAGAGCATTTGAACCTATTGTCATTTTTTCTAGATTATCTTTAAAAAGAACTTCTAAAGCTTCAGCTACTATTAAAACATCATTTTTTATATATTCTCGTTCTTCCGTTGTTAAAACATGCCCTTTTTCACGTGGTAAATTATAGTCAATTTTTAGTTTTGAAATTGGAAGATTAAAACTTTTTGCAGTAACATCTACTGAAAATGGAATAATTTTTAAACTATCAATAAAGGTAACTTTTTTATAACTTTTATTTTTCTTTTCAAAATAAAGTATAATTTGGTAAAATTGACCCATATCTGAAATTAATGTTGTAAAAGTATTATTTTCTATTTCTTCTTTTTTCTCAACATGTTTAAACCCGTTTTGAATAGCCCACCAAATTATGAATTCACCGTCAAATTTTAAATTATGAAAATAAAAAATAGGATTTTTTTCTTTTTTACAAAACTCAATAAATGTTTCAATGTTGTTTCCTATTTCAATGTTTTCATTATTTCCTATTTCGCAGGTAGCCCATGCCCACACATAAGTTTCATTTTCAAGCCAAGTAGCTGTTTCAAAATCAGCTGTAAATTTTTTCACTTGACTTTTAATTCCTTTCTAAAATTTTAAAGTAATTCTAATTCTTCAAGACCAAAATTAAAACGTTCTTCAGGGCCGATAAAATCACCATAAATTATACCATCGCCGAGGTTTATAATAATCAAATATGTCCATAAAAACATTTGAATTCTTTATAAATTCATAAAAATTTATTGGATTTTTTATTCTGTTCATTTTCTTTTGTAAAACTGAAAAATTTTCAAAATTTTCAGCTCCACTTTGTTTTAAAGCTTCCATAAAATTTTCACGAAATATTGTTGCTTTTACCATTTTAATGTCTAAATTTCCATATTTTGCAATTCTTTCTTTCATTCTGGTAAAATCTCCACCTCTTTTTAATTCCAAATTTTTAAGTGAACGTAAATTTGCAAGAATTTCTCTATATTCTTGAGAACCCATTTGAGCTTTTGAATAACCACTTTTCATTGGAATTTCTAAAGCTTTTGCACTTTCTTTTAACCCTCTTTCTGCAATTTTTATTTGTTTTTCGAGTTCTCCTCTTTCCCATTTTGTTAATTGTTCACCTGCTTTTGTTACGTATAAATCTTCTGCACCTTCTTTTGAAAAACGTTTTAAACTATTTATTACTCTGTTTAATTCTGATCTTGTGTGAATATTTTCTTTTATATCTTTATAATTTTTTAGTTCAGGAAGGTAAAGCTTTTTTTCTTGCTTTTGTAATTCATTTATCTTTTTATTAAAATTTGCTACTGTCCTTCCTAAACTTAAATAATCTTTTTGTTGCCATCTAATTTTACTTTGTGTAGAAGTTGCCATAATATTTCACCTACTTTCAAATTAAATCTACTTCAAATTTTGGAATTTCTATTTCTTCATTTTCATATTTTATATAAAAACCTCTTTTTTCAATTTTTTGATAAAGAGAAATTGCTAAAAATAAATTTAAATTTATTTTTACTTTATATTTATTTATAATTTTTGTTGTTTCCATAAATAAATAATAACTTAAATTTTCTTGAAATTTCTTCAAATAAAATTTACTCGAAAAATAAAATTTTAAATTATTGTAATCGTAAATATAAGAACTGTTTTTTAAATCAAGTTCAATTCCGTTTTTAGTTTTCAATTATGTCAACTCCTTTTCTATTTAGTAAAATGAACTTGTGTTTTTTACACAAGTTCAAATCCTAATGCTTTGTTTCCTTTTTCTGTTTTATTTTTTACTATTTTAATTTCAAATCCTTCATTATTTAAACTGAACATGTCCAAATATCTCATCATTTGAATTGTGAAAACTTTACTTCCAGTTGCATATGATTTTTCGTTATCGTCTATTAAAATACAAGCCATTGTTATTTCTTTATCTTTTAAAATTTCTCCTGTTTCTTCATCAATTACAGGTTCTTTCATAGGTTTTTCGTATCTTTTAATTAAAACCTCTTTTACACGTATTAGTTCTCCTTCACAGTCATTTAGTAAATTATCTACTTTACTATCTAAATTAAAGATTTTCTTTTGATCTGTAATATTTGTATAAATATTGCATTTTGTTTCAGTCCTTTTTCCTAAAGCTCCAAATCCTTGAATTGTAGAAAGTGAAGTTTCTTCTACTTCTACATTTGCGTTTTCCTCAACTTCGTTTGTTAATTTTTCTTTGTTATCTTTCATAAATAACCCTTCTTTCTCCTACTTTTAGCAATAGGTGCTGTTAAATTTTATTTTTTAGCTTTTTGGCTTAGCTATAACCTATATAAAATAAATTATATACTATTTTAAAGTTTTAATTATTTCTTCTAAAGTTTCATTTATACTGTCTAATATTTTATTTATATCTTTTTCTTTATTCATTAAATTTTCTATTCTATTTTCTTTTACATTTTTTAAAACTGCATTTATTAATTTGTCAAAATCTTTTTCTCCTATTTCCTTTTTAATAGAAAATAATAAATGTTCTAATTCTGCACATATTGTTTGTCCATTTCCTGAAATTTTTACTTTTCCTTCTTCACTTAATAACATCTTACACATTCTCCTTTATTAATTCTTCTTTTATTTCTTCAAAATTATTTTGATTTTTACATCTATTTACTACCATTAAATTATTATCAAATCCCATTTGTTTTTTGTATAACTTTAAGGCCTCATTTTCACCTTTAGTTGCTCTTTTTACTTTTTCTTTTAAAGTAATATTTAAAGCTGTAGCTACTACTTTTTCAAAATCTTGTATACAATCTTCTTTTATTTTTATTTCTAGTTTAATCATTTGTTATCACCTCTTTAACTTCAATTAAAATTAAATCTATTAATTTTTTATATTCGCAAGAACATAATAAATATAATGCTTCTTCAATGTCTGTTATAAAAATACACTTATAAAATTTATTTTCAAATTTTCTCTTTTTTATATAAACTTTTAAGTAATGTTCTTTAACTTCATATTTTTTATCTATATTAAAAACTGCTAAATCTGTTATAATTTGTTTTCCAAGTTTATTTGCAAAATAGTTGTCACATAAATAATTTAAAAAATTAATCATTATTTTTTACCTTTCTAATCTTCTAAAAGTTGCTGTAATATTATTTTTGCGTCATAAGTTCCGTTTTCTAATTCTTCTATCTTTTCTTTTACTTTTGATTTTGGAATACTGTCAAATTGTTTATAATGTTTATATTCACAATAACAATCATCATAAGCTTTTTGTTTACTCTTATTCTCTTCTTCTAGTTGTTTATATCTTGTTAGTAGGTTTTCTAATGCTTTATATTCTTTTTCCTCTACTTCCAACTCAAATTCATCAAAAGAACCTGTTAAATTACCCTTATAATCTCTAGTTCTTGCTAGGTCTAAAAATTCTTCTAATATCTTTATATTTTCTTCCATTTTTATTTCCTCCTTCATTTTCTTCATTATACACTTTTATTTTTTCTTTGTCAACATATTTTTTAAAATTTTTTAAAAAATTATTTTAAAAAATATTTTTAATTTTATTTTATGCAATTTTTCTTGCATTATTCATTTATTTTATGTTATAATAAAAATAGACGAATATTAAAGTTTAATTTATTGTAATCTGTTCGAAAAATTAAACCACGGTGAAGAGCCGTTTTCGAAAGTTTTGGCGTGGTAGCCTGCAATATAACTTTAATTTATTTGTCAATATTTAATTGGAGGTGTTATTTAGATATGTATTATGATTATCATAAAATCTTATCTTATAACGCCTTCATTAATATTTTGATTCGGTGAAAGACGGTGTTGGTAAAACTTATGGAGCATCTAAAATGGTTGTTAATCGTTTTTTAAAACATGGTGAACAGTTCGCTTATATTAGAAGATATAAACCTGAACTTAAAAAAGCTGTGCCAACATTTTTTGATGCCTTAAAATCTAACAACGAATTTGAACGGTCATATTTTATCGTCAAAAGGTAATACTTTTTATTGCGACGGTGAAATTTGCGGTCACGCAATGACTTTATCTACTGCACAAGACCTAAAACGGAACATCTTTTTCTAAAGTTAAATATATTATTTTTGACGAGTTTATTATTGAAGAAGGCCAAAAGAAATTTTATCTTGCAAACGAAGTTATGATTTTTCTTAATTTAATTGAAACAATTGCAAGAATGAGAGATATTAAGGTTTTTATGCTTGCTAATCCCGCAAACATTTATACCAACCCTTATTTTTTATATTTTGGACTTTCGCTACCTTTTAATAATGATATAAAACTTTTTAAAGATAATTTAATTTTATTACAATATATGAAGAATGAAGAATATCGAGAAGAAAAACGAAAAACTAAATTTCGGCCGTTTAGTTGCTCGGAACGTCTTTTGAAGATTACGCAATTAATAATAAGTCCTTAAATGATAATAAAAATTTTATTGCTAAAAAACAAGGATCTTCTAAATTTTCATTTGCATTTATTTATAATAATGAAACGTTTGGAGTTTGGTTTGATTTTTCTTTACGGTTTAGTCTTTGTGTCTAATGATTATGATAAAAATACACCTTTTATGTTCGCTTGCACTTTGGCAGACCATTCACCTAATACACTTTTATTATCTTCAGTTAAAAAGTATAACTGCTGGAAATCTTTTATTGACGCATATAGATATCGGCAACCTTCGCTTTGAAAATATGAAAATTAAAAACGTTGTTCAGGAATTAATTCGACTTATTATTACTAAATAATACAAATTGTTTCATGTAGAACGATTTTCGACAACCTTTTACAATAAGACAAACCACAACATTTTAAAA
>ENA-OOSO01000078-OOSO01000078.1-human-gut-metagenome-genome-assembly--contig:-NODE-78-length-14905-cov-1.537306_pt1 | contig 14905 bp, 9 predicted proteins | sample MGYA00241313_ERZ501221 | MGnify/ENA primary metagenome ERZ501221 (study PRJEB25962, sample SAMEA2042499) | human gut metagenome | biome: human gut; feature: human-associated habitat; material: faeces...
CGCTTTTCTTATTTTGGAGGAACGATATGCCGCAGTTCAAAAATACGGCTGATCTGATGGCATATTTGAAAAAAGCTGTCGATGAGTCTTTAACCAACGATGTATTCCCTGTTATTCGTGATGAAGAGGTCGAGGCAATTAAAGACATCGTTTATAGCATGGATACATCTGGATATTACCAGCGTAGATATGATTTTGGCGGTATCGGAGATCCGTATAATATTGTGATTAAAGGCGATACTGCACAAAACGGCATTTTATCTGTTATCAATATTACCGATCCGAACCCATATTTGAACGGTCGAAACGGAGACAGAGCTACGGTAAATAAGAATCTCCCGTATTTGATTGAGCATGGTCGTGGTGGATCTGGTGATCCTGGTTATGACTATTGGAGCAGACCGAAAGCCCGCCCATTTACAGAAACTACGATTGAGAGATTACAAGCTTCTGGCAAATGTACGCAGGCATTAAAACGAGGACTTATGAAGAAAGGCATTACGATTCGATAATCGGGTGTCTTTCTTTTCTTTATATAAGAAATTAGTTAAACAACTTATAAGTGAGGTGATTGTGCGTGGATGATCTGCAAATTCTATTAAAAGCCGTGATTGACGAGAACAGCCAGTCTTCACTTGATTCTAAGCTTGCAAGTATTGCTAAGTCTTTGAGTGAATCGCACACTGTAAAGCTGAAGGTTGGTTTTGATGAAGACTCCGTTAAAACGGTGCAGAGTCAGCTACAAACAATCGCCAAGCAGGTCGGTGGTGCAAACCATACTGGCACATATAAGCCGTTGCAGGTTTTTGATGCAACGCAATTAAAGGCTGACGGACAGCGTTACTTTACATCGGTCAAAGATATCGTTAGTCGGGCGCAGGCCGAATTCAGTAAGCTTGGCAAGACGGATATTACGAATGTTTTTAAGGATTCTAAGGGAAACATCCAAAGTTTCACTGCCAGCGTTACTAAGGCTGATAACGTTGTAGAGAAGTTTAATTTTAACCTTGCAAAAATCAAAGATGGCGCTCAATCCATAAAAGGGTTTGTTCAAAGTAACTCTATTTTGACAGATAAAAACGCCGGTTCTAATTTGGAGCAGACGCTTAACTATTTAAACAGAATCAATACGAAAATTGCTGATATCACAAGCAAAACATTGACAAATACATCAAAGCCGTTGCTTGGTGATATGGAGCAGTTTAATCAGTATCAAGAAAAGCTGAATGCTGTAAAGGCTCGTATCGAAGAGATCAAGCAATCAAACACCACTCTCTCTTCTGAGCATAAGAGAGAAATTGACTCTATGGTCGCTGATCTTCAGCGCTATGCAAAGGAACTTCAAACTTCTGCGTATGCTGCAACGGATTTGAAAGCAAATACTTTTGCAAATCAAAAAGCTGAGTTGCAGGCAAGTCTTGAAACACAAATCAAGAAGTGGCAAAACGCTGGTATTTTCGGTGGTGATTTTAAGGCAAGCGTAGAAGAGGCAAAGACCGCATTAGATAATGCGTTGAATCCGAACGATCTTGACGCATATCGTCATAAGCTTGCGCTACTCGAACAGCAGTTTAAGCAGATAAAGCTTGATAATACTGCCTCTGGGAAGTTGTTGGATGCAGAAAAGCTCAATTCCAACATTCAAACAGCGCAGCTTAGAATTCAGAATCTAAAGCAGACATATAGTGCATTTGTTTCTGATCCAAGCTTGATGTCAAAATGGCAGCAGCTTTTTGATGAGTCTCAGATGGTTAGTTCTTCAAAAGAACTGACAAACCTAAATGCGAAAATTCGACTTTTCGAGCAGGAACTTATTAGCGCAGATAAACATGCAATGACCATCGTTGATAAATTCAACAAAATTGGCAATGAGTTCGCTATTTCTTCTGGAGGTGTCGGTGATGCTTTGCAGCGCTCCGCTTCCGCTATGGCTGCGGCAAACAATACAATTGATGAGTCAATCGCTCTGATTGTTGCGGCGAATAATGTTGTACAAGATCCCGATGCTGTCGGTACAATGTGGAAAACCGTTGCCATGCGTATTCGTGGTGCAAAGACTGAGCTTGAAGAAGCCGGTCTTGAAACCGAATATATGGCGGAAAGCACAGCAAAACTTCAGAAGCAAATCAAGGGATTGACCAATGTTGATGGCTCTGGTGGTTTTGATATTATGGCTGATGCTGATAATTTCAAGAGTACATATGAAATTATTCTTGGAATTAGTAAGGTCTGGGAGAAAATGAGCGATATCGACCAGGCTGCATTGCTTGAATTGCTGGCTGGTAAGCGTCAGGGTAACGCTCTGGCGGCGGCTATCGAAAATATGGACGATGCTGTTAGTGCCATGAATGCTTCCGTTAATGCGGAGGGTTCTGCTCTCGCTGAGCATGAGAAGTGGATGGACAGCATTGAGGCGAAGCAGCAAAAATTCCAAGCTCAGTATCAAGCTCTTGCAAAGACTATTTTGAATAGTGATTTGATTAAGGGTGCATATGATGCTGGAACTGGATTGCTTGGTTGGCTCACAAAACTTATTGAAACGCTTGGTGCATTTCCTACGATTCTTGCTGGTATTACCCCATTCTTTGATAAGCTTCAGTTATTAAAAACAACCACATCGAAGAATTGGCTTGGTACTGGTACTGGCATTTCATTTGCATGGAATAGTGGAAAGCTTGAATTAGAAAATGATATTCGTCTACTTGATGAATACAAAACAAAGATTCAAGGTCTTGGTACATCAACAAGTGATTTGACACAACGTCAAATCGTATGGAACGATACAATTGGTCGTGGAAGTAGTTCGCTGAAAACGGCTGTTCATGTAACAGATGATGCTACGATTTCCACTGACGCATATCGTTCATCAATGACAAACGCATCTGCATCTACAACAGCAATGGGCGTTGCTTCTAAAGCTGCTGCGGTCGGCGTACAGGTGCTAAAGACTGCTCTGAATATGCTGATTAGTCTTGGTATTGGTCTTGCTATTTCGGCAATTGTTTCTGGAATTTCAAAGCTAATTAACAAGGCTAAGGAGGCTCGTCAGGCTGCTGTCGAAGCGGGTACTACTGCTTCGGAAGATGCAAAGAAGTTGTATGATCTCGCATCTTCTTATATTGAGCTGAGTAATGCTGTCGAGGCTGGTACTGGCTCACAAGAAGATCTTATTGCTATTCAAGACGAGCTAATTGCCTATCTGAAAGATCAGGGTGTTGCTGTTGATAATTTGTCTGGTAGTTATGCAGATTTGCGAGATAGCATTATCGACGCAGCCAGAACGCAGTTACAAACCGACATTTCAAAAGGTGTTCGTGCTGCTAATGTTGCTAAAGAAGATGCTGTAAAAGAGCTTGATGGATATTTCAATAGTCATAGTTTTTATTCTGCAACTGGTAAAGAAGCTGGAGACGCTATGGCGTATCTTAAAGAGCTTGGGTTTACTGGTATTGATGATAGTGGTAGCAAGGGCGGCGGAACAATCTTCCTTCCAAGCGTATATAGTTCAGATGGTGGCTTAAAAGATGTCACATTTGAGGATTTAGCGGCGAATTATAAGTATCTACAAGATGCGATGAACGCAGTTCGTGACAAATTCGGAAGTGAAAATCCGGTATTTGAAGTTCTTGCGGATGCTTATAACGAATACGACGCTGCGTTGTCCGACGCAATTGATCAGATTGATAAAAACAATCAGATGATTGCGGAAGACGCTTTCCTTGCTGCTCAGAAGCTTGCAAAGCCAGAAAACCTTGACCAGTTTGAAAAGATGCGCAAGGATCTGATTCAGCAGGTTCAGAACGATTTGAGTTTCGACGAGAATGGTACATATTCTGCTGAGGAACTTGTTGATAAAACGCTTGGTACGAATGATTACTATGCTGGTTTGCTTGAAGAGCTAAATCAGCGCGAAAGTCAGGCTAAGCAAGTCAACGAGAAAATGCAGGCTATTGCTGAGGCGTTAGTTCCCAAAAACTACGAACAGTATGAGCCTGGCACATCTGCACATTTCCATGAGTTAGACGCATGGCTTGCTGAGGCTGATGAAGTCAAAGAAAAGCTACGCGGTCTATCAGATGAGGAATTTGAGGTTGCTTATGATGCGGTTATTAACCAAGGCGCAACGACTTGGGATGATATCACCGCAGCAATCGAAAAGTATAATAGTGAACAGGAAGTAGCAAGAAGACATTCTGAACAGCTCAAGACCACGATTAAGAGCCTTTGGAATTCTGAAAACTTTGCTGACGCTAAGGAAGAGCTGATGACTCTTTCGACAACACTTGATGGTATCACAGCCGAAAATGTAAAGGAATTGGCTGAGGAAAGCGGTATTCTTGCCGGTGTTCTTGATGAAGACGGTATGAATGCGCAATTCCTCGCACATATCTTACAGGTCATGGCTGAGGGTGGCGATGGTGTTGCTCTTATTACGGAGCAAGCGTTGAAGCTCAACGATGCTCTTGATGGCATGGTAGATAAGTTTGATAGTGTGACCGATGCGAAAGCGCGGTACGATGCTGCCATGTCTGTTGAGGAAAAGGATACCGACTTTAAGTCTTATGCAGAAGCCTTTGAGGAACTGAATAAGCAGTTTGAAGCAGGCACAACTAACTCGAACGCTTTCTGGGCTGCGGCTGAATTCCTGTTTGGTAGTGATCAGCTATCTACATGGGGATGGGGCGATGGCCTTGATGAAATCTACTCCGCAATGGAGAAAAACAAGATTGTGTTTGAGGACGCTGACAGTGCTGGTGCTGGCTTTGTTGAACGGCTATATCAGATGTCTCAGGCTGGTCAGTTAGTCAACGATCAGGGCGAAAAATTACTGGATATCAGTAAAGATTCTGATGGTGCTTATGTTTTCGACATTGATCCGGATAATCTGGACGCGATTGCCGAAAAGATGGGTATTACGACAGATGCGGTTCTTGCATGTCTGGAAGCTCTCTCCATGTGGGGAGATATTGATTTCTACGATATGAACGAGGTCGCAGATGTTATCGACGAAATTGGTCTATCTGCGGAGAATGCTGGAAAGAAAGCAATCAATGTTTCGGCGCTTACCGATCAGCTTATCACTCTTGGTAAGACTGACAAGGAAATCTATGATATTCTGACAGGTCTACAAGACCTCGATGGCGTTGTATTGTTGGATGCAGAGGGCAGCATTGACGGTTTAACGAACAGTCTTACTAATCTCGGTTTAGCAGCCAGCGATGGTATCACGGTCAATGTTGATGTAGAAGCTCTTGCCCCACTTCTTTCCGAATTAAATTTCACTAAGGAACAGGCAGAAGACCTAATTACAAAGCTTGGTGAAGCAGACGGTATTTCCCTCACAAATTCGCAGGGCGAAATTAAAGATACGACAGATGCGCTGGAGTATCTGAACGGTTTGGACTTTGCGACAGTAACTTCTAATGTTGATGGTGTTGCGCAGGCTGTCGATGATGTAGACGATGAGACAACTGATAATGTTGTTAATCAGTTTAATAACATTGAAACTGCTGCAAGCGACGCAGAGACCGCAGTAAAGCGCGTTCAGACTGCTGTTCAGCATTTGGACGGTCAAACCGCTACGGTTACGATTGACACAAAGCGTAAGAGCGGCATTCTTGGAGGTATTTTCGGATATGCTTCTGGTACTGGTGCTGCACCGGCTGGCGATGCGCTGGTTGGCGAAGAGGGCGCTGAGCTTATCCAGTCTGGCGATAAGGCTTATCTTGCAGGTGTAAATGGCGCTGAGGTTGTTAATCTCAAGCAAGGCGACCGTGTTTATACTGCCGATGAAACAAAGCGTATCGTACACGGATCTGGCAAGCAGCTCAAGGGTGTTATCCCAGCTTATGCGAAAGGCAGAGTCCAGACAGGTGGATTGCATGTCGAAACGGATAAGACTGGTTCAACTGGAACGCCGATCGAATTCAACGCTACGGTTGAAGCAACAATTGACGATAAGACATTAGAAGACCAGCTTAAAGATAAGCTGGACGATTTGGAAGAGCAGCTATCCGATATTATTGGTAATTTTGAGCATTCAATTTTCCTTCTGGAGAAGAATGACGGGACTCCAGAACAAATTATTGCCATCTATCGGAAGATGCAAGAAACAGTCCACGCACAAGCTGAAAAGTATCGTGCGCTTGGTTTAGATGACACCTCTGATTATATCCAAGACCTACAGAAAAAGTGGTGGGATTATCAGGATACGATTGAGGATATGTTGCATGATATTTACCAGACTGCGGTAGATAATCATAACAATATGCTTAGTCTGTTGGAGAACCAGTATGATATGCTGGACAACAATCAGACCAAGGATGCGATGTTGGATAATCTTTATAAGCAGCTTGAAGAACAAAAGAAGATTCAAGAAGAAGCTCATAAGGAAGAACGACGTCTGCGTGATCTCGGACTGGACGAAAACGACGAAGCAATTCAAGATTGTATTAACGCATGGTGGGGTGCTTATAATGATATTCAAGACATTAACTCTAAAATCGCAGATAATGTTCTTGATACATTTGATGACTTCATTGACTATGCCGATGATTTTGATTTGTGGGGAGATTTTAACTTCACCAAGGTTGATTACCTGAAACAAAAGCTGAAAGAGATCAATCGCCTATTTGAAGAGGGTGTTTTAACTCTGAAAGAGTATAACAGTCTCATGCGTGAAACTGGCGTTGAAATCTACAACGAACAGAAAGATGCTCTAACGAAAATCATTGAGATGACGATGGAGCTTGTCCGTCAAGAGGCTGAGGATCAGGTAGATGCTCTGGAAGCACAGATTGACGCTTTCCGTAAAATCATTGATTTGAAGAAAGAGTCTCTTTCTGCGACTAAGGATGAAGAAGACTATCAAAGAACTGTTGCAGAAAAAGTAGCTGAGATTGCTGAAAAGCAAGCAAAGCTTGCGCAGTTGGATCGTGATACGAGTGCATCTGCAAATGCTGAGAAGCAAAAGTTAGCGCAAGAGCTGGCTCAGCTTCAGCAGGAGTTGGCTGACTATCAAGCAGATTATGCGTATAATTCACAAGTTGATGCTTTGGATAAAGAAGCTGATACTTTTGAGAATACGAAAAATGATGAAATTTCCTATGTGAAGTCCACAGTTGATACGGAAGAAAAGGTGTATAATGCGGCTATTTCTCGTATCAACAGCAATTGGGAACAGCTATATACAGACCTGATTGAGTGGAACAAACAATATGGAGATATGATCGATGGCGAAGATTCTATTACCTCCGCTTGGAGAACTGCTAAGGCAGCAGCGCAAGAATACGGCGATGTCGTGTCTGCGCTGAACGGTATTAACTCTGAAATTTCCTACGCTGGAAAGAATGCTGACGATAAGCAAACGCAAATCGACAGGATTCTGAGTAAGATGCAGACAAATAGTAAGGGTTGGCATACTGCAAAGACGCAGGAAGAAAAGAACCGTTTGGTTAAGGAGAACGAGGATCTTGCCGAGCAGCTTTCCGCTCTATTGGGGCGCAAGGTTGTTAAAGTGAATGGCGTTTGGTATCTTGATTCCGCAAATGGCCCGCGTCTATTCCATACTGGTTTAGATGAGGGTTATGTTGGCGGTCGAGCTACCGGTGCTGATGAAGTCCTTTCTGTTTTGAAGGATGGAGAGCTTGTTATGACGAAAGATCAGTATATGCGTATTTTCAATTCGTTGAAATATGGCATTACTGGTGTTTTGGACTCATTGATTGGCAATCTTACTTCTACATCACCCGCTGTTTCTGAGGTCGTTAAGTCGATCACAAACGACAATAGCAATACAGATAATTCGTCTACGGATGATCGTGTTACTATTCAGAACTACTTCCAGATGCAGAATGTGACGGAAGAAAATATGAAGGGCTTTGCTGAGTATTATTCTGATTTCACAATTGGAAAACTGATTAGTGCAAATCGGCGTAAAGGAATTAGAAACAAGGTTGCTAATTCTATGCTCAGAGGATAATTTTAAGAGGACACCCAATGGGTGTCCTCTTTGTTCTATAAAGGAGGTCTTGGTATGGTCATTGATTTTGCAAAGATCAATGTAAAAGAGCAGCCCGTGTTGATTCTCCAAAATCTTGATGATACCCCTATTGGAGTGCTAAAGTACGCATTCAATGTTGAGGCCGACCTTTGTTATAATGAGATTTCAACACTGACATTCGATCTACCGGCGTATGTGGATCGAAAGCTCACAGAGAACTATGGTCGAGTTGTCGGAATGCGAATTATTGATTTGATGAACTACGGTCGCTTCCTTTTGGTTGATCCAAAAGTGGATGATGATGGTATCAAGCAAATCAAAAGTTGTACTGCATATTCGCTTGAATATGAGTTTTCGTTTAAGAAGCTTCCATTGACAGAGGGGACATATAATTTGTGGAATCCTATTGCTCCGAAAGGAACAATTTTAGGGATGATTCTTGAACTAATGCCATCTTGGAGTGTTGGAAGCGTTGATGCAACTTTAATTGACAAGTATCGCACTTTCGATGATAGCGGAGATCAAAATATCTACAATTTCATGAAATCTGATTTGCAGGACTCATATGGTTGTATTTTTTATTTTGATACCTATAAACGACTAATTCATGTGCGTGATATGGCTTCTGCTGCGCCGATTACACCCGTATATTTTTCTGTAAAAAATCTCGTGAAAAATGTGAGTGTTGATGAGGATAGCGAAAGTATTGTAACTAATCTTGGCGTATATGGCGCGGATGGTGTTGATATCCGAAGTGTCAATCCGATGGGAACGAGTAGCGTTATCAATCTGCGGTGTTTTATGACACTCGATAATTTTAGTCAGAGTGTGATTAACAAATATAATCTGTGGGAGGAAACATTTAAGTCTTACCAACAGCAATATTACAATCTGACAATTGAAGAAGCTCTGAAAACCGCTCAGCTTGTTACAGAACAAGCCGCTATGACTACCTTGCAAGGAGAATTGACAAGCCTTGAAAATATTCAAGCGGTTACTATTCAGGCTATTGCACAAGGGCTGAAATCACAAAGCGATCTAAATAGTGTCAATGCAAAAATTGATGCTAAGAAAGACGAAATTACACAGAAGCAATCTGAAATTGATGCTATTTCTGCGGAAGTTTCAAGTTTGAATGAGCAGATGGTCGCAATCAACAACAAGACCGCCCTATCTGCATATTTTACAGAAGATGAGTACAAGATCATCAATCGGTATCTGAAAGAAGACTCTATTTCGGAAGATTCGTTTGTGATTCCAAAGGTAGCTACCTATGATACCTCAGGTGAGAGCGTAAAAGTCTCTGGCGCTATTTTTAATATCAGTAGATCAGAGGTTATCAAAGTCAAGAACGATTTTGGTAAGGACATTTATTCTGCATCTGGTGGTGTTTTGGAATGTTCCACGAATGGTTTTGTTCTTCGAGCGAATCTAATCCGTGCGTCTTTGGATTTTGATAGTAACAATAACATTCTGTTTACTGCGCGTGTTAATGATGGCACACTGAATGACGCAGAGTTCCCTAACGCCTGTGTATCTATTTCAGGTACGGCTATTAGTGTTTCGTCTAATGTGAAAGCTGAATCTGAGGTCAATGGTGCGATTAGCTCAGGAAGTACATTGCAGTTCAAAATCAATACTGCAAATCTGTATTTCACAAGAAGTACAACAGAGTATGAACAGAGAACCGTAGAATGGGATCTATTTGAATATGGCAAAACTGTGTTGGAAAAAGTTTCGCAACCCTCTTATACATTTTCACTTGATTTAGCCAACTTTCTTGCTATGTCAGAATTCAAGTATTTCAAAAATCACTTGGAGCTTGGTAGCAAGGTTTATTGGCAAGATCGTGATGGTAAGGTTTTGCAGCCTATTTTACTTGGAGTCCATATTCCATTTGAAGATTTGTCTAAGTTCGAGGTGACATTATCCAGCAAGTATAATCTTTCTGGAAATGATTTTTCATATTCAGATGCTTTGAGTGATAGTGTGTCTGCGGGCAAAACGCTTGATAGTGGCAAATGGACATATAATCAGTTTGTGAATAGTGGTGCAGAAACATCACTAAGCAAATTCATGAAGTCTGCGCTGGATATCGCAAAGAACAATATCATGTCATCAAGCGGACAGGATATTTCATGGAGTGAGTCTGGTTTGCGTCTACGGAAACGAGTTGATGGATCGCCTACAGAATATGAGCCGTACCAGATTTGGATGAACAACGGTTCGATCATGTTTACCACAGATAATTGGCAAACAGCGAATCTTGCTATCGGTCAAATGGTATCTGAAGATGGTACGCTTATTAGCGGTGTAATTGCTGATAGTCTCATTGGTAAGCTGATTGCCAGCAACAGTATGATTATCGAAAGCAAAAAGAAAGACGGAAAGACTTCTGTGTTTCGTGTTGATGGAAACGGCGCTTCTCTCCATAATGCTATTTTTGATATCTACAATGCTAATCAGGTGCAAATCACTCTAAATCCGTATTCCGGAATTGCAATTGGCAAGTATCCGTTGTATGACGGTGATGAGTATACCATTGATGAAAAGAACGCATCTTTCTGGGTCGATACAGACGGAAATGTTCATATCAAAGGTACGCTTGAGGGCTGTGACGGTAAATTCAGCGGTGAGCTTTCTGCTGCAAGTGGTAATTTCAAAGGCGTTGTACAAGCATCTGATTTTCTGGACAAGTCTGGAAAGTCAATGCTGACATCTGATAAGAACAAGTTTGATAGCAATTATCTTGATCTTGGAAATATTCAGATTGACGGCACAACTGGTAATATCACGATGACTGGAAGCATCAATCTTCAAGGAAACATTACTTGGGGAACCGGCAGCAGTCCCGTTCGCGTTTTGTATGGCAGATCAAGTTATGCAACACCTACCTCTCCGTACTCTTCCTATCCAAGTTCGTCTTCAAGTGGTTGGCACAGAAGCTTGAGCGTTTCATATGACTACTATGCTTCGTATTCTTATGACGGCGGTAATACTTGGACTTCTGCAATGAAGATTCAAGGTAAAGATGGTCGTGATGGATATGACGGCGCAGACGGTAGCGATGCGAATGTTACTCGTGGTAATATTGCTAAGGCTTTGTACGAGAATTCGGATGACTATTATTACGATGGTATTTATTCGTACAGATATAACGGTCGATATTATCTTGCTATTAACGCATCATATATTCTCGCTGGTAATATTGACGCTGATAATATTGCGCTTACCTGTGGCTATGGCGGATTCGCAAAAGGATATGGTTCTGGTAGCGGCGGTAATCGAACATACGGTTCTATGATGTATGGCGGAAATGGTGAAGGTAACGCCCCATACTTCATTGTTACGGATTCTGGATGCCGAATGACTGGTCTGGATGAAATCGGTGCAATGGACTTCTTCATTACTGCCAATGGCATTTATGCAAGTGAAGGAATTACGCTGCGCTCTGATAGACGATTGAAGAATACCATCGACTACGACTTTGATCGTTATGATGAATTTTTCATGGGGCTGAAACCAGCGACATTTAAGTATAACAATGGTCATGGTGGAAGACTTCATTCTGGATTTATTGCACAGGATGTTGAAGATGCTCTTCACAACGCCGGCCTGTCTAATATGGATTTTGCTGGTTTGGTTATTGCACCTATTGAAGAGGTCAACGAGGCAGACGGAATTACTGACAATTACTACAAGCTTCGCTACGGCGAGTTCATTTCTCTGAATACACACATGATTCAGAAACTATATCGTCGTATCACCAAGCTTGAAAATGAATTGCAATCTTTGAAAGAGGGTTAATATATGAAGGATGAAGTTATCAATCGTTTAGTTGCTGTACTGAATGCGCTTGACAATATTTCTGTTCGCGGGAAGCCGAATCTTGCAAATCTGAGTGGAAGTATCGCCATTCTTGAAGAGACGAGAGACATTTTGCTTGGTTGTGAGATTACAAAGGAAGAGGAACAGCCAAAGGATAAGTAAGCGGAGGTGCAGTTATGGCTTTTTGGGGTGACTATTTTATTTTTGATGGTATCCCTTGCACGGAATACGGGCTAAGGCTTTACGAAGTCAATGGTGTTTCTCCTGGTAATGGTAGTTTTCCTACGCCGGCAGAAATTTCGGAAGACCGTATTTCTGGTCGATATAAGCCGCTGTTTTATGGTATCACACAAAATGAGCCATTGACATTCAAAATGGTATTTGGAGCTGATAAGTCGTTTGTGAAAACAAACGGCTTTTTTGATGCCTGGGATCGGGAGGCAATCAGTGCATGGTTGTCTCCTGTCGATGGTTATAAGTGGTTGGAAATTGAGCAGGCCGATATGGAGCAGGTTCGATATCGGTGCTTGATTGAAGATTTGCAGATGGTGGAAATCGGAAATTTACCGATTGCTTTTTCATGCACTGTTCGATGCGATTCCCCATTTGCCTATCAGTATCCGGTGACATATAGCTATAACTGCAGCGGCAACACTAACATTATTTTGCGCAATCTCGGTAGCTATCGTGGTGGATATCAGCCAAAGCTAAAAATCACACTGAACGGAAGTAACGCTATCAAAATCATCAATCATTCTGATAACGATAGGTTTTTTGCATTGAGCGATCTTCCGCAAGACTACTTCTTGGAGATTGAAGTGGATAATGAAAATGGTGTAATTACAAATAATATGGATTTGAACCTATATCCATATTTCAATTTTGAATTCTTCAAGCTTGTTTGTGGTGACAATTTGCTTGAAGTGGTTGGGAATTGTATGTTGGAAATCCAATGTGAGTTTCCCGTAAATGTTGGAGGTTAATATGCAATCAAAAGTTTATGACCTACCTGAAATCCTTTTTGTTGGCGGGGAAACACACGATTTACGATTTTGCCTATTCACTGATACACGAAAGCCGTTCAGCGCATCAGGCGCTACGGCTACATTTTCAGTGGTGTATTCAGTAAATCGTACAGGTACTCCGGTGTTATCAAAGCCCATGTCCATTGTTGCAAATGATGATGGCGTTGAAAATATTCTGACGGTTACGCTTCTCCCACAAGAGACCGTGAACCTATATGGCAAGTATATCTATCAGATCACCATTCAGGATATGTCCGGAGAAACTGAGATTCCAAGCCAAGGCATTTTAGGTATTACAAACAATATTGATAAGGCAATCATCAAATAAGGAGGATTTGCGATGACTACTACATATTTCTTGAATCAGGTGATGGGTAATCTATTTCACACAAAGGAGAATCCGGCGCTTCCAGGCGATTATTACATTGGTTTAAGCGCGACTGAACCTGGTGTAGATGGATCTGGCGTATCTGAACCGGCTTCAAGCGCTGGTTATAAGCGTGTCAAGCTAACTGTTCTGAGCGAGCCGACTGCTGGTGTAATTAAGAATACTGCTGCGGTTTCGTTTGATGAGTCAACTGCGAACTGGGGTACAATGACGCATTTCGTTATTTACGACGCTTTGACTGGCGGAAATCTGCTCATGTTTGATGAGCTGTCTTCTGCTCGTAATGTTGAAACTGCGACCATCGTTACCATCAAGGCTGGTAGCCTGACTTTGACATTGAGCAATCCTACATAAAATTAGCTAAACAATTTGGCGGTGAGTTATGGCACAAGAATATAATATCTATCTTCGCAAGCGGCTGACGGAGTTTGATGTTATTATCAAAAATCTTCCGTATCGAGACGGCCTAATCATGTATAACAAAATGTATCTGGATGCGATGGTTAATTATTTGTGCCTACAAAGATTTATCATCGGAGAGAGTGACGCTAATCTTAGAACTGAGATTGACGAATTGTTAGAGCGTGTATTTAATACATTTCAGAGCAAGGTTGAGATTGACTTGGATGTTGAATTGGCTGCTGGTAAGCCGATCTCTGGTCAATCCGACCTTGTTTTTGCAACGAGTCCATTTGAGATTGGCGAAGAAACATACGAGGTTTTTCAAAATCTAACGAGACTTACAACATCTGCATTGCAATACGATCTTGCGAAGTCAATTGGAAGCGGGCGTAGTGATTTAATCTTTCACACATCAACCGCTAATACATTAAAAACTGCTTTTGATAAGATGCAGAATGATATCGAGCTTTTGTCCAGTGCCGATACAAAGAAAGAAACATTTGCTGGTGTTGGCGCAGAGATGCAATTAAACACAGACCGCTTTGATTTGTACTACCTGCTTGCTGTGCAAGGAGAAGCTGTTATGAATCTGCTTTGTTCGATGGATTTTGAAATGTGGTACACGCTTGGCAATGCAAATCAGACATTTTATTTGACTGCTGTAAACAACGGTGTGAAATCGACAAAGTATCTTTCTGCGGATGGATTTATGTCACTAATTGCTGCAGTCAACGAATCTCTCGAAGCGTTTATTAAGGCGGAATTTGCAGAGCTTCATTTGACACCAAATGTTACTGCCGGCCTAAAGCGATATCGTTTGCTGTCTGACCTCGATTCGTCTACTCTTAGCAGCATAGATTCTGTATCACTTGACGAGCTTGATTATGTTGAGCTGGCTTAAAACGATTAGGAAGGTGTTTATATATGTCTAAGGGTACGCTTGGTAGTTTTAATGGAACTACAACAGCGAATGCAAACATGGTCGATGTATTCAGAAAAAACGAAATTGAATTACATCAGAATAGTGTTTTAGCATTCGCTGAACGAATGATTATTAAGAAAATTGGCATTCAATGCGATCCAGGCACAGAGGTATCTATCAATGGATGTGATATCCCGATTGTGTCTGGTGTTTTTGAATTAGGGTATGGGCAAATTGACATTACAAGTCTTGTTTTCAAACAGGCTGTAGCTGTCAACATCTATTACATGTATTAACAAACAGGAGGTTGCTATGAGTGATATTCCTTTTTGGAGTGG
>ENA-OOSO01000082-OOSO01000082.1-human-gut-metagenome-genome-assembly--contig:-NODE-82-length-14651-cov-1.649904_pt1 | contig 14651 bp, 8 predicted proteins | sample MGYA00241313_ERZ501221 | MGnify/ENA primary metagenome ERZ501221 (study PRJEB25962, sample SAMEA2042499) | human gut metagenome | biome: human gut; feature: human-associated habitat; material: faeces...
GCAGCGCCCCACCACGGTCGCGTGGGTAGTGAACACAGTAGCCACAGGCAACTGCTTGTACTTAAGGTAAAGGAGTCCGGCTCCGGTCTGCCACTCGTGGAACTGCGCCACGATCTTGTCCGAGGCGCTCAGATTGAAGTTCCTGAAGCTCTCTATGACCTTTCCGGCAGCGTAACCGAACAGGAAGTTCTCCTTGTAGTCCCAGTTTCCGGTGATGGAATCGACCTGGAAACGTTCCCAGTACTTGGACAGGATGTCGTTCTGGCTTGTCAGGAATTGCTTGTAGTCCACCAGAATCGCGATAGGATTCCCCGGAACGTTCCATTTGCCGATCCGCACTCTGATGCCCTCAGAGGCGGCCTGAGCTTTCCATAGACTGTAAAGATGCGGATCCTCTATGAAATCCGGATTGCTTTCAGTGTCCATCCAGACATCAGGGCCGATCAGGATGTGGTGCTTGTGAAGCTGCTGCTTCAGATAGAGGGACTTGGTGGCGATCACCGTGTAGATCCCCCCGATCTTGTTGCACACCTCCCAACTGACCTCAAACAGATAGTCTGGATTCGTCAGTTCGTTTGTCATTTACTTATTTCTTTTTTACTTGTTTGGTTGTCTTTCTCGCGGGCTTTCTCTTCGCCGGTGCTGGAGCATCGGCAACCGTCGAGCCTGCCGAAGCGTCCTTCACGACCTTCCGCGCCGCCTTTCCCTTAGCCGGCGCCTTGACAGGCTCGGCGGCAGGTTTCATCTTCTTACCCGAAGTGGTCATCGCGTCGTCAATCCTGATGATGAAGTCACTCAGCACGTTCATGTAGTTGATGAACGCCTCGTAAGGAGTGCTGTAAGGATTGAAGTAGCTGTGAACCTCCCCGTCAGAGAAGAACTTGGTGCTCATGTAGTAGAAGTGGTCGCTCTCCTGAAGATGCCCGTAATCCTCCCAGAGGACAGGATCATTCAGCAGCGCCAGTTTCTCGGCCTGACCGTACAGCTTGTTGTAGGCATCCTGCTGCAGCTCGTTGCCGAGCCATGCCGTCACGTCCCTCTCCTCGTCAGCCCAGGAGATAGGATCCTGGACCTCGATCTCGGCGATAGGCTTGTGCCTCCTCGCGGCCTGGGTCGGAGTCGTGAACTCGAAGGAACCGTCACGAAGGAGGATTCCCGGAAGGAACCTCATGAAATCGAATATTCCCGACCCCTCCTTCTGGTGCTCGCCGAAGGTCTCGTAGTCCATGAACAGGTTGATGATCTCCCCGTCGGCGGCCTTGAGCCATGACAGGTACTTCTCACCCGTAAGCGGCCAGTCCTTCCATCCCCTGTCGGAGAAGCGGAAAGCGATGTCGTCGCTCAGGGAATAGTTGCGCAGCAGGAGCCTCAGATGCTTCTGCTGGCTGTCGGTGTAGACATAGTCAGGACTCTTCCATCCAAGAACATGCTTCGCTCCCTCGGACAGCATGACCTTGAAGCCGAGATCATACACGTCACGACCGATGGAGTCTGAATAGATCAGCTCGGTGTTCCTGAAAGCCGTCGGCTTCACGCCGAAATACCTCTCGATCGCGGCGGAATGCTTCTCCACCTGATGCCTGAACTCACCGAAATTGGCAAGCGAGGCAAGGGAGTGGTAATAGGTCTCCCCGAGGAACTCCACGCAACCGGTCTGCGCCAGCTGGCGGAAACTTTCGATCACCTCAGGGGCGTACCTGTCGAACTGCTCCAGCGCGGAGCCGGTGATCGAGAACGCCACCTTGAACTCCCCCTTGTGTTCCCTGATCAGGTCAAGCAGGAGATTGTTCATAGGAATATAGCACCGCTGGGCCACCCTGCGAAGGATGGTCCTGTTGGCGAAATCATCATAGTAGTGGGAATCCTTGCCGATGTCGAAGAATCGGTACTGTCTCAGTCTGGTCGGCTGATGGACTTGGAAATACAGGCAAATGCTCTTTTTCATAATCGTTCCCTATTGATTGTTTACCACTGATTCATAAATGTTCTTGAGTTTCGCCGTAGCGATGTTCCACTTCAGGCGGTTGACCTCATCATAGCCCTCTCTGGCGGCGAAATCGGCCAGAGCCGGGTACTTAAGAAGCGCGTAGATGTCATCGGCCATCGCATCCACATCCCAGAAGTCCACCTTGAAGGCATATTTAAGCACCTCGGCGGCACCGGACTGGTTGGAGATGACCGCGGGCACGCCGGAACGCATGGCCTCCAGCGGGGATATTCCAAAAGGCTCCGAGACAGAAGGCATTATGTAGACATCCGACATGGCGAACATCTTCTGCACCTCCGCCCCCCTGAGGAATCCGGTGAAATGGAAACGGTCGGATATTCCCAACCTGGCGACGTAGCGGATGCAGCGGTTCATCATGTCCCCGCTTCCGGCCATCACGAAGCGCACGCCGTCGGTTCTCTTCAAGACCTTGGCGGCAGCCTCTATGAAATATTCAGGACCCTTCTGGAAAGTGATTCTGCCGAGGAAGGTGACCACCTTGTCGCGCACTCCCCTTTCGACTTTCAGATTCTCCCGACCGCTGAAATCCACCGCGTTGTGGACCGTCACGACCTTGGATGGATCGATTCCGTACTTGTTGATGACAATGTTTCTGGTGAGGTCGCTGACGGCCACGACCTTGTCGGCGGCCATCATCCCCCTCCTCTCGATGTCGTAGACACGGCTGTCGATCTGATCCTCCGTGCCCCGGTCGAACGACGTGGCGTGGACATGGACAACGAGCGGCTTGCCGGTCAGTTCCTTGGCCGCGATGCCGGCCAGATAGGTCAGCCAGTCGTGGGCGTGGATGATGTCGAATTCATCCTTGTGCTCCATCGCTATCGTGCCTCCGACCATCGCATAGTGGGCCACCTCCTCCATAAGGTTCGAGCCATAGCGTCCGGAGAAACGGAACTTCGTGCCGATGCACTTGGCAAGATTCTCGCTCTGGAGCCTGCGTTCCGACTCCACCATCTCGTGGAACTCCTCCGGATCCACGTAAGGGATCATGTTCGAGCCGATGCGCACGAACTTCACCTTGTCCAGAAACTCATCCACCGTCGAGCCCACAGACTCGACCGGGACATCACTGGCGCTGATGATCCTTGCGGCGCTCTGATCCTCGTCGCCGGAAGCGGAAGGCATCACAAACAAAGTCTGCACACCATTGTAGGCCAAGCCTTTGACGATTCCGTAGCAGGCCGTACCGAGTCCTCCCGCGATGTGAGGAGGAAACTCCCATCCAAACATCAAAACTCTCATAGTCCTACTCCTCCCTGTATTTGTTCTTAAGATACTCGACTTCCAGCAGGGCGGCGGTGCTCAGCGCCGAAGAGATCGCCCCGTGAGGCTCGTGAGGCGGGTCGCCATCGTAAAGTTCAGAGAAGGCTCCCACTCCGTGCTTGTTCAGATCCTCGTAGAAGCCGTTGACCAACCACTGGGCCTTGTTCAGGAAGGCCGGCCCCCTCATCTTGAAGCAAACCTCGCAGTACGGCCCCACAAGAGCCGGGCGGGTGCTTCCGTTGTGGTAGGCGAGATCCCTCTCGGTCTGGGTTCCCTCATAGACACCCTTGTACTCTGCGTGGCGAGGGGAAAGCGTGCGGATGCCCCTGCGCGTCACCAGCTCATTGTCAATTACTTGCAAAACCTTGCGAGCAACCTCGGCATCGACAGGCATCTCGTCTCCAAGGAGGGCGCAGAGCATGTTCGGACGAACCTCCAGATGCTGTCCGGCATTGTCCACATAGTCAGCCAGATAGCCGGCGCGGGCGTTCCAGAAGGTCTTCTGGTAGTTTTCCCTGACCAGATCCAGTATGTGCGACCATTCCTTCAGGAATGCGCTGTCTTTCTTTGAATATTCCCTTTCCATCGTCACGGCGAACAGGATGGAACGGAACCACAACGCGTTGGTCTCCACCTGATAGCCCGGTCTTTCGGTCACCGGCTCGCCGTCAATGTAGGCGTTCATCCACGAGAGAGCCCAATGGTCAAGCTGCGCCCAGAGAAGGCCGTTCGGCTGCATGGCGACCTCGCCCCTACGTCCGGGCAGATAGCTTTCAAGAATGCCCTTGACCGTCTGTCCGTACTTCTTCCAGACCGCCTTCGGGTCGGCGCCGAACTCTATGTAGCGCGAAAGGGTGTCGGCCAGGGTCAGCGGCGAGTCCACCTGCGTGGTCCGGTGGAAAAGGCGATCCTGATTGTCGGCGATAAGATTGTCGAGGATCTCCTCGAACTCGGCCTTGTCGCCATTGGCGTAAAGTGTCAGACCCGGCAGAGCCTCCAGGGTCTCCCTCAGAAGACCGGTGTAGAGCCAGGAGAAACCTGCGGTGATCATCTTGTGGCCTCCGCGGTCCTGCTTCAACAGATCGGCGCAATGCACGAGCTGCTCGTGGTAGGTGGTGATCCTTGCGGCCTTGGCCACATAGGAGTCGAACTTTCTCTTAAGCCCGGACGGGGTCGTCAGACCGACCGACGCGGAGAACACTATCGTGTCGCCCGGCTTCATCTCTGTCTCGAAATGTCCCGGGACATAGAGATCCTCCTTGCACGCGAACCCACGGCGGTACTCGTCGGAATAGGTCACGCCCTTGTACCAGCACGGGGTCGTCACGAAGGACACATCCTTTGTGTTGAACTGCATATTCAGATCCGGGAATCCGTCGTAGAGGTTGAAGGACATTCCGTTAGGAATCTCCCAGCCGTCGGTGCGCGCGTTCGGGTTCTCGTCCGTCAGGGCATGGATGTCGCGGAAGGCAAGGAACGGCGTGAGGAGCAGTCTGACCTTGGCCGGCGCCTTCACCAGTTCGAAACGGATCATCACCTGATCCGAATCCGGTACGAGAAGGATGCTTTTCGTGAAGGTGATCTCGCCGACCCTGTAGGTGATCTTAGGCACCGGATCAGCCTCGAAATCAATGATGTACTTATGGCCGCGCGGCTCATACACGCTGCCATAGCAATGGATGCCGAGATTGAACTGCTTTCCGTTCAGGATGAGGCTCTCGTCCAAAGAGGACAAGAGCAGGTGCTTCTTGCCTCCGAAAGCATCCACAGGCACAGCAAGCAGACCGTGATAACGCCTTGTGTTGCAAGTCACTATGGAAGTGTTGCAATAGGCTCCGGTCTTGTTGGCACAGATGATCTCCCTTTTCAGTGAATATGAAAGGTTGACCAACTCCGACTTGTTGAACTTCAAAAATGCCATAACGGTTAATATTATTATCTTTCGTTCTTCCCAATCAGCACAAGAGCACAACGGCTCGGAAGGTAGAGGCTCAGGCAGCCATCGACTGTCAGATGTTCCCCGTCGTTTTCGAGCCTTGCGAATCCGTCGAACTCCTTGGCGTCGGAATCAAGCGCCTTGACATAGCGTCCGGACGGGGCCGGAAACGCATAGTCGGCAAACGATTCCACTGGATTGAAATTGAGTGCAAAGATAAGGTTTTTACGCTTGAATATCAAGATTTTCTTTTCTTCGTCGGACCTCAAAAGCTCAGGCCTTGCGGCAAGCGCGCCGTATCGTTTTACAAGATGGATCATCGCCCTGTCGAAGTTCTGGAGACAGTGGTAGCGGAGCAGTCCGTTGTCCGCGAGAGACCACATCCTCCGGGCGTGCTCGTAACTCCAGCCGTTCCCTTCCCGAGGGAAATCTATCCACTCCGGATGGCCGAACTCGTTGCCCATGAAATTCAGATAGCCGTCACCGGCGGTGCCGATGGTGGCCAGACGGATCATCTTGTGCAGAGCGACCCCACGATCCACGACCGGATTCTTCGAATCCATATTCATGGAAAAGTACATCTCCTTATCGACGAGTCTGAACATCAAGGTTTTGTCACCAACCAGCGCCTGGTCGTGGCACTCCGCGTAGCTGATGGTCCTCTCGTCCGCCCGCTTGTTGGTCAGCTCGTACCACATTTCTCCCGGACTCCACTCCTCGTCCCTCTTCTCCTTGATCCACTTGATCCAATGGTCCGCCACGCCCATCGCCATCCGGAAGCCGAAGCCGACTCCTCCGGCCTCGAAAGGAGCCGCCAGGCCGGCCATACCGCTCACATCCTCCGCGATCGTGACGGCTTCCGGCTTGATCTGACGGATCAGCAGATTAGCCAGTCCAAGGTAGGTCACGGCGTTCTCGTCCACTCCGGCGTCGAAGTACGGTTCGTAGCCGTTGAAGTCCTTTCCCAGCCCGTGATCCCAGTAAATCATACTCGTCACACCGTCGAAACGGAAACCGTCAAGGTGATATTCCTCAAGCCAGTACTTGCAGTTGCTCAGGAGGAAGCGCACAACCTCGTCCTTGCCGTAATCGAAGCAGCGGGACCCCCAGGCCGGATGATGTCCCTGCGGACCTTTGTAGAAATAGAGATCCTCGCGGCCATCAAACAGGCTAAGGCCCTCATTCTCATTGCTGCAACTGTGCGAGTGCACGATGTCCATCACGACAGCCATCCCCATCCCGTGGGCCGTGTCCACCAGTTCCTTGAACTCCTCCGGCGTGCCGAAACGCGAGCTCAGCGCGAAGAAATTGGACACCTGGTAGCCGAAGGAGCCGTAATAGGGATGCTCCTGTAGAGCCATGATCTGGATGGTGTCGTAGCCGAGTCTCTTTACCCTCGGCAGCACGTTCTCCCGGAACTCGCCGAAAGTGGAGACTTTCCGCTCCTCGGAACTCATCCCGATGTGGCACTCGTAGATCAGCGGATGCGGCCTTCGCAGCACCCTGTCATTTTTCCATGAATATGCCTGCGCGGGATCCCAGACCTGGGCGCAGAAGACCTTGGTCTCCGGATCCTGCACAAGCCTGGTGCAGTAGGCCGGGATCCTCTCCCCGCCGCCTCCAGGCCACTCGATGAACAGTTTGTACAGCTCTCCGTGGCTGAGGAACAGAGGATCCAGCCTCAGCTCCCAGTTGCCGCTCCCCGCCGGCTTGAACTCATAGGCCGAAGTGCGCCTCCAGTTGTTGAACTCGCCGACAAGATAGATCCTGTTGGCGTTCGGAGCCCATTCCCGGATCACCCATGAGCCGTCCCCGCACTTGTGCAGCCCGTAGTACAGATGGTTGTTGACACTGGAGGCAAGCCCCTCCACGCCGTGGCCCGTCAGCCTGTCCGCCGCGTCAAGAATCCTCCCGTGCCGCGCCTCGATAGCCGCCTGAAACGGCTTAAGGTACGGGTCGTTGTCGTATATCCAGAGTTTCTTCTTCATAACCTTATTCAAAACAACTATAAATATACAAAAAAAATCACAACTTGCTTTCTCTCGGCTTGGGATTTGTGGAAAAAGCGGAAAAACCGTAACTTTGTCTGATTGTACCCTTAAGGGAATATGAAAGCGAAAGAGACTTTGAAAAGAATATGGTTTCCTATGGTTGTGGTGTGCGTCATCGCGCTCCAGGCCATCGGCATGGGCAACAGTCCGCTGGCCGGCGATCCCGGCTATGGATTTGTCTCCGCGGAAAAAGCATTGCAACCGGACACGATACGCTATCGGAACCAATTCATCGGCAAGGTGACGGGGAAGGAGGACACCTCCGATTTCCTCGCCCTGATCGACACGACACGGTACCTGACCGCGAGAGACACGATCTTCCCTCCGGACTCGCTGAAGGACATCGACCCTTTCCGCTACAAGTACTACGTCGCGATCCTGGACTCGCTGACACACAGGATCGTGGTCGATTCCCTGAAGACGGCGGGAGACTCCATCGACTGGCCGAGGGTCGATTCGCTTTACTACCTTGACTCGGCGGCCAGGAAGAAGGCCGAGTTCGACGCCTGGTATGCCGGACTCTCGAAGATTGAACGGAAAAAGTACGATTTCGAGGTCAAGGAGAAATTGAAGAAGCATCTCGCGGACAGCGTCCTTAACGTGAAGGACAGCCTTAAGGCGCGGAGAGACAGCATAAAGGAGGCCACGCCGAGGATCCTGGAGACCTTCGCGCTTCCGGACTCGCTTCTCTACAAAAGAATAATCCACTGGACCCACGAGCGGGAATTCCACAAGATGGATGTCAGCGAGCCTGACACGAGCTACAACTACTGGCTGCACGACTACCCGTTCCGGCGCAAGGACGTGAACGCCACATGGTTGGGTGTAGCAGGCTCGGCAGTCCAACACTACAACTGGTTCAACCGCGAGAGCGAGAACGGAGTGTCGTTCTACAATCCTTACGAGGCGTGGACCTACTCGGCCAGGACGCTTCCGATGTACAACACCAAGACTCCCTACACCGAGTTGTCCTACTTCGGAACCCTTTTCGCCGACTCCCAGAAAGAGTCCGACAACCTGCACATCCTGACGACACAGAACATATTCCCGGAGCTGAACCTCACTCTTGAATATGACCGCTTCGGCGGCAACGGTATCATGCAGAACGAGAAGACCGTGAACAAGACCTTCGTCACCTCTGCCAACTATCTGGGCAAACGCTACATGATGCATGCCGGCTACATCCACAACAAGATCATGAGGAACGAGAACGGAGGAACAAGCGACAACTCCATGGTCAGGGACACCACACTCGACGCCAGAGAGTACCCGGTCTACCTGAGCAAGGCGTCCTCTTCCGTGATCCGGAACACCTACTTCATCGACCAGCAGTACAGGATTCCGTTCACCTTCATCAAGAACATCCAGGAAAAGAAGATTGACAAGGCTCTGAGGGACAGCATCGTGGCTTCCGGTGACACGGTCATGATAGCATCCTTGGACAGCATCGTCGCCCTGAGGAGGGAGGCCAGGCAGGCGGCGGACACCCTGGGAGACGACAGGGTCACGACCGCCTTCATCGGCCACAGCAGTGAGTATTCCGTGTTCAGAAGGAGCTATGAGGATCAGATCACTGACGAGGTCGGACGGAAATTCTACAACAACGTCTTCAACTATCATCCGACCAGCTCATTCGACTCGGTCAGCGTGAGGAAGCTGGAGAACAGGGTTTTCATAAGGCTCCAGCCTTGGTCCGACCAGGCGATCGTCTCGAAACTGAACGGAGGTATCGGCAACAGGATCCTGAGTTTCAGCTCCTTGGATCCGACATTCCTTAAAGGAACGACCAACACGGTGTGGAACTCGGCTTTTGTCTATGCGGGTGTCGAGGGACAACTGAAAGACTACATCCACTGGGACGCCACCGGCGACTATGTGTTCCTGGGAGACCAGATGAACGACCTGTCGGTCAAGGCCAACGCAAGACTGGACTTTCATCCGTTCCGGCGCGCCAAAAAGAGTCCGGTCACCCTTGACATTCATTTCGACACATCGCTGGAAGAGCCTGAGTACTACCACCAGCACTACTATTCAAACCACTACAGGTGGGACAATGACTTCGGGAAGATCTCTACCACCAGACTCCAAGGCGGCCTGAGCGTACCAAGATGGAAGTTGGGAGCAAGGGTGGGCTACGCGCTGCTTTCCGGCAACATCTACTACGACACCACGGGGGTGGTGCGCCAGAACAACTCTCCGATGAGCGTCCTCAGCGCTTCCCTTGACAAGAATTTCGCGCTCGGGCCTGTCCGTCTGGACAACAGGTTCCTGTTCCAGATCTCATCCGACGAGGATGTGCTGCCGCTGCCTAAACTGGCGATAAACTCCAGACTCTACATCCAGTTCGACGTAAAGAAGAACATCATGCAGATGCAGATCGGAGCGGAAGGATGGTACAACACAAAGTTCTACTCTCCGGCCTGGAATCCGGCTGTCGGCGCGTTCCACAACCAGAAAGAGGAGAAGTACAGCAACGGGCCGGTGATCGACGGGTTCGTTAACGTGCAGTGGAAAAGAGCGTGCATATTCGTGAAAATCCAGAACATCGGGAACGGTTGGCCGATGGACAAGGCTGACTATTTCAGCGCCCACCACTACATCCGCACCCAGAGCTGCATAAAATTAGGGGTCTACTGGCCTTTCTACATCCAGCCAAGGAGCAACAAGGCGGTCAACGCCGGCTCTGGACTTTCCGGAGGCTCCGGCAGCGGTGGCAGCGGCGGAGGCGGCGGTTTCGGCGGCGGCTTCGGAGGTGGCTTCGGCAGAGGTTCCGGCGGTGGAGCCGGAGGACTCGGCGGATTCAATTAATGCACTCACTGCCTATGGGATTGAAAAGAGTCACGAAGAAATTTCTCAAGTACATGATACCAACCTTGTTGGTTCTTCTAATCATTCCATTAGGCGAGATAAGACGCAACCGGAAAGAGTCAGGCTCCGTCTTCCGCGGAAGCCCGGTCAGATGCGCCATCAAGCTCCAGGAAAAGATGTCGGACGGATTCCTGACCGGCTACTGCTACGAAATGACCGAGCGCCTAGCCGCCCACCTTAAAGACTCCGCAATGATATTCCTCGCCGATGCGGACGCGCCTTATCTGGACTCCCTGCTTCTGGACAGCCTCGACATCCTCGTCGTGCCTTCGTCCGAGACACCGGCATATTCAGAAAAAGGAGAGGTCATGTCCTTTCCGATAGGGGACGGCAAAGCCGCCTGGGTGGTGAAAGCCGACAAAAGAAGGCAGAAGGAGATCATCCGTTGGATGAACAGTTTCAACGGAACCAATGAACATGCCTACGTCCACGACCGTTTCTTCAACGGCTACAACCCTTACCGCAAAGGCGTGAGGAAGAAGGCCGGAATCATCAGCCCCTACGATGAGATTATCAAGGAAAACGCTAAAAAGATCGGATGGGACTGGAAACTGTTCGCCGCCCTGGTCTGGAGCGAGTCCCGGTTCAGAATCCAGGCCAGCTCTCCACGCGGGGCGCTGGGTCTCATGCAGATGATGCCTCGCACAGCCGACCGCTATGACATTGAGAATCTTCTGGATCCGAAGGAGAACATCGAGGCCGGCGCCGCCTACATCGCCAGACTGCAGAACAAGTTCAGAGACACCGCCTTGAACAACGAGGAACTTGTGAAGTTCACACTTGCCGCCTACAATGCCGGAGAAGGCCGCATCTATGACTGCGTCAACCTGGCACGTTCCCAAGGAGTCAATCCGTCCACATGGGAGAGTCTCTGCGCCGTGCTGCCGCAGATGAGCCAGGACTCCATCAAGTTCGTGGAGGATGTCAGATACGGGAAGTTCAAGGGAAGAGAGACCATGGCCTACGTCAAGGCCGTGCTGAACCAGTACGACATATTCAATGGCACAACGCCGAGATACAAGGTCCAGCCTGCGGACACCGCGCTGACGCCGGCAAGAGAGACCGTGGATGCCGGGGAAATCCTATTGAGTCCTGACAGTCTGAGCCGGATCGACCTTGGAGATGAACAGGCAAGGGATCAGGAGCAGGAGCATGATGACCAGCCAGGAAAGCAGGTCAGCGGCAAGCACGGCCGGTAGATTGACGCTCACCGGGACATACGGCACGAAATAGTTCTCAGGGTTCAGTTTCAGGACGTGGGTCCATTTCTGGATCCCGCACAGAAGCAGCGCCACGGCGTTCCCGGCCAACATTCCCTTGAACACGATCACGGAAGCCACCCGAAGGAAGACCTTGGCGATAGATTTGTCAGTCATTCCCAATGACTTGAGCGTACCTATGGTGGAGATGTTGCGGAACAGCATTATCAGAAGCCCGGAGATCATGTTGAATCCGGCGACGATTGTCATCAGGACAAGGATGAACAGGACATTGAAGTCGATGAGGTTCAGCCAGTCAAAGATCTGCGGATAGCGGCTGATCACCGATGTGGCGATCAGGATGTCGTCATCCTCGTCGGCCAACGCTGTCGCGATGTGCCCCACCTCATCCGTAACGGCGCGCATCCCGGCATCGGTCTTCGCCCCCGGAGCCAATGTCAGTTCCAGAACCGAGGCCTCATCCGAAGACCATCCGTCAAGTCTTTGAAGATCAGCCATGTCCGCAAGCACGACGATGTTGTCCGTGCCGTCCATCACACCTTCGTAGACACTGACAATGTTGAAATTGCGAACCTTGATCTTCTCGCCTACAAAATAGGTGAGAAGCCTGTCACCCACCTGGAGGTCAAGCATTTCCGAAAGCCTGACCGGGATGGACACCCCAAGTTTCACCGAATCAGCCTCGGAAACCGCCCCCGGCGTTCCCTTGAAGAGCACTCCGTGGATGCTCTCGCCTTTTTTGACGATACCGGCGCGATAGACGGCGGGCGTGATGCTCTTGACCTCGGGAATCTTCTCTATCTCAGGGAGGTAGCTTGGCGAGACCGAGATCGGGGACGACTCGTTGATGTAGTTCATGTCCACCGGCATCAACTGCACGTCGCCCGTAAGGTCTGAAATGCCGTCACGGATCTCGTTCCTGAATCCGGACGAGACCGAGACGGCGATGATCATAATAAGGAAAGAGACAGCGATGGAAACCACCGCTATCTTTCCTCCGAAACGGAGGCGTCCGGCTATGAACCTTGACGCGTCCAAAAAATTATTCCTTTATGAATATGCTTGTGCCGGGACAGGCCACTGAAGCCGCTTCACAACTTCCGGATAATCGCTAATGAATATTCCAGACCTATCCCGATTGAAACTTTTACCAGATGTGAACCCTTTCGCTTTCAGGCCGCCACATCGGATCGCCCTCCTTGATGCCGAAAGCGTCGAAGAATGTCTGGAAGTTCCTCAGGGACACGTTGACTCTGTTCACGGCAAGAGAATGGACATCGAGTTTCGTAAGGCGCACCTTCTCCTCGTCGGTAGCGTTCTGCGCCCAGATCGCACCGTAGGAAAGGTAGAACCTCTGATCCGGGGTGAAGCCGTCGATCAGGCCGATGTTCTTGCCGGCGATGGCGTTCCTCATCGCCGTGTAGGAGATGCTGAGTCCGCCGTGGTCTCCGATGTTCTCACCGAGGGAGAGTTTGCCGTTGGCATGGACTCCAGGGACGATCTCGACCTCGTCGAACTGGGCCACAAGCACCTGAGACTTGGCGTTGAACTTCTCGGCGTCCTCCGCCGTCCACCAGTCGGACATATTCCCGTCCTTGTCGAAGAGTCGTCCCTGGTCGTCGAATCCGTGGGACATCTCGTGACCGATCACGACTCCGATTCCTCCATAGTTGACAGCATCGTCTGCATCGGCGTTGAAGAACGGCGGCTGAAGGATGGCAGCAGGGAAGCAGATCTCATTGGTCGTCGGGTTGTAGTAGGCGTTGACGGTCTGAGGAGACATGCCCCATTCCGTCTTGTCGGTCGGCTTGCCAAGCTTGGACATGTTGTCGGCTGTGTACCAGGCTCCGGCTGCGCGGAGATTCTCGTAGTAGCTCTTCTGCGGATCGATGTCCAGCGTAGAGTAATCCTTCCACTTGTCAGGGTAGCCGACCTTAACTGTGAAGTTGTCCAGTTTCTCGTGGGCCTTGGTCTTTGTGGAATCGCTCATCCAGTCGAGCTCGTCGATGTGCTGGCTGAAGGCCTTCTTGAGGTTATCAACGAGATCCAGCATCTTGGTCTTTGAGGACTCCGGGAAGTACTTCGCGACATACATCTTGCCGACAGCCTCGCCGAGGATGCCGTTAGGAGCCTGCATAGCCCTCTTCCAGCGAGGCTTCTGCTCCTTGACTCCGGACATCTGAGTGCTGAAGAAGTCGAATGACGCGGCGTAGAAGTCATCGCTGAGAGATCCGGTCGCGCCCTGGATGAGCTGGCCGGCCACATAGTCCTTGAGGACAGCGAGGTCAGCTCCGCCGAAATATTCGCAGAAAGCCTTGAAGAACGAAGGTTCGCTGACGATCAGTTTCTGCTGGTCGGCGATTCCTCTGGTCTCGAAGTAGAGTTTCCAGTCGAAGCCAGGGTAATTCTTGATGAGTTCCTCGGTGCTGCAAGGGTTGTACTGAGCCTGGATATTCCTTTCCTGAACGCTGGTCCAGGAGTTGGTGGCGAGGACATCCTCGACCGCGAGAGTATTGGCGGCAGCTTTCTCCGGCTCGGCCACTCCGGTCAGGGTGAATATCTTGGCCAGGAAGTTACGGTAGCCTTCCTTGATCGCCGCGTTCTCGGCCTCGACGTAGTAGTCACGGTCGCCGATTCCGAGGCCGCCCTGTCCGAGATAGAGTATCTGGTTGTCGCTGTCGGCGAGGTCGGACATCACGTAAGCCCCGAAGAACGAGCTTTCGGAGACGTCGTGCAGCCCGGCTATGATCTTCACAAGAGCGTCCTTGTCGGCAGCCGCATAGATCCCATCGACATATTCCTTCAAAGGAGCAGCCCCCTCGGCGTTCAGCCTTGTGGAGTCAAGTCCCTGCTTGTAGAGGTCGGAGATCTTCTGCTCGACCGTGCCTTTTTCCGTTTTCAACGTTCCCATCTCGGCAAACAAGTCGTTGAGTCTCTTGACGTTGTTCTCCCTCAACTGGTCGAATGAGCCGAAACGGGCGAACTCTGGCTTGAGAGGGTTGTTCTTCTGCCATCCGCCGGTCGAGTACTGGTAGAAGTCAACCGCCGGAGAGACCGTGGTGTCAAGGTTGGCCAGGTCGATCGCCGGCACCTTCTCCACCTGTTGTTTAGGGCCGCATGCAGCCATAGCAAGCGCTGAAGCCATAATCACGAAACTTTTTTTCATATCCTTTGAATATATTCATTCTACTTCGTTCTGCAAATGTAGTGATTTTATCATAAAAAACGGCTCAATCCCCCTTCCGCGAAAAAGGGGCTGTCGCAGGGGGCTCGTGAGCAGGAAAGGCGCTTTTGCTCACGAAGGG
>ENA-OOSO01000086-OOSO01000086.1-human-gut-metagenome-genome-assembly--contig:-NODE-86-length-14409-cov-1.935767_pt1 | contig 14409 bp, 10 predicted proteins | sample MGYA00241313_ERZ501221 | MGnify/ENA primary metagenome ERZ501221 (study PRJEB25962, sample SAMEA2042499) | human gut metagenome | biome: human gut; feature: human-associated habitat; material: faeces...
GAGCCTGTGGTTCGACAGGGCTCACCAACCGCCGAAGTAACCGACAACGGCAAAGGTGTCTCAACAATTGATGCGACATCTCCGGTCGCTGAGCCTGTCGAAGCGACCGACAAAGGAAGAAGAGCCTTCTTGGTAGGCGGTGCCGCTGTCATCGGAGGATCACTCTTGTCTTCCATTCCGATGAGGGCCGAAGAAGAGGAGATCAAGGACAAGAAGCGAGATGGAGGATTCGCCGAGGTGCTTCCAAAGAAAGCCCCGAACAGAAAAACGCCTATTACTCCATTCGGTTCCGAGAGCGTGGAGAAGTTCTATAAGCACTGTACGGCCTGCCAGCTCTGCGTGACCGTCTGCCCGAACAATGTTCTCAGACCATCCTCCAGACTTGAGCACCTGATGCAGCCAGAGATGTCTTTTGAGAAAGGCTACTGCCGTCCGGAATGCGTGAAATGCTCCGAGGTCTGCCCTGCTGGAGCCATCCTGAAGATCACTCCTGAGGAGAAAACCGAATGGAAGGTCGGCACTGCCGGCGTGAACTATGACCTCTGTGTCGTGAACCGTGACGGGGTCAGCTGCGGAAACTGTGCCCACCACTGCCCTGTCGGAGCGATCAGGATGGTCAGGAAGAATCCTGATGACGAGAAGAGCCCAAGGATCCCTTCGGTCAACGAGGAGAAGTGCATCGGCTGCGGAGCGTGCGAGAATCTCTGCCCGTCCCGCCCGATAAGCGCCATCACCGTCAATGGGTACAGTGTTCATCATAATGTGTAACCGGTCTTTGAGACAAGCCTTCTGAAGGGACATATTCAGAAAAAGCGGTCTCGACAAATTCCATGAATATGAAAGAGAATATTAACAGAAGAGAATTTCTCAAACAAGCCGGTGCCGGGACAGCGGCCGTGGGAGCCGTGGCTCTTGCCGGAGCGTGCGCCCCTAAGAAGACAGCCGAGGCCATCCTTGACGATGGTTCCAGTGAAGATGTGCTGGAGAACGGTAAGATGGAGATGCGTGAGAATCCGGGCAACGGGGACATGGTTTCCCTGCTGGGTTACGGATGTATGCGCTTCACGATGAAGAAGGACGAGAGTGGGAAGGATATCGTGGATCAGGAGAACGCCAACAAACTGATTGACTACGCCTTGGCTCACGGAGTCAACTACTACGACACATCTCCGGTCTATCTCCAGGGACTTTCCGAGGAGGCTGTAGGCAATGCACTCAGCAGACATCCAAGGAACTCCTACTACATCGCCACGAAGCTGTCCAACTTCAGTGATCATTCCAAAGCGGCATCCCTGAAACTGTACAACGACTCGTTCAGGTACCTCCAGACAGACTATCTGGACTACTACCTGCTTCACTCTCTCGGCCGTGGAGGCCTGGAGGCTTTCGATGACAGGTTCGTGAACAACGGAATGATGGATCTGCTTCAGGCAGACCGAGAGAAAGGCAAGATACGTCAACTCGGACTTTCATTCCACGGAAACCAACAGCAGTTCGACGAGCTACTGAAACTGCACGACAAGTACCACTGGGATTTCGTGCAGATCCAGATGAACTATTTCGACTGGAAACACGCTGACGGCCAGCGCAATGTCAACGCCGAGTACCTGTACGACGAGCTGGACAAGAGGGAGATTCCGATCGTGATTATGGAGCCTCTCCAAGGTGGCCGTCTGGCCAATCCGGCGGAAAGTGTCGTGAACAGGCTAAAGGAGCGTGATCCGAAAGCCTCACTCGCTTCGTGGGCGTTCAGATTCGTGGGATCGTACCCGAGAATCCTGACGGTGCTGAGCGGAATGGTCTATCAGGAACATCTTGAGGATAACCTGCGCACATTCAAGGACTTCAAGTACTTGACCGACGAGGAGAAAGAGTTCCTCGGCACCGAGATCGCCGGCATAATGGCCAGCTTCCCGACCATAAACTGCAACGACTGCAAGTACTGTATGCCTTGCCCTTACGGAGTCGATATTCCGGGAATATTCAAGCACTACAACGAATGCGTCAACGAGGGCGAGATCGCCCAGAGCACCGAGCAGGAGAATTACCGCAAGCTGCGCCGGGCCTATCTCGTGAGCTACGACCGGGCCATCCCGTCCGTCCGCCAGGCCAACCACTGCATCGGTTGCAAACAATGCATCGAGCATTGCCCTCAAAGCATCTCCATTCCTCGTGAGCTCCGCCGCATCGAGGCCTACGTCGAGAAGTTGAAAAGGAACACATTGTAATGAATATAATCTATGCGATGCTTCGACAATAGATACGCCAAAGCGACAGAAGCACCAACACAGAAGAAAATTATTCGTCACAGACGCTGAATATTCAAAGGTTTTGATTATCTTTGCAGTCCGCAACTAAAAATGCGGACCATTGGAGAGATGCTCGAGTGGCTGAAGAGGCACGCCTGGAAAGCGTGTGGCCTCCTAAAGGGGCTCGCGAGTTCGAATCTCGCTCTCTCCGCAAATTTTTAACGGCTTTGCAGATTGTTCCGCAAAGCCGTTTTTATATTATGTTTATGTCCAGTCACTTCGACAGGCTCAGTGACTGACTTACATTAATCGGTTCGATTATCCCAATACGCCTAACAAAAAAAGGGAACCCGCATACTGCGGATCCCCATACCAATTATAAATGAAATCGATTCTTTGATTGATTGTTACTCGACTTTGATTGCAACCTCTCCGGTCTTGCCGTCCTTGTCGGTCACGGTAAGTGTGGTGGTTCCGGCCTTGACACCCTTCACGGTGATGGCAGCCTCTTTCACGATGGCGGTAGCGACAGCCGCATCCGTAACCTTCACTGTGTATGGAGCGGTACCTGACTTGACTGTGACAACCTCTTCCTTCTCAACTCCGACAGTAACCTCGGCCTTGTCAAACTCCAGCTTCTCTGCCGCAGCCTTTACCGTTACGGTAAACGAACCCGTCGTCTGATTTTTGTCTACTACAGAGATCGTGGCTGTTCCCCCTGCCACTCCTGTAACAGTGATCTTTTCTTTCTCCACCTTCACTGTGGCTATCTTCTCATCGCTTGACTTTACCGTGAAAGGCTGTGTGCCGTTCTTCACGGTAACCTCAACGGTCTTACCAACCTCAACCTCAGCCTTCGTCACACTGAATGTAAGAGGATCCGGAGTTTTGTTTTCGTTCTTGTCGCAAGAGACGAATGCGAATGAGCAGAGGCAGAGGGCTGCCGTCACAACTGAACTGAAAAAACTTTTCATTAGTTTAAATCTTTAATTGTTAATAATAGTTTAAGTACCGTAAGACCGTTCCCGGTCCGACGCATTACTAAATCATCTCCGCCGGAAACCTTGCATAAAGTTTTCAAAAAATTCACCAGAAGCCGAGACCCTTAAACACGCCGTGGCGGATAAATCATTATAAATGAATATATTGAATAGGTCATCCAGTCCTTGTTTTAGCAGGAGAACAATATAGCAACAGACGAATAATCAGGATATTAGCCGCCACGCAAATATTAACATATACCCGAGAACAGAACATAGACACTAGCGAGTGGGTTGGCTTTCGATCTGGATGTCCGTGCCGAGGGCAGAATTGATGAGGTTCAGGATTTCCTGGAGGGAGGACGTGGAGAACTCTCCGCTCAGGCTCCGGGATTCACCGGACGAATGGCCGGCATCAAAAGCAACGAGCGTGACATCGTAATATTCAGAGAGCTCGGAGAGAACTTCTGGCAGCGGGGTGTTGTCGTAGATAAACTCGCCGGTGGCCCATGCGGCAGGGTTAGGGTGTTTCGGAGTGATTTCAACTGGCTTTGACGCAGCCGGATCCAAAACCGCTGACTGTCCCTTGGTCAGGATCATGGCTTCTTCGCCAGACCTTATGGCAGAGAAGAGGACCTTGCCCGAGACAACGCTCACGCTGATGGGATCCCGAGAGTCAACCTGAAAGCGGGTGCCGAGGACTTTGACGAAACCGGATCCGGCATCAACACGGAAAGGGGCGCGGTCATCGTGACGGACGTTGAAATAAACCTTGCCTGTCATCTGGACCAGACGCTTGTCCTTGTGCTTCTGGAGACGAAGGGTGGATCCAGGGGCAAGGGTAACGGACGAGGAATCCGGAAGAGTGAAGGTCTGGGCAATGTCGTAGGCGGCATAGTCGGTCCATGAGGTTAGCCATGAAAGATAAAGGAATATGCCGACAGCGGCCACTGCCGCGACTCCGGCGATGCGTTTCAACATCACAGTGCGCTTCGACAGGCTCAGCGACCGACGCAAGGAGCCGTTCTGCGACCGTGCCAAGGCTTTCTTCGGGTCAAAGCGGTTCTCTTCGTAGGACTTGGCCACGAAGTCTATCATTCTGTCTTCGTTGGTTTTCATGCAATTACTTTTTTATATTCTGATTCCAGATACTTCAACAAGCTCAGTGACCGAAAAGTTTCGACAGGCTCAGCGACCGGACTTTTACCTTTACCGGAGACGCATTTGAAGAAATATGTCACCGTGCCTCTTTGGACGGATTCTGACGAATAATCATAGAATACGGTCTCCGCTTTTATGGACAAGACATCGAAATCCTTAAACTCACAAACAATGTCCTTGAACACATAAAGCTGTTTCTTATATCCCATATCGTCTTCAAATTCCCGTCCTGGAAAGGTTAACGACTGCGGGAATGTTCCATCGGCTTCGATCTCAAAAGCCTCGTACAAACTATATGGCTCCCACCATACTTCCGACCGCCAATTTGGGTAGATATACAGTTGAGCGACCCTGCATTCCCAGACAATTCTAACTTTATATGCAAAGGTTTCATCCATATCCACATTGAGATGGCGCAGCTCGCGACCACCCAAAGCCGTGGATAATTCCGTCAGGAAATCCGGATCCGAGATCCCGTCATCATTCAGGTCAATTCTGCCTTCACTCCATTTTGCGGATTCAATAACATATTTCCCAACGATGCGGTCCATCGTGGCGGTGGCGGCGTCGGACATCCAATAGTCGATCTTCTCCTGACAGGAGCAAAGCAGCAGGAGAGCCGCAAGGGCATATTCAATTCTTTTCATATCAGTCGATTTCATAGTCAGTGGATGTCATCACGGAGACGAGGCCGATGCCGTCGCCGGTCACATTTGTCGGATAAGGCTTGTCGGCGAAGAAAGTCAGACCGGCAAGGTCAGAGTTCTCAAACCAAGCGGCGTTGATGTAGTTGTAGGTCTGGCGGTCAAGAGCCAGAAGACGCACTGTCACGCCAGAGATTCCGCCCCTGAGCAAAGAGATTTTGAATATGTGGGAGCCACCCTCGAATCCAGTGTCAGTGAATATATTGTACTCATTGGCGAAATAATCGGACTCGGAAAAACTAAGATTGATTCCTGGATTGAGGAGCGGTTCGCTTGAATTGTCTATTTCCAATCGCTTATTGTAGGCATAGCCGAAATTCCAGGCCTGTAGCATATAATAGTTTTTCTCGCCCGGTTTGTCTTTCACATGCACTCCCATTCCCAAAGTCTTGATGTAGTCACTGCCTTTGGATGATTTCCTGTTAAGGTGGGTCGTGTCCACTCCATCAATGACAGGCGCGTCCAAGGCCACGGTCGTCGCCTCAGCCCTCATCCCTTCAGACTCCACGACAACCCGGACCTCATCTCCAGCCTTGAAATCAGCCCTGAACTTGAACACATTATGGTACAGAAGTCCATCCGCTTTCTCAACATTATCAGAGGTCGCCACCAGTTCACCATTGACCCAACATTCAAGATAGCCGGACTTCAATTTTTCCGCCTTTTCGTGAGTGCTGACACCGACGCAGACAGTGTGTGTCGTGTCGCCCGTTGACATCAAGGCGTTGACCAGCAGCATCTTCTCCGGACCGGGCAGATCTACGGGGATATATTCCTCACAAGAGATAAAAGCCATCGAGGCGACAAGGGCAAGTATGAATATCTTAGTTCGCATATTCATTAGAATTTAAAGGTATAACTGAACGACGGCAGGAAAGTGAGGAAAGAGCGCTTCGAGATCGCGGGCTTCCACTCCCCTTCCTTCTCGTAGGCATCATAGACGCACCAGGAAGGGTTCTGCGCACAGTAGAGGTTGTATATTCCGAAATTCCAGATCCGCTCGCCGTGACGTTTTTGCTTCCGGAAGTTGACGCTCACATCAAGGTGATGCGTCGGAGGCAGACGATAGTTGTTGCGTCCGCTTACATAGTCAACAGCCACATCATCGCCGTCAGGGGTGATGAACGCCGAGCCTCTGGTCGGGATGGTCATACAGTTTCCGCTGAGAAACGCCCAAGAAGCGGTGAGGTCGATTCTTGAGTTGAATTTATGGTTCACAGTGGCATTGATTACGTGCCTCCGGTCGAACTGAGCAGGGAACCAGCGGCCATCGTTGATGCTGCCGTCACGGAAGATTCTCTCCGCTTTGGAGAGGGTGTACGCCAAGGTGCCGGTGGTCTTGCCGACAACTTTGCGGGCATAGAGTTCCAGTCCGTAGGCTCGTCCCTCCCCCATCGAGACGTTGTCCTCCCAATTGACGGAAGATGACAGGGCTAGACGGCCGTCTTTATATTCAAGTACATTGTCTGTCCTCTTGTAGTAGCCTTCAAGGGAGAATTCCCAACCTTTCAGGCCGGTGTAATACGCTCCGGCTGAGACGAGGTCTGATGTCACGGGACGGATCTCGGCGGTGATCGGCACCCAAAGGTCGGTTGGGATGTCCAGAGTCCCGGAGGTCAACTGATGGACGTACTGCGACATCCTTGAATATGCCGTCTTCGCCGACCAGTCGTCAGAGATGTCGAATTTGGCGGAAATTCTTGGCTCGGGGCAGAAATAGAACCTGCCTCGCACATTGAAAAGGCTTAGATGCAGGCCTGGGTTCAAAGTCAAGCGGTTGCCGACGGAGATGTCGTCCTCGATGTAAAGCGACATCTCATTGCCGTTTACCCGTCGGCTGGCCGCGTCGCTGTAAGTCGTGTCGGCGAAGACGCGGCTGTCGTTCACGTCCTTGATACGTGATTTTGTGATTTCGGGACGGTAGCCGTGGCGGACATATTCTCCGCCGAACTTGATCAAATGGTTGGTTGAAGGAGTATAGTCAAAATCCGCCTTGAGACCCGCGTCAAGGATTCCGGAGGAGTAGTCGCTGACGCTCCGGAACGAAGTCTCGCCAAGTTCGGATTTCTCCAAGTTTTCCGCGACGGAGTGTATTCCCATCCGATAAAGGTTGCCGTAGGCTGTGAAATCAGCGAACAGTTTGTTGTTGAATATGTAGGTCCACCTTGCGGACAGCACATTGTTGCCCCAGTTCAAGTTCAGGTTGGACTCATCCTCGGTCAGCATCGTGTAAGGCTCGTAATCCGAGCCATAGAACCGCTTGCTGGATTTGGATTTGTCCTCGTAGCGGAAATAGTCCCGTCCGCTGTAGAACCCGATCCAACCTCTGCTCCGATCGGAGAACTTGTGGGAAACCTTGGCATTGACATCGTAGAAGGCGTAGTTCAGCGGACTGCCCGCCCATTTGATGACACGATCGAAAAGGAACGTGTGCATCCCTCTTGCGCTCAGGGAGAAAGTCGTGTTCCCGTTCTTCAAAGGTCCTTCCAGATGGAATTTCTCGGCAAGAAAGCCGGCGGTGACGCTTCCTGAGATTTTCTTAGAGTTGCCGTCGTTGGTACGCACGTCCACCACGCTGGAGACCCTGCCGCCGTACCGCGCCGGGAAAGAGCCTTTGTAGACCGTGACTTTCTTGACGGCTTCGGGAGTGAAAACAGACAACAGTCCGAAAAGATGGCTGACATTGTAAAGCGATGTCCCGTCCAGAAGCATCAGATTCTCGTCCGCGCCGCCTCCACGGACGTATATTCCCGAAAAGCCTTCGTTGCCGCCTTGCACGCCAGGCATCATCTGGAGGGTCTTCAGAACATCCTTCTCGCCGAGGACAACCGGAGTGTTGGCGATGAGCTCGTTAGGGACTTCAATCGCCCCCATATACGTGGAGCGGATTCCGGCATCCTTGCGGGCGGTTATCCGCGCGCTCCTGATCTCTGCAGACGAAGCCAATGCCACATTTAGCGTGAGATCCTTTTTCAAGGAGATTCTCTTTGTCTTGGAGGCGCATCCTATGTAGGAATATGTCAGTTCTACCTCTCCCTCGGGAAGCGTCAGGGAATAAAAACCAAAGTTGTTGGTGGAGGTGCCGGTCATTCCTGCCGCTGAGCGGCCTTCCTTACCGGTCCCTGTGTTTCCAACCCGGCCGGTCGCTGAGACACTTTGGGTCGCAGAGCCTGTCGAAGCGACAACTCCCGCCCCGATCAGCGTCTCCCCCGTCGCCTCGTCCGTGACATACCCACAAACCGTATAATGTTTCTTGGCCGGAACGTCACGTGTCAGAACCACATACCCGCCACGAACCTCCCACTTGATTCCCGTTCCTTCCAGAAGTCTGCCCAAGGCCTTCTCCAGCGTCAGCCCCTCGACGGAAGTCCCCTCATAGTTCTTATCAAGAAGTTTCCCGAGTTCCGAATCATAAACAAACCGCACACCTAACCGCTCCTTGAGCCTGTCCAAGTTCATTGAGACCGTCTCATTATCTTGCGAAAGACAGTCAAACGAGACTTGTGGCAAAGCAAGAATCACCAGTAAAACACCTTTGACAAGATTTTTCATCATCTCTCATTTTAAAACTCATCTACTGCCCGAATCCTATTAGGGTAGTTTCACAAGTAAGACGCAGCGATTCTAAAAAGTACCATCCTTTTTCTGAAATATTCTCAAATATAACAATATTCTTCACAATACGTCAATAACACTCAGGTGCGCGAATATGCTCGCACCTGGAAGTGCAACTAGCTAGCCTTCAAGCAGATGACATTTTAGGTGCGCAAGGTTTTTCACACCTGGAAGAGCGGGGACCTATGGTTTACGGGGCAGAAAACGTACGGCAAAAGCTCCTTGTTAGCCGCTCCTTCTCAAGGCTTAAGGCGATGTCTGAATATTCTAGAGCGACATCAGGAAGAGGATGACCTTCTTGACACCTTGGCGGATAGCCTCAAGTGCCTTGCTGATCTGGTTACGTACGGTGTTCTCGGAAAGGCCGAGCGACTGAGCGATCTCGCTATACTTCATCCCGTCGCGGCGGCTCATCAGGAATATTCTCCTCCTTTTGGCCGGAAGGCGGTCAATGGCCGACCAGATCCGCGCCTCTTTAACGGAATTGTCCACGGCCTCATCATCGGAAATCGCCACGTCATCCTCAACCGGAAGTATCTCATTCTCAAGGCTGTCCAGCGACACATCCTGCCGTTGCCTCCTGATGGCATCAATGCACCGATTCCTCACAGCCGTGTAAAGATAAGCCCTCGGACTATCAATCCCGTCACTCGCCGCCTGCTTCATCCAATATGCCGTGAAAGCCTCCTGTACCAGATCCTCGATCAGATCCTTGTCCTTGAGATAGTGCAGCGCATAGACACACAAAGGCCTGTAGTAAAGCCTGAACAAAGAATCTATGTCCGCTGTCCGCACCATAACACCGCAAAGTTAACCACTCCCTGGCATATTGCCAAATTCTCGTCCACACAAGGCAAAACAAGGCAAGAACTCGGGCACAATGCAAAAGTGCCTCCTCAACAATTGAGTAAGTACTTAGAAAACAGCCACTCATAAACATTTTCAAAGCTTTCTCGACAAAATTATAACTTCGGTTATTATAATCACAGTTATAATTTTCCGTGCAAGTACTGAAAACAAATGACATTCAAAGACATAGACAATATAGGAAAAAATATTTCGAGCCGGAATCAACTTTGGCACGGAAATGGCATAAAAGAGTAATCGACATAAATATTTTTACTCATAAACCAAAAACTGACTCAATAGTTATTTCATAAGTATTGAATAAGATTAGCCGAAGCCGGGTGAGAACCTCGCTTCGGTTTTTGCTTTATATCTCGGGATAAAGGAGGTAAGGCGCGCGGCGGGACTTGAAGTTTTCGACATCGGAGGCCCAACGGGCGGAGATCTCGGCGGCGGAGGAACCGTTCCCTATCATCGAGCGGAACCAGTCCACACCGGCGAGAAGTTCAAAGAAGTTGTTCTTACCGAAGAACTTATCGCCCATATTCAGATTGCGGTAAGCATCGATGACATATTCAAGATTGATCTTTTCCGCCCAAATGTCGCGGAGCGGCTTGCGGCGAAGGTCACCGCCGTGGCACTCCTCATCCAGGAACTGCGGGCTTTTCGCGCCGGGGATGCTTCGAGGCACAAAGGAGAAGGAATATCCCGTCATCGCCGGATGCCCGTAGGTCTCAAACGGGAACTGCGTGCCGCGGCCGAGGCTGACCACCGTACCCTCGAAATAGCAGGTTGATGAATATAGATACACCGCTCTCATGTCTTTGATGTTTGGGGAAGGCGGCAGGATAAGGCTGTAGCGGGTGTTATGGGTGTAATTCAGGCACGGAATCACAGTCAGGTCGCAGGTACCGTTCTCCAGCCATTTCTCGCCGTTGATCATCAGCGCCAACTCACCGAGCGTCATTCCGTGAACAGTCGTGATCGGCAGCCAACCGACACCGGACTTGAATTTCATATCCAGAACAGGACCGTCAACATAGAAGCCGTTCGGGTTCGGGCGGTCAAGAATGACGACCTGTTTTCCGTCTCTGGCGCAGGCCTCCATCAGATGATGCATTGTGATATAATAGGTATAGTACCTAAGGCCTACATCCTGAATATCAATCACAAGGACATCAAACTTATCGGTTTTCTCCTTGCTCGGAATCCGTGAGCCTTTCTCGTAAAGCGACAGGATCTCCACTCCGGTTCTCTCGTCCACACTGCTGCTGACGTGCTCTCCGGCATCGGCGTTGCCACGGAAGCCGTGCTCCGGAGAGAAGATTGCCTTGACATCTACTCCTTTTTCGATCAAGGCATCAACAATGTGCTGACCGTACTCAATCTTTCCGCCAGGGACGGAAGGTTCGGTGAACGGGATCAAGGAAATCTCATCAACTCTCTTTCGAGGAAAGCACCCGCCATATTCAGCAAGAGCGTCTGCCAACTTGGAGCCGGTCACCTTGTCTCCGACTATACCCGTCTGATTGCTGAACACCGCAACCCGCTTCCCTTGCAGCAGCGGCTGGTACTCCTCGAACCTCTCGTCACCAAGCACTACTCTTCTTGAATATGTCCGTGCGGCAAGCACGTCAGTCAAAGATATCGCTATTATTGTAATAATCAAGAATTTAAGATTGTATCCCATAATCATTGGTCATTTTCTGGTTCAAGATACGAAATTTCGCAAAGAAGACACAAAAAAAGATTTGATTATAGAAAGACCGGTGGATTACTGCATCGAACCACCGACAAGGTCGAGGATCTCGGAGGTGATCTTCTGCTGACGGCCCTTGTTATATTCAAGGGTGAGTTCCTGAAGGAGGTCGTTGCCGTTGTCGGTGGCAAGCTGCATAGCTACGGTGCGGGCGGCGTGCTCGGCGGCGGCGCTGTCCAGCAGGGTGGTGAATATGCGAAGACGGACCACCTTCGGGAGGAGGGTGGCTATCAAGGCCTCCTTGGATGGCTCTACGATCAGGTCTTCTGTGGTTGGTGAGCCCTGTCGAACCACAGGCTCTGCGACCGGAGTCGGAGCTGCTGAGGAGCGATTTTGGCCGTTTTTGCTCTCGTTGGAGGTCATTTTACTCCCGACAGGCGCGTTTTGTGGCGTTTTTGCTCCCGTGGAGCCCGAACCAACCCCTCTTCCCCAGGCAAACCGGTACTTGAGCGCTCCGAGCCGGCAAGAATCAATGCAGTCAAAGCAATCGACACATCTGCTATAGTCAATCTTATGGTTGTCAACATCAATGCAGGCCGCCTTGCACTTCCTTTCGCAGGCGTGGCAGCTCTTGCACTTTGACTTGTCGATCACCGGACGGAACATAGCGAACCGCGAGAAGAAACTCAGCGTGGTTCCCACCGGACAGATTGTGTTGCAATAGGTTCTGCCGTTCCTCCAGGCGAGGACCACCACGACAACAAATGTCACCGCCGCCACGATCAAAGTCGGCAGACTCTTCAGCCAAACATCCTTTGTCACAAACGCATAACTATCCTGCCTCTCGGCGATCCAGGCGAGCAGGTTGTTGCCCCACTGCCAAACCGGCGCGAGCAGACTCTGCACCATTCTACCGTAAGCGCTGTATGGAGCCAGAAGCGCTACAAGAGCATTGAGCCCGGCGACCAGCGCGATCACGAACAGCACCAACACCCCGTAGCGCAGCCATTTGATTTCCTTTGAATATGAGAACCTTGCCTTCTTGCCTTTTCTCCTGGAACTGAGGTTGGACACGCAGTCCTGGAATATACCCAACGGGCATATCACCGAGCAGTAGATTCTGCCGAAAAGCAGTGTCAGTACCAGCAGAATGGCGATGACAACGAAGTTGAGGGCCAGGACAGCCGGCAGGAACTGGATTTTGGCGAGCCATCCGAACCAAAGATGAAGTGTTCCGGTGAAGTCCAGAAACAGCAGCGTGACTGCAACGAAGCAGATCGCCGCCAGAGTGATTCTAATTATTCGGAGCATAGTGTTTGTAAGCCGAAATGTTCCGTAAAGATAAAGAAAAATCCTGAAATGATATTAATCCAGAATCACCAACGCCATTGACTTGTGCGAGAACGTCAGCTTGACAACATCGGCCGAAGCCCGGTTGAGGGTTGCCTGCCACCAGTTGTCGAAAACCACTCCACTGGTCTGCCATACCAATCCCTCGGACTTGATATTCAAAGAATTATCAGGGCTGAATATGGACACGGCCCTGCCTTCGCCGACGAAAAGCTCGCAGGAGTCCGTCAATGCGAAAGCCGTTGAATAGTCGGACACCGCATCGACATATATTCTGTCTTCATCAGGATTACCGCTGGCTCCGTAAAGCCGGGCATATTCCATAATCTGTCCAAGGTTGCCGAGGGTGTGGGCCTCACGCTTGCCTGTAGCACCGAGAATGTGCACGGTCTTGACTTCCGGCCAATGCTCCAGCAGGTAGCGGAACGCCTTGGTCTGGTCGTTTGTCTCCTGCTCTTCTTCTCTTATGGCGATGCGGGAATATTCCTTGAGATGCTTCGGCGAGATGGAATCCATATCCCCGATGATGGCATCCGGATCCCTGAGGTCTTTGAATATCTTGTCCCGGTGCCGGAGAAACGTGTCCAACGCCCTGTCGCAGCAGATTATCACATCCGCCCGGCGGAGAAGCTCGCGGGGATATTCCTTTTTAGGAAAGTCGCCGCATTCGAGGATGACCGCTTCCATTATGCCTTTGTTTTGGCGATTTCGGCCTTGGAGGTGCCGGCGGTAGTGGTGTAGAGTTCCGGCTCGCGGAATCCGGCGAGGAAGGCTTTGATGTCCATCCGCTTCTTGCCGGCTATCTGCACGTCCTTCAGGGAGATGGCTCCGTCGGCGGTGGTGATGTGGAGGTAGGTCTTGCCGTCGGTGAGGATTCGGCCCGGAATGGTTCCTTCGACAGGCTCATCGACCTTTTCGGCCGTGAAGATCTTCAACTGGGCCGGAGCGCTACCTTCCTTGACGAGTTCGGTGAACGCTGCCGGATAAGGACTCAAACCACGTATGAGATTGTAGATCTGTTTGGTGGAATCGTTCCAGTCAATGTGACACAACTCGCGCGAAAGCTTCGGTGCCGGCTTCAATACCTCGGAACCCTGTATGAAACTTCTCTGGACACGCGTGTCCACATTGCGCTCGATTATGCCCTGAGTCGTCTGTACAACCAATTCCGCGCCGATCTCCATCAGTTTGTCGTGCACATCCCCGGCGGTGTCGGTGTCTGAAATATTGATACCCTGACGCAGGATGATCCCTCCCGTGTCAATGTCCTTGTCGATCATGAACGTCGTCGCGCCGGTTCTGGTCTCTCCGTTGATCACGGCCCAGTTGATAGGAGCCGCTCCACGGTACTGTGGCAGAAGCGCCGCGTGCAGATTGAACGTGCCAAGCTTAGGCATTCCCCATACCTCTTCCGGCAACATCCTGAAAGCCACCACGATGAAGAGATCGGCCTTCATGGCCTTGAGCTGCTTCAGGAACTCCGGATCCTTCAGTTTCACAGGCTGCAGAACCGGAATGCCGTGCTCGGCAGCGAACTTCTTGACCGCGCTTTCGTTGACTTTCTGTCCCCGGCCACTCGGCTTGTCAGCCACTGTGACCACACCTACAATATTGTATTTCCGCTCCAGGAGAGCCTTCAGAGGGGCCACCGCGAATTCCGGCGTTCCCATGTACACGATCCTTGTCTTTTTGAATATTCCTGCCATATTACTCTTTGCCTTTCTCCACCAATTCTTTATGCTGTCCAGATTTGAGATGTCCGTGTCGTGGATCGCCTTCCAGGTCAGGAACAGGCCGATCGGCAG
>ENA-OOSO01000094-OOSO01000094.1-human-gut-metagenome-genome-assembly--contig:-NODE-94-length-13750-cov-1.421468_pt1 | contig 13750 bp, 14 predicted proteins | sample MGYA00241313_ERZ501221 | MGnify/ENA primary metagenome ERZ501221 (study PRJEB25962, sample SAMEA2042499) | human gut metagenome | biome: human gut; feature: human-associated habitat; material: faeces...
GGGCTTAGAAGAGTTACAGTTAGATGTAATAAAGTTTAAAACTTCTGTGTGGTGATACAAAGTAAACAATTAGCGTTTACTTTTTTTGTGCCTTTTGCTTAAACATATTAATATACACTACATACAATAATAGTAGTAAAGGAGTTGTTAATTATGAATAATTCTATGGGAATGTATCAAGGTTATAGTGTTGAAGGTAGTGCTGAATTAAAAGTTACTCCAGATACTATGAAACCTATGATGGAAACTTGCAATACTATTCCTAGTATGGTATGTGAACCAATTTATGAATGTCCTAAAGAAAGATGTATTCATAGACAAATAGTACATGAAGTACCACATGTTTGCCCAGTTAATACAAGAATTATAAATCATCATATCTATAAACATACATATAGTCCATGTTATACATGTACTGAAGAAAATGAAATATGTAATGTTAATGATAATTGTTGTGGTGGATTAATGTAATTTAAGTAAAAGAGTTGTTTTATAAATAACTTTTTTATTTTGAATATTGACAAAGGTATAAACAATGTATATACTATATATGGAAGGTGAATTATGGAAATAGTTATTAAAAAGTGGGGTAATTCTGATGGAATAAGAATACCAAGTAATATTTTAAAAGCATTAAATTTAAAAACAAATGATGTATTAAATATTGATACTGATGGTGAAAAAATAATTATAAGTGTTCCTAAAAAGAAAAAGATTTCTTTAGCAAATGAGTTTAAAAATTATAAAGGTAAGAATTTAGCAAAAGATTTTTCATGGGATGAAAGTGTAGGAAAAGAAATATGGTAAAAAAATATATTCCGAGACAAGGCGATATTGTTTATTTAGATTTTGCTCCTACTAAAGGGCATGAGCAAACTGGATATAGACCTGCTGTTGTAATAAGTAATAATGTTTTTAATGATAATACTAAGATGGCTTTTGTATGCCCAATTACTTCTAATGACAAAGAATTTCCTACTCATTATTTATTAGAAGATACAAAGACAGTGTATGGATCTGTTTTATGTGAACATATAAGAAGCATTGATTATGAAATAAGAAATATAAAATTTGTTGAAAGATTAAGTGATAATGATTTTATTAGTGTAATAACATTATTAAATGCTTGTATAGCTGAATAATATTATGAATGATATTTTTGAAAGATTATCTAAATCTAAATTTAGAAGTAGTTTTCATTTAAAAGATAAGGATATATTGTATATAGAAAATAAAGGTATTGATAAAATAAGAGAACATGCTTATGATTTGGTTACTAAAAGACTTGCTGATACTTTTAATGTTACTGATGGTAAACAAACGCCAATGAAAGGGCATCCGGTATTTATTGCACAGCATGCTACTGGTACATGTTGCAGAGGATCTTTGGGAAAATGGCATCATATTGGTAGGAATAGAATTATGTCTGATACTGATGTTAAATATGTTGTTGATGTTATTATGACATGGATAGGTAAAGAATATAGTAATTATAAAAAAAATCACTTATCGTGATTTTTTACTTTGTTCATATACTTCATCAATACTTTTATATGTTTCTTCGATGTTAGTGGCATTATTTTCTAGTGATTGATTTGTTAGGGTAATGACTTTGTTTAGGTTAGACATAGTATAAATAAATGATTGTATATTACTTTCTATAGTGCTTTTAATATTGTTAGGATCTCCAAATGGTCCAATTGGATTGCCACCCATAGGGGATAATTCTATTAATATATCTCCTGGATATTTTAGTCTTAACTCATCATTAACACTAGTTACTTTTCCACTTTGACCTTTTTTGATATCGTAATTTCCAGAATTTTTTATTGTATGTTCTTGATAAAATTTACTTAATAAGTAATTATAATTTGTTATAAATCTGTCATTATTTTCTGGCCTTTGATATATTAATCCTCCAACACTATGATAGTTTAAAAATGCTACACAATTGTTTTTGAGTGATTTTAGTAAATTTTCTAGTGAAATAACTTCAACTTCTTGAGTAAAATTTTTACTTTGATTATTACCTGGATATCCTATTGGAGATGGAATATCTAATCGTAAATTGTTATAAGCAGCTGATTTATTTAGTTCTTTATCTTTTTTTATGTTAACAGCGGTATTTGAATTTAGATCGATGCCATTACCATTACTTGCCCAATCTATAATACTTCCTTTTGGATGTGGTATTAGTATTTCACCGACAGCATCTTTTAAGATATTATGATCTCTTATTGAACTACTGTTTATCTCTTCAAATAGTTTTTGATGTTGCTTAAAAGGGTTGTCTTTATTTATTGTGTCATTACGAAAGGCTTTATAGTAGTCAAAGCAAAACTTTATTTTTTCACTATCAGTACTATTTTTTCCTAATTTTTCTTTTATTGCTGAAGATATTACAACATAGCCTTCTGGATTTAGCATTGGTATAAAGTGTATGGTTAAATCTTCAAATACAATATTGTTTTTTGATAAGTAATTCATTAGTTCTATGATAAAGGTTACTGTTATTATTTCATTGGCATGCTGGCCACCAGTTACTACTACTTGTTTTGGCCCACTACCTAGTGTGAAATGTCTAATTGGTAGTTTTTCGTTAGCAGTCCAACCTATAGGTTCTCTTTCTGTAATTATTCCTTTATAGCTATCCATAATCTTTTGACATGTTTCATAATCTAATATCATATTAATTCTCCTTTATTATTTCTTCTACTGTTTCTTTGTCACTAAAATGTGTTTTTTTATTTCCTATTGTTTGATAATTTTCATGGCCTTTACCTAGTATTAATAATATATCATTATTAGTTAACATTTTTATGCCTTGTTCGATGGCTTTTTTTCTATCTAATTCTATTATATAATTATTATTTGTTTTTTCTTTTAATAGATCATTTATTATTTGATTAGGTTCTTCATCACGAGGATTATCATTTGTGAATATTGTTTTATTTGATAATTCTAATACTAGTTTTCCCATTGTACTTCTTTTTTCACGGTCACTACCTGTTCCGCCACCGCAACCCATTATGGTTATTATTTGATTATGTTTTAATTCTTTGGCAGTCTTTAATACATTTTCTATGCCATCTGGAGTATGGGCATAATCAATAATTATGTTATTATTTTTATAATGTATGTTTTCCATTCTGCCTATTGGTCCATTTACGATATTTAGTATTTTATTTATTTCTTCAAATGTATATCCTATTTTATTTAATACTATTATGCTTGCTAGGCTATTATAGATATTATGTTTTCCTAATAGTTTGGTTGTAAATGTATATTCTTTATTTTTATTTATTACTTTGAAAGTACTATGACTTGATGTTATCTGATAATCTTTTATATAATAATCTCCTTTGGTAAAACTATATGTTATGTTATTATTTTCTTTTAATAGAAAGTATTCTTTGTATTTGTCATCATTATTTATGATTGCATATTTGTTATTTCTTAACATTTTGAATAGATTTTGTTTAGCGAGGGCATATTTTTCCATAGTTTTATGATAACCTAAATGTTCATGAGTTAAGTTGGTAAAAATTGCATAGTTAAATTTTAGACCTGCTAATCTTTTTTGATCTAGACCATGGGAACTTGCTTCTATGCAGACAAATTCACAAGCTTCTTCTTTTGCTTCTAAAAGTAATTCATATATATCTATTATTTCTGGAGTTGTATTTGGTAAGTCTTTAATGAATGTATTTATATAAAATCCATTTGTCCCTATATATGCTGTTTTTCTACCTAGTTTATTTAACATATTATGAATTAGCATACAAGTTGTTGTTTTTCCATTGGTGCCAGTTACTCCAATTAGGGTAAGGTCTTCTATTTCTTTGTAATAGTTATCATATAGATATTTTACTAGGTATTCTTTAGTATTATCTACTAATAATGTTTCTACTGGATAGCTTCCATATTCTGCTACTACTTTAGTTGCACCATTTTTTATGGCATCATTAATATACTTATGACCATCATTATTTGTTTTTAATGCTATAAATGTATCTCCTTTTTGTATTTTTTTTGAATTATATTTAATATTCATATAGATTACCTCCAACTACATATATTATATATTATTATACGATAATTGTAAATTGTAATTAAAATGTTTCATTTTTAGACTATTTTTAGGCTAAAAATGACCTAAAAAGATTACAAGCTTTTTAGGAAATTAATATATTATACTAAATTTAATACTTATGTTTGTTTATACAAGTGTATCGATTTCATTTAATTAGATACTATATAATAAGATAAAGTACTTTTTGATATAAAAACTTTAATAAAACTATATTGACATTATACTATATATAGTTTATACTTTTGTCGCAATTGCAAGGAAAGAAAAAAATTAATTTTTTGAGGGAGGTTTTATTTGAAAAAAATATTAATATTTATTGCAGCACTATTTGTTTTTGTTGGTAGTGTTAAAGCAGAAAATGTTACATTGGTAAAAGATGTATATGATAATACTTATGTTTATTATTATGATAGAAGTATGGGTAAGACTAGATATTTACATGCTAGCAAATATTTATTTGGTAATATCCCTGCTTACTGTATAGAACTTGGAAAAGATATTGCTAGTTTTGATTATACTATGACTAATTCTTTTAATGGCATTAATATAAGTAAAGAGGATCTTGAGTATATAAAACTGCTTAGTTATTATGGTTATAATTATCCTGGTCATGATACTGATAGATATTATATGGCTACGCAAGGTCTTATTTGGAAGAGACTTGCTAAAACTTCGATTAAGTTTACTATTGGATTTAATCCTGATACTTTTTATAATTTAACTGATGAAGAGACTGCTATTAATGTTTTGGTTAATAGACATAATATTAGGCCATCTTTTGATAATGCTAATGTTGATGTTATTAAGGGTAACGAAACAGTTCTTGAAGATGAAAATGAAGTTTTATACTTATATTATTCTGATGATGATAATGTTGTTATAGATGGTAATAAGTTAATTATTAATAAATATTTTGATAAAGATAATATTGTTTTGAAAAGACATAATTATACTAATAAAGAATTCTTTTTATATACTTCAGGTAATTCACAAAAGATGATGTCTTCTGGTGGTATTACTAATAGTACTAGTAATTTAAATATTAATCTTATTAGTGGTAGTATTGAAATTGAAAAACTTGATAAGGAGACATTAAGTATTAATCCGCAGGGTGAAGCTAGTTTAAATGGTGCTATTTATGGATTATATGATTTTGATAATAATTTACTTGATACTTTTGTTATTGGCAGTAAAAATAAGATTGAAAATTTACCTCTTGGTAGATATTATATAATGGAAATCACACCAGGAGAAGGATATTTACTTGATGATAAGATTTATGTTGTTCAATTAGATAGAGATAATTTAGATAGTAAGAAAGTAGTATGTGATGAAGTTATTAAGAGAAAAATTGAAATATTTAAAGTATATGCTAGTAATGAAACTGGTTTTATGGTAGGAGAAGAGAATATTCGGTTTGATATTTTTGATAAAGATAATAATTTAGTTACTTCAATTACTACGGATAGTGATGGCTATGCTAGTACTTATTTGGTATATGGTACCTACACTGTTAGGCAGGTTAATTCTACGCCTGGATATTATAAAATAGATGATTTTAAGGTTACTATTGATAGAGAGGATGATAGACCAATATTTAAACTTATCTCTGATAGTAAGATTACTGGTAAAGTTAGGGTTATAAAGAAAGACTATGATACAAATGATAATATTATTAATGGAAAGGCTAAATTCAGAATATTTGATGTTAATAATAAAAAATATGTTTCATTTAAAGTTAGTTATCCTAGAGATGAAGTTATTGATACTTTTGACATAGATAGTAATGGTACTTTTATGACTCCTGATGTATTAGAACCTGGTAAATATATTTTATATGAAGTTGATACTGATATGGATGGTTATTTATATAATAAAGAAGGGATTTCTTTTACTATTGGTGAAGATAGTGATATGATTAAAGAAAATGATGATATGGTATTAGAACTGTATTTTTATAATAAGAGAGTTAAAGGTACTTTGAATATTACTAAGTATGGTGAGAATATTAAATATAATGATGATAAATATTATTATAATAATGATATTTTACTTAATGATGTGGTCTTCTACTTATATGCTAAAGAAGATGTTTATGAGAATGGTAAGCTTATTTATAGTAAAGATGATAAAGTTAATGAATGTACTACTAATGATGGTAAATGTAAGATAGAGAATATTCCTCTTGGTAATTATTATTTGAAAGAGATTTCTTCTAGTGAAGGTAATGTTTTAGATAATACAGAGTACAATATTAGTTTTAGTTATAAAGATCAATATACTGAGAATATTGTATATAATTTAGAAGTTAAGAATCATTTACCTAAAGGTAAGATAGTTATTAATAAGTATGAGACTGGTACGAAGAATGGAATTAGTGGTACTTTGATAGAAATTAGAAATATAAATAATGAAATTATATATAAAGGTTATACTGATAAAAATGGTAAGATTATTTTAGATGATATGTTATATGGTAAGTATTATGTTTCTGAGGTAGAGGCTAGTACTGGATATAGATTAGTACAAGATAAAATATACTTTGAAGTAGGAGATAAAGACGTTGATATTGATATTTATAATGAAAGAATTAAAGTTCCTAATACTGGTATTTCTTTTGATATTAAAGATATATTTGTTATAGTTTGTTTTATTTCTTCATTAGGAGGTATATTATTAAAATATAAGAATAAATATATTGTTATAGTGGGTTTATTTGTTATTATTACTTCTATTTTATATTTTGGATTAAAGATTTATAACCATTATAATGATACTAAAAATAATGATAAGGCAGTAGAAGCAGTACTCAATAAAAAGATTGATAGTTTAGATAATTTGAAATATAGATATAAGGCAGTATTAGAGATTCCTTCAATTAAGTTAAAGAGAGGAATACTAGATATTGATAATAAGTATAATAAGGCTAAATATAATATTGAACTTATTAAAGAAAAAGATGATATTATAGTACTTGCTTCGCATAATGGTAATAATTATAATTCTTATTTTGGTAATCTTAAGAATATTTCATTAGGAGATACTATTAATTATTATTATGATGGTAAAATTTATAAATATATTTATACTGATAGTTATGATATTAAGAAAGATGGCTATGCTGATATATATAGAAAGAAAGGTAATAAATGTATTGTTTTAGTTACTTGTAAAGATGGAAGAAATGATGGTCAAACTGTATTTATTGGTTATTTAGATGAGATTTTAGAATACTAAAAAGGTGAGGATTTTTTCCTTGCTTTTTTATATATATCGTGATATTATTATTATAGGTGAGAGGTAAGAAATGGCTAAGAAGAAAAATATCAAACTTACAGAACACATATCATATTGTATTATAGATAGTACTATTTATTTATTTCAAAATAATATTAATTTATCTGAAGAAGAGATAGAGATATTATATAAGAAACTTACTTTAATTATTGAAGATAATGGTATTTCTTATATAAATATATCCGCTAGTAAGATTGAAGATAGAAAGGAAATGTATCAGAAACTTGGTTTTTCTTTATCTTATTATGATGTTAATAAACTTAATGTTTTATATGATGGTAAGAAGAATAAGAAAGATTATAGATGTTATGGTATTATGACTAAGAAAGATTTTTTTGATAAAATTAATAACAAAGAGGATAATCCTGAAAAGCATGATAGAGTGATTAATTCTAATTCTGGTTATGTATATAATTTATTCCTTTTGTTTGGAAGTATTATGTTTCTTTGTTATTTATGTGTACAAGGGGCTATTTATTTGGTTAAATAGAATGGAGGAATGTTTATGACATTAGATAATGTATTAGTGATACTTAGAGCAATTATTGATATTTCGCTTGTTTGGATGGTTATGTATTTTATTCTTAAAAATATTAAGAACAATGTTAAGATGATACTTTTGTTTAAGGGTGTATTTGTAGTTTTGATTGTTAAAATTCTTAGTGATACGCTTAATCTTACTACGATTGGATTACTTTTAGAATATGTAATTATGTGGGGACCACTTGCTCTTATTATTATATTTCAACCAGAAATTAGAAGTATTCTTGAGCATATTGGTAGAAAGCAATTACTAGGAAGACATAAAGTACTTACTTTGGATGAGAGAGAAAAATTAGTATATGAGGTTATGTCGGCGGTTGATTATCTTAGAAAAAGTAGAATTGGTGCATTAATTGTATTAGAGAGAGATATTAGTTTGAATGAATATATTGAAAGAAGTAAACCTATATATGCAGATATTTCTTCAGAACTTTTAATATCAATATTCTTTCCAAGAAATCCTCTTCATGATGGTGGAGTAATTATTCAAGGTAATAAAATTACTTCGGCAGGTGCAGTATTTCCAATAAGTATTAATAGTAAAATTAGTAAGAAACTTGGTACTAGACATAGAGCTGCGATTGGAATAAGTGAAGAATCTGATGCTATTGCTATTGTTGTTAGTGAAGAGACTGGCAAAATTTCAATTGCCGTAGGAGGTAATTTAAATTATAATCTTTCTCTAGATGATGCTAGAATGATTTTAATTGAAGAACTTAAACCTAAAAGGGAAGTTCTACTCGATGATGAATTTGAAGAAGAGGAGGAAGATAATAATGAAAAGGCTTAAGAAAATTATTAAAGCTATCAAGAAATTTTTTCTAGGTATCTTTAATTTTATTGATAGAGTTATTGTTACTCCAGTTACTAAGTTTGGATTATTCTTAGGTGAAAAAACTGATAAGAATGCTGGTAAATTTGAGAAGTGGTTAAATAAGAAGAATACTTTGGTGTTTATTTCACTTTTTATGGCATTACTTTTATTCTTTTATGTTGATAATCAAGCAAGTACTGTAATTGATAGTGCTGCTGAAGTGCTTCATAATCAAACGGTTGAGGCTACTTATAATAAAGAAGCTTATGTTGTTGAGGGTATTCCTGAGACTGCTGATGTTACTTTGATTGGTAGAACTGTTGACTTATATCTTGCTAAACAATTATCTACTGGTAAAGTTAGTGTTGATTTATCTAATTTGAAGGAAGGTACACATAAGGTTGATTTGAGTTATGAGAGTTCTATTAATTCTGTTACTTATAAGTTAGATCCTTCTTCAATTACGGTTAATGTTTATCCTAAGGTATCACAAACTAAGACAGTTACTATTGATGTTATTAATAAGGATAAATTAGATAGTAAACTTTCTGTTCAATCTGTTACTTTAGATAAAGAAGAAGTTATTATTAAGGGTACTGATGATGAGAAATCTAGTCATAATATAAATAAAGTGGCTACGGTTAAAGCACTTGTTGATGTTGGTAGTATTGTTGATCCTAAAGCTGGTGTTAATACTGTTGATAAAGTTAAATTAGTAGCATATGATGAAATGGGTACTGAAATTACTAATATAGAAATAGTTCCAGGTACAGTTACTGCTACTGTTACTGTTGAGTCTTATAGTGGTAGTGCTAAACTTAAAGTTATTCCTAAGAATATTGATAAGATAGCATTTGGTAAAGCTATTAGTTCTATTACTACTTCGGTAAATGAGATTAGTATTTATGGTGACCAAGAAACAGTAAATAAATATAGTGAAAGTTATATTCCTATTGAAGTAGATGTAGCAGGTCTTACTGATAATAAGACTTATACTGTTGTAGTTCCTAAACCAGAAGGTATTAGAGAAGTATCTGAAAAGACTATTACGGTTAAGATTAGTATTGGTAAAGAAGAATCTAAAGAAGTAGATGATATTAAAATAGATGCTATTAATCTTGGACCTAATTTGAAAGCTGGTGCTATTGGAGAAAATTCTTCTAAGACAACGGTAGTGGTTAAAGGTACAAAAGAAGTTCTTGATGCTATTGATAGTACTACTATTAAAGCAACAGTTGATTTATCTGGACTTGGTGAGGGTGAACATACTGTTAATGTTAAAGTAAGTGGTGAAGAGGTTAAAGCTAATTACTTTGCTAAGACTACAAAGATTAAAGTTAGAATTACTAAAAGTTAATGGTGCATTTTGACTAGTTTTGTCGAATATAATGAAATTATTTTGGTTATGTGTTATTCTTTTAATAGAGGAGAGGATAATGATGCTAGGTTATATATTAGTTGAAGATATTTTTGATGAAATGAGTCAGAATATTAGTTATATTAAACTTAATTGTTACTTAAAAGAAGGAAGAAAAAGTTAATTTCTTCTTTCTTTTCTTATTATTTTGTTGTATAATTTTTATATGAGGTAGGTGTTAAATATGGGAAGAAAGAAAAAGATAGAGAGTACAGAAAATAAAACTATTAAATTAGAAAATAATAAAAAGAAGAACTATAATGTATCAGAAGGCTTCTATTACATATTGGGGTTAGTACTTGCTTTAGTACTTATTTTTGCTACTGATGAACTTCTTAGTACTGTTAATTATTTATTTGTTGTAATTTTTTCTATAATAGCGGTTATTAGAGTTATTAACTTTGTTATGGATAAGGAATATTTAAAGAAAGATTATTCTGGTATAGTTATGGGTATTATGTGTTTATGGCTTGCTTTATTTACTTTTAAGTATGGTCAATTCTTATTCTTAGAATTACTTCCAGTACTTGTTTCTTTATTATTATTCTTTATGGGTATTAGTAGTCTTATTAAGTATTTTGATAGAAAGGTTACTGCGAATATGATTGTTAGTATTATATCTATTATACTTGGTATTATTCTTATCTTTGTATCTAAAAATGTTATGTATATATTCTTTAAGATAATTGGAGTATATATATTTGTTATGATTATTCTTGATTTTATTAATTATAAAAAGATTAAAGATAGTAATAGTATTATTAGTGAGTAAAGGCTTAGATTTATTTCTAAGTTTTTTTAATCCTTACAAACCTATAGTTTTGTAAGGTATGACTGAACCTTATTGTTTCAGTCATAAAGTATTTTGTTATGTTGTGGTTAGAAAGTTTACACCCCAAATATGATATCTTATGGTTATTCCTATATAGACTTGTAGGCTATATAGGACAGAAAAAGACCTAGGCTTTTTCTGAAAGGTAATATTTTTGATAAAATTGATAAAAAATATGTTCAAATGTTTGATTTTATGATATAATTAATAACTGTGAGAAAAAGAAGGTGTATTTTATGAAAATTAGAAATGTTGCTATTATAGCACATGTAGACCATGGTAAAACTACTTTAGTTGATCAATTACTTAAAAAATCTGGTACTTTTAGAGATAATGAACAAGTTGAAGTTAGAGCAATGGACTCAAATGATATAGAAAGAGAAAGAGGTATTACTATTCTTGCTAAGACTACTTCAATTCATTATGATGGTTATAAGATTAATATTCTTGATACTCCAGGACATGCTGATTTTGGTGGTGAAGTAGAGAGAATTATGAATATGGTTGATGGTGTTTTATTACTTGTAGATGCTTATGAGGGTACAATGCCACAGACTAGATTCGTTCTTAAAAAAGCATTAGAAGCAGGGGTTAAACCTATTGTTGTTATTAATAAGGTAGATAAACCTACTGCTAGAGTGGAGAAGGTGCTTGACGAAGTTATTGATTTATTTATTGAACTAGGAGCTAGTGAAGAACAACTTGATTTTAAAGTTGCTTATGTTAGTGCTTTAAATGGTACTGCTAGTTTAGATCCAGATATTAGTACACAAAGTGAAAGTTATGATGATATTTTTAATTTAATTATTAATGAGATTCCTGAACCTAATGCTAATCCAGATGGTAATTTACAATTTCAACCTGCACTTTTAGATTATAATGAATATGTTGGTAGAATTGGTATTGGTAAAGTTCATAGTGGTACTTTAAAAGTTAATGAAATGGTATCTTGTGTTAGATTAGATGGTAGTATTAAACAATTTAGAATTCAAAAATTATTTGGTTTTGATGGCCTTAAGAGAGTAGAAATTAATGAGGCTAAGGCTGGGGATATTGCAGCAGTTGCAGGTCTTATGGATATTTCTGTTGGTGAAACTATATGTAATGTTGGTAAAGAAGAGGCTCTTCCTATACTTAGAATTGATGAACCTACTTTAAAAATGACATTTATGGTTAACAATAGTCCTTTTGTTGGCAAGGAAGGTTCTATTGTTACTGCTAGAAAAATTGGTGAGAGATTATTTAAAGAGACACAAAAAGATGTTAGTTTAAAAGTAGAAGAGTCTGGTAATGAGTCTTGGGTTGTATCTGGTAGAGGTGAACTTCATTTATCTATTCTTATTGAAAATCTTAGAAGAGAAGGTTTTGAACTTCAAGTATCTAAGCCTGAGGTTATTATTAAAGAAATAGATGGTGTTAAGTGCGAACCTTATGAAGATGTTCAGATTGAAGTTAGTGATGACTGTGTAGGTAATGTTATTGAAGCTCTTGGTTTAAGAGGTGGAAAGATGGATAATATGTCTAATGTTAATAATTTAATTAGACTTAATTATACTATTCCTTCAAGAGGGTTAATTGGTTTTAATACTAACTTTATGACTATGACTAAGGGTTATGGTATTCTTAATCATACTTTTAAAGAATATTTACCTATTGAAGATATTAATTCTACTGAGAGAAAAGTTGGTGTACTTGTTGCTACTGAGGCTGGTAAGGCTACCGCTTATGCTCTAGGTCAATTAGAAGACAGAGGTGTTATGTTTATTGAGCCTGGTACTGAAGTTTATGAAGGTATGATTGTTGGTGAATGTAATAGAGAGAATGACCTTGCTGTTAATGTTGTTAAGGGTAAACAACTTACTAATACAAGAGCATCAGGATCTGATCATACTGTTGTACTTAAAAGACCTAGACCTCTTACTCTAGAATATTGTTTGGATTATATTAATACTGATGAGTTAGTAGAGATTACTCCGGAGAATATTAGACTTAGAAAGTTTATTTTAAATACGGAAGCAAGAAAGAAGTTTGATGCAAAGAAATAACTTCTTTTTTTTTATATAAAAAAATACCTAGATAGGTAGGTATTTAGTTATTTTATTCCTTTACTTTTATATTCATCGAATAGTTCTTTGAATCTAGCAAAATGAATTATTTCTCTTTGTCTTAAGAAGGAAAGGGGAGCTAATATTTCAGGATCATTTGCAATATCCATTAAATGTTCATACATAGCACGTGCTTTTTGTTCAGCTGCTAAATCTTCGTATAAGTCAGTTATATAATTTCCTGTTGTTGCAAAATATGATACGGTAAATGGTACGCCATTAGAGTCAGTTGGATATAGTCCATATCCATGTTCGGCATAGTGAGATTCTAATCCAGCTTCTTTTAATTCTTTTAGAGTGGCGCCATTTAGTAGTTGATATATCATAGCGGATATCATTTCAACATGGGCTAGTTCTTCAGTTCCAATATCGGTAAGCAAAGCTTTTCCTTTATCATCTGGCATTGTATATCTTTGATTTAAATATCTAAGAGTTGCACCAAGTTCACCAGCATAACCACCATATTGTGTAATAATATATTTTGCAAGTTTAACATTCTTTTTTCGAATATTTATTGGATAAGGTAGTTTTTTTTCATATTTAAACATCTTTCTTTACCTCCCATGGCCAAAGACCACTTTCCCAAGTATAAGAACCATTTACATCTTTACTTAACTCTAAAACTTCATATTTTTCTGAATATAAGCAA
>ENA-OOSO01000108-OOSO01000108.1-human-gut-metagenome-genome-assembly--contig:-NODE-108-length-13260-cov-1.691026_pt1 | contig 13260 bp, 8 predicted proteins | sample MGYA00241313_ERZ501221 | MGnify/ENA primary metagenome ERZ501221 (study PRJEB25962, sample SAMEA2042499) | human gut metagenome | biome: human gut; feature: human-associated habitat; material: faeces...
CGATGCAACGCCCCATCACACCGCCGAGCCAATCGTCTATCTTACAGAAGAATGCGGGGTAAGGTGTCATCTCCACGCCCACGACCAATCTGCTTTTGTGGAACAATTCCGGAGAGCTGAACGCGTCCAGCATCAAGGCCGAGTTGTGCGATTCCATCCACACTCCGTTGCCGGCGCGCCGGGCAGTGTGCGAAGGCCTCAGCGCCCTTTTCAGATAAGTCCTCGACGATGCCCCGACCAGCAGGTTGGCGTTCGGATGCTCCTGCAGGAATGCGGTGAACCTCCGCACGGTCGGGCTTGAGGACGGGTCGTTCGTCACCACGTCGCCGGTGAACGTCTCCGGAGCGACAAGCAGCACCGGGATGCTGTCAGGAAGATCACCGAACTGACGCAGCAGCAACTCGTTCTGTTCCTCCTGCGTCATGCCGCCGAACTTGTCGTACGGGTCGATGTTCGGCTGCGCTACAATGACGTCAAGCGTCTCCTCACAAGGCTCCGGCCTCAGGAACAAAGACACGACCGGAGGAGCGACGAACAAGGCCAGGGTCCCAAGCAGGGCTGCCGACTTCGCCTTCCGGTTGAATGTCATCCAGCGTCCGCAAGCGAGAGACTCCAGAATGCCGAACACACTGAGGTTCGCCGCCCAGACGAGGAGCGAGCCGCCGAGTGTCCCGGTATATTCATACCACTGGATCCATCCTGTCGTGCGGGCGAAGGCATTGCCCAGCACAAGCCAAGGCCAGCTGATCTGCGCGCTCGTGAGATACCACCGCTCCCAGGCGATCCAGGCAAAGGCGAGGAATAGGTAAGGAAGCGCACCGCTGAGCCATTTCCTGCTCCAACGGAACAGCCCGAAAACCAGCGACATCTGAAGGGCGTTGGCAAGAATCGCGAATATTCCTCCGCCGACCGTGGCGTTGCAGACCCAGAAGGTCGTCGCCGCGTTCCACAGCACGAAGCACAGGTAGTGCCACCAGCAGAATCCCTTCATCCCGTCCCCGGTGGCAATGTCCTCCGCCCAGAGCAGAGGCACGAAAGCGACCAACGACAGCCAACCCGTCCCAGGAACCAGGAACGGAACACTCAGAAGCGCCGATGAGATCACCACCAGCAGCAGTATCGTCAACTTTCTAGGCATAGCAACCGCAAAGTTATTTAATTTCAGTATTTATATCCAGTCCCGCGGGTTTTTAATCGTTTTACACCAGCTCGGCCCGTAAAGAATCCGCACGAGAAAAGATGGTCAGGGAAGACACACGCATCAGAACCTGAACTCAAGTCCCACGGTGACGACGAAGCGGTTGTCGTGAGGGACTTTAACACCGTCCTTAACCTCGTAGCGGTGAGTCATACGCCAGAAGGCGTCGATGCGGAGGAACCTGAATATGTTCGTGATGCCGGCTCCCATCTCCACGTACGGGCGGTTCAGTTTGCCCATCTTCTCAGGGAAGAGCATCACGGAGCCGAAATTGTCGTCGTCACGGATGCCGTTGTTCTCGCTCCGGACCGTACCGTAGGCCGCCCTCAAAGAAGCCACCTCCCTCCATTGTAGACGCTTCAGGAGAGGGATCTTACCCAGGAAGAAACCCTTGAAGTTATGCTCCCAGAAGAAAGTCGCCCAAAGGTCGGAGGCGAACTCATAGTAGTCCATGCAGTTGAAGGCATACCTTGAGAATGTGTAGGTTCCGTTGCCCTCATGAATCTTCAGCATCGGATAGGGAACCTTGCCCACGATCGTCCCGACATTCAGATCGAACTTGGATAGTCCGACCGGAGGGATCGTCAGCGTGTAGTGCAGGGAAAGCTCGGGGCGGAAGTAGGAATATTCATTCTTCCCTATTCCCTTGATCGAACCGATGAGATCGAGCGTCACGACAGGGTACTTCGAGTACACGTAATGCTTCTCGAAAGTTCCTCTTGTGACTATCTCCTCCTTGGAGAATCGAAGCTGAAGGTGGGCCTGGTTGTAGCCTACGGAGTTGAAGACGGAACCTTCCGGCGTGACCATCGGAACAAAATGATTCGAGAATATCCTTCGGCTTTCCACGGCGATGATCATGTTGAAGTTCTGCGACCATTCCTTCTGCCAGGAGAGGGAATAGTCGTTCACCATGCTCATCTTCTGGCTGTTGGCCTTGGCCAGGACGGATGACATGAGGCTTCCGCTGCCGTAGATCGACGGCCCTTTGCCCAACTGCATCGCGTCGTGCTTGTACGAAGCCATCAACTTGCTCGTGGGCTGGTTGTTGAACATGTACTCAAACGTGCCGCCACCCTTGAAAGTCCTGTCCTTGAAGCCGTAGGCGGCATAGCCCATAAGACGGAACCTGCGGCTCAGATCCTTGGTGGTACGGATGCCGAGCTGCACCCTGTCTCCCTCCAACTCATTGAAGCTGTAGACTGAGGAATATGGTCCGAATCCGACGTACTTCGTGTTCAGGAAACCATTCACGATCATGTCGGCAAGAGCATAGACATCCTTGTAGAGCGGCACATTCTTGATCGAATCGACCATGTTGTAGATTCCCTGCTCCTTCTCACTCAACGGGAAAGGACGGACAGCCTGCCAGTAGGCCTCATCGTTGTTGATGACATCCTTGCCGGCCTGGACCTGGGAATTGATGTCCCCCTTGTCCTCCCTGTAGGTCGTGACAAAATCCGGATTCGAATAGTCTATCTGCCTGTTGCCCAGGAATGTCACCATCTTAGAGGAATCCCGCATCGTAAGCGAGAAATCCACATACATCCTGTCCTGCTTGTAGAACCACGTGGAGTCAGGCAGGCGCTGGTTCGTCACCTCGATGGTCATGTCCCTGACCCAGTTGACATTGGAGCCTTTCTTAAGCCTGACGTGAATGTCCCTGAGGGCATATTCCTCTGCGTCGACCGACATCTCCCCGTCAAAGGTAGGAGAGGACACCCACTTGGACGGATGGAAACGGATCTTGTAGGTCTTGCGTCCCTCGACATTCAGGCTGTCAACGAGGTAGTAGTTGTAGTAGGTTGTGCCGACCGATGAGAGAGGCGACGGAATCTCGACCTGGAATATGTTGATGAAGTTGTCGTAGAAGTTGGTCTTCACGTACATGTTGCCGGTGAACTGCGCCAGGACAGGGTTCTTGTCTATTCCGGAAATCCTGGTCGCCTTGATGACCTCCCTGTTCGAAGGGGGATCCTTGCGATGGTAGTACTTGGATGTGGACTCGGAGATCAGCACCGGCAGGAATGGCATGCCGGACACCACGGAAGTGTCCATGTAGTCGTAGACAAACCTGAAGTCCTTCGGCAGGAAACTGCTGATCAGCGGGCTTTCGGGATTGGTGACATCCAGTTCCATCTTGGTGTAGACATCGCAGTTGTACCTTGGGCGCTTCTCCGGATTGTTCCTCGACTTGGCCTCATCGATCTTCCTGAGGATGGAACGGATGTAGCGGTCGTCAGGCTTCACGACGGATGCCGCCAACTCGTTCACAACCGGTTTGAGCGAGAAGTTTATCTCGTTGAAACTATGACGGTTGACCTTGACCACCTGCTCCTCGTAGCCAAGAATGGAGGCGGAAAGAAGGGACAACGTGTCACGGGTCTCCAAGAAGAAATAGCCGTCGATGTCCGCCGATACCCCGACCGTGGAGTTCTTGAAATACACTCCGGCGAAAGGTATCCCCTCCCCTGTCGATGAATCCACAACCCTGCCCTTCACCTTTGTGGCCTGCGCTGATGCGTCGGGACTTAAAAGGCTGGTCGTCAGCAGGATGATAGTCACAGATAGGAGTTGGTATATGTGTCTTGAGGGAAATGTCATTATCAGGAATAAAGAATCAGGTCATCGGATCCGATCTATCTTCAGTTGCTGGATCTTGTAGGTGCCTCCGCTGTCGCTGACGAAAATGGTGACCTCGAAGACCTCACCCCCGGCGTTCAGGAAGCCCAGGGCGTACTTGGAATTGGATCTCGACGCCGTGTGGCTTATCTCAAACGAGCGGGGAGTGTGTTTGCTGAAGAAGGCCTTGAGGATCTGCTTCGCCTGATTCTTGCTTGAGTCATTGGTCGTGGACATTATCGTAATCTCCAGATTGTCGTCGAACCAGGCGGACAGTTTCTCGGCGTCCCCCTGCCCCAGATACTTGGCGATCGGGACAAAAACATCGTAGCTGTCAGAGGCGGCATAGCCGCTGACACCCGACACGAAGAGGGAAAGCACCGTGAATATCTTTGTAAAAACCTTCATAGCGGACGGTTTTAGTTGCAAATACCGAGCCACTTTCTTATTTTTGTAACAATGAAAATCTGCTTGCTCACAGTCGGCAAGACCGACATCGGCTGGGTCCGTGAAGGTCTGGAGACCTATTCCTCCAGGCTCTCGCACTACGTGCCTTTCTCTGTCTGCGAGATTCCGGAGCTGAAGAACACCTCCGCGCTGACAAGAACCCAGATCAAGGAGAGGGAGGGTGAACTCATCCTGAAAGCCATCAAGCCCACGGACAGGGTAATCCTTCTTGACGAGCGCGGCAAGGAGTACCGCTCCGTCGAATTCGCCGAGGAGATACGCAGGCTTTCTCTTGCCGGTGGCAAGGATATTGTGTTCGTGATCGGCGGAGCCTACGGGTTTTCGGAGGCTGTCTACGCGAGATCCGTCGGAAAGATCTCCTTGTCCAGGATGACTTTCTCGCACCAGATGGTCAGGACGATCTTCGCGGAGCAGCTTTACAGGGCATTCACAATAATCAAGGGAGAACCTTACCACCACGAATGAGATTAAGAAGGATTGGCATAAAGAACTACCTGGAAGGAGGATTTCTGGCATTGGCCATGATTCTCCTTGCCTTCTCGCTTTCCGTAGGCAAGTTCCCCGGCAACACCGGGCGGGAGGCCGAAAGGATCAGCAGAGCCATCGGCAAGCGGATGCACATCCTCGACAAGCACATCAGCTCGGCCTTGGTGGCCGGCCAGAGGACTTGGGCGGGGCATCACGACCTGCCATCCGACATGGTCATCTACAGGTACATTGACGACACGCTGCAATCCTGGAGCAACCAGTTCCCGGTCAAGAATGATAACATAGCCTCAAGGATCGTGTTCCCGAGGCTGTCCAAGCCGGGAGAGAGCATCTCATCTCCGCTGGCGGATGTCACGGAGACCCCTACCTTCGTCAACTACGGGCAGAAATGGTACCTGGTGAAGTCCGAGAGGCTGGGAAGCCGGAAAGTGATCGCCGGACTGGAGATCGTGGATTCCATGTCCGACGAGAGTCCCAACGGGGTGAACAGGAATCTCCGGGCCAGACGCAACTATGCCATTGTCCCTCTGTCCGAAAGCAGCGGATCCGCGGTGACGCTGGACGACAGGCCCGTGTTCAAGGTGACGGCGGCCTCGATTCCAGGACAGTCATCCACCACGCATTCCACGATGATCTGGTTCGCGATCGGATGCTTCGTCATCGCGTCCCTGTTCCACCTGGCGGAGAAAAAGAATCTGAAACGGCTTCTACTCGTCCTTGCGGGACTCTTCGCGGTGATCCTCGCCACCTACATCTGGGGAGAGAGCATGAAGAACAGCTCGAAACTGTTCTCGCCGACAGTCTACGCCGACGGGCAGCTGTTCAACTCCCTCGGAGCGGTGATGGTCACCTCGCTGCTGATCATCTTTTTCGTCGGGTGCTCGTTCGTGACCAGAAACGACATATTCAGAAAGATCCTCAGGACAAGGCACACAAGACGCACGCTCTGGCTGTACGCCGGAGCCATTTTACTGATGATCGCCGGGGTGTTCCTGTACGTCCACGTGATCTTCAGAAGCATCATTCTGAACTCGAACATATCGCTTGAGCTGTATCGGCTGAACGACCTGAGCATATTCAGTTTCCTTGTCTATCTGACGCTGACAGGGCTTCTGATGATGATCCCGCTTCTGGCGCAGATGCTCATGCCCGCGCTGAAGCATCTGTTCGGATTCCGCCACAACATCTTCTCGGCCAATAGCAGGACGTTCACGGCGTCCGTCTTCGCTGTCTACATGGTGGCGATGGCAGGGACGCTCGGATTCAAGAAGGAGCAGGACAGGGTGACCGTATGGGCGAACAGGCTGTCCATCGACAGGGACATCAGCCTTGAGCTTGAGCTACGGCGGACGGAGGACAAGATAGCCTCCGACCAGCTGATCGCCACACTTTCGGCCATAAGCAACAGCAACAGCATCATCCTGAACAGGGTCATCGAGAGCTACATGCCAAGAGTCTCCCAGAACTACGACATCATGGTGGAGATCTTCCCCGAGAACGAGAAAGACCGTAGGATGATCGCCTACATCACCGACATCATGACACGGGGAGTCCCTATCTCGGAAGGATCCAGATTCAGGTACATGAGGGATCCAGGTGAGCGCAGCCTGTACATCGGCGGATTCGCCTACTACAACCAAGGCAGCGGCGTGACGATGATGATCCTCAGGGTGTCGCCGAAATCCAACCGGGAGAACAAGGGCTACGCCCACCTGCTGGGCTATTCGGCTCCGGGAGACGTGCTGATACCGGCAAGATATTCCTACGCCAAGTATTCGGGAAAGGTGCTCACCTCCTACAAAGGCAACTACTCCTACCCGACAATCGTGGACGATGATCTTCAACGCACGATCGACGAGGCCACAAGCGGCGTGGTCCGGGCCAACGGCTACACCCACTTTGTCAACAGGATCGCGGATGACGACCTGATCCTCATCTCAAGGCCGAAGACAGAGGATTTCTCCTACATCGTCACCTTTCTCTTCCTGACACTGATCTTCTACTTCTGCCTTTCGCTCCTGACGCTCACCAGGACGCATCCGAGGAAGCGCGAGCGCAACTACTACAAGTCCAAGATCAACTCGGCGATGATGATGGCGCTGATCATGACGCTCATCACGCTCGCCACCGTCAGCGTGCTGTTCGTCTACAGAAGGAACAACGCCAACCTCAGATCGTCTATGGCGGACAAGATCAACTCCCTCCAGACCTTGCTTCAGTCAAGGTGCCGGTACGTCAAGGACTTCACGGACTTCAACACTCAGGAGGCATCAGGAATATTGGAGGACGTAAGCACCACCATGAAATCCGACATCACGCTCTACACGACCGGCGGCAAGGAACTGCGATCGACGACCCCGGAGGTGTTCGACCTGATGCTCATGGGGTCAAGGATGAACCCTGACGCTTTCGAGAACATCATCTACAAGAACAAGAGGTACTACATCGGCAAGGAGACAATAGGTTCCAAGGATACCTATTTCCTCTACGCGCCTGTGTTCAACATCCAGGGCAGAATGATAGCGATCATGTGCTCGCCTTTCACGGACGAGAGCTTTGACTTCCGGTCCGAGGCGGTGCTGCACTCCATCACCGTCATCACCGTGTTCATGATCCTTCTCATTCTGGCAAGATTCATCACCGCCACGGCGGTGGACAAGATGTTCAAGCCGCTCACGGAAATGGGGCGGAAGATGAACGAGGCAAGCATCAACAACCTTGAATATATCGTCTACGAGCAGGAGGACGAGGTCGCCCGCCTCGTCAGGGCCTACAACCTGATGGTACACGACCTCTACAACTCCACAAAAAAGCTCACACAGGCCGAAAGAGACAAGGCCTGGGCGACGATGGCGCGTCAGGTGGCCCATGAGATCAAGAACCCGCTGACACCTATCAAGCTTCAGATTCAAAGGCTCATCAGGATGAAGAAGAACGGCAATCCGGCATGGACGGAGAGGTTCGACGAGATCTCCGCCGAGGTTCTCAGGCAGATTGACATGCTTGCCGACACAGCCAACGAATTCTCCACTTTCGCGAAACTCTACACGGAAGAGCCGGTGGAGATCGATCTGGACCGTCTGCTAAAGGAGGAGATCGACCTGTTCGACAGCAGGGACAACATCCGGTTCGCCTACATGGGGCTTGAGGGTGCCACGGTCATGGGACCGAAGCCTCAACTCACCCGTGTGTTCGTCAACCTGATCAACAATGCTGTACAGGCTATCGAAAACGCCCAGGCGGAGGCGGGCGAGCGTGGCGGGGAGGCGTTCATAGGCCGCATAGTGATCTCCCTGCGTCTGTCCACCAAAGAAGGGTTCTACGACATCGTGTTCGAGGACAACGGGCCCGGGGTCAGCGATGACAACCGCGCCAGGCTCTTCACGCCGAACTTCACGACAAAGAGCAACGGCACCGGTCTGGGCCTTTCCATCTGCAGGAATATCCTTGAGAAGTGCGACGCGGAGATCTTCTACTCCAAGTCATTCGCGCTTAAGGGAGCCTGCTTCACGGTACGGTTCCCGCGAAAGCGAAGCTAAAGAATCAGCATGACCGCGCAGAGGACAAGGGCGGCGGCAAGAATCCCATCGACAAGGCGGCCATGCCTCTCGGTCAGCCTGTTAAGCCCCGAACCAGCCAGCATCCACACAAGATTGGCGACAGGGCCGGCGAGAGTCAGGATGACCCCTACCTTGGCAAGATCCGCCAAAGAGCTTGAATATGGCAGCACAAATGTTCCCAAAGCAGTCAGACAGAACATCCAGACCTTGGCGTTGGTGACTTCTATGATGACACCGGCCCGTATCGTGCATGATTTAGCCATGTCCTCCTTCGGCTTGCCTGACCTGACAAGAATCATGACGGCGAGCGCGACCATGTAGAGCGCTCCCGCATAGGAGAGCCACTTGACGTAGGAGCCAAGGAAGTCACCGAGGAAGTGTGTCAGCAGAACAAGGGTCGTGTCTATGAAGGCGAAGCCGATCGCGAATCCCAACCATATCCTCATCGCGTTCCTGTGGCCGAAATGAATGCCCGAATGGAAGGCGCACAGATTGGACGGCCCCGGCGTGTAGCCCAGGGCGAGGATGTACAGAAGTAATGACGGAAGCATCTGTGACGGCATGGTCGGGAATATCTCAGACGAAATTAAGAAGAATAATCAAATTCTCCAAAAAATGCAAAAGAGACCCGCCTGACAAGGCGGATCTCCTTTGTAGTCCCAATAGGAATCGAACCTATATTTAAGGTTTAGGAAACCTTCGTTCTATCCGTTGAACTATGGGACCATTAGTTTTCTACCAAAGAGACGGCTCTACTCAGCGCTCTTCTCGATGATCTGACGTCCCCTGTAATAACCGCACTCAGGGCAAATGTGATGATACATCACAGTGGCGCCGCAGTTAGGGCAGGTAGCGAGCGTAGGAACCGGAGCGAAGTCATGGGTCCTTCTCTTGTCTCTTCTCTGCTTTGAGACTTTGTGTTTCGGATGTGCCATAGTTAAATATTCTTAAATTATTATTTCACTTTTTCCATCAGATCCTTCAGTGACGCGAACGGCAATGAAGACTCCGATCCTTGGGAATCATCCCTTTTCCCATCCTCAGAACTCAGATATCTCAACGCCTCAGGGTTACATTCACCTTCCGGGTGAACTCTCTGCACAGGAAGATAAAGGCACACATAGTCATAGACTACCTGGCCGAGATCAAGGTCGGCGTCCGATTCCGGAAGCCAGACGATCTCCCTCTCCCCTTCCGTGGCATCGCCGCTGTCGGCAGGTTCCTTACCGAATTTGACGCTCAAGCGGAATCCGGTCTCTACCGGGATTCTCAGCTCCTCAAGGCATCTGTCGCACGTCACCGTCACCTCGCCGTTGACATCGCAGTCAACCCCTATGAAGTGGCCGGACTTTTCGGCGGAGACCTCCACATCAAGGTCGGCGGCTAAAATCTCCGAATTCTCAAAATGTTCAAAGAACTCCTTCCCTACCCTCCAACGGAAGTCCTTCCGTCCTTGGGTCAATCCATTTATTGGAACTATAAAATCATCTTTCATCGGTCCGATAGACAGATTAAGGGTTGCAAAGGTATAAAAAATTTTCCGTAAATAAAATCTTTTCGCGAATAGTTTGTCTATTCTTCGTCTCCGGAGTTGCCGGAACGCTTCCTGTCCATCGGATCAAGAAGGATCTTGCGCATCCTAAGATGGTGCGGAGTCACCTCCACAAGCTCGTCCTCGCGGATATATTCAAGCATTTCCTCCAAAGACATCTTCACCGGCGGCGGCAGGACAACTTTCTCGTCGGATCCGGCGGCGCGCACGTTGGTGAGCTTCTTTGTCTTGCAGATGTTGATGTTGAGATCCCTCTCCCTCGTGTGCTCGCCCACAACCTCGCCGCAGTAGATGTCGTCGCCCGGATCGATGAAGAACTTGCCCCTGTCCAGAAGCTTGTTCATCGAGTAGGCGATGGCGGTGCCGGTCTCAAGGGAGACGAGCGAGCCGTTGGTACGGTTCTCGATCTCACCCTTGTACGGCTGGTACTCCTTGAATCTGTGAGCCATGATCGCCTCGCCCTGTGAGGCGGTCAGAAGGTTGCTCCTCAGTCCCATGAGTCCACGCGCAGGGACATCAAAGTTCACCAGCGTCCTGTCACCCCTCGGCTCCATGTGAAGCAATGCTCCCTTCCTGCGTGTGGCAAGCTCGATAGCGGCTCCGACGAACTGCTCCGGAACCTCGATCGAAAGATCCTCGATCGGCTCGCAGCGCTGTCCGTTGATGGTCTTGTCCAGCACCTTAGGCTGGCCTACCTGCAACTCGAATCCCTCACGGCGCATTTCCTCGATGAGCACGGACAGGTGAAGCACACCACGTCCATAAACCACGAATGAATCGGCGTTCAGCCCCGGCTTTACCTTAAGGGCCAGGTTCTTCTCCAACTCCTTGTCAAGACGATCCTTGATGTGCCTTGAAGTCACGAACTTGCCGTCCTTGCCGAAGAACGGGGAGTTGTTGATGGTGAAGAGCATGCTCATCGTCGGCTCGTCGATGGAGATCGGAGGAAGAGCCTCCGGATGCTCGCTGTCCGCGATCGTGTCCCCGATCTCGAAGCCGTCGATGCCGACGACGGCGCAGATGTCACCGCACTGGACAGTGTCCACATTGGCCTTTCCGAGTCCGTCAAACACCATAAGCTGCTTGATCTTATGCTTCTCTACCACGTCGTACCTCTTGCAGAGGCTGATCTGCTGACCGGTCCTGAGCTCACCACGGGTAAGCTTGCCGACGGCGATACGTCCGACGTAAGGAGAATACTCAAGGGAGGTCACCTGAAGCTGCGGCGTACCCTCAACCACCTTAGGGGCAGGGATTTCCGCAAGAATGGCATCCAGGAGCGGAGTGATGTCCGAAGTCGGTTTCCTCCAGTCTTCCGACATCCAGCCCTGCTTGGCGCTGCCGAAGACAGTCTTGAAGTCAAGCTGATCGTCGGTGGCGTTCAGGGAACACATCAGGTCGAACACCTCTTCCTGAACCTCGTCAGGACGGCAGTTCGGCTTGTCCACCTTGTTCACGACCACGATCGGCTTCTTGCCTAGCTCAAGGGCTTTCTGCAGCACGAACCTGGTCTGAGGCATGCAGCCCTCGAAGGCGTCCACGAGCAGAAGGACTCCGTCCGCCATGTTCAGAACCCTTTCGACCTCACCTCCGAAGTCGCTATGGCCCGGAGTGTCTATAATGTTGATCTTGACACCTTTGTAGATGACAGACACGTTTTTCGCGAGGATGGTGATGCCTCTTTCCCTCTCGATGTCATTGTTGTCGAGTATCAGCTGGCCAAGATTCTCGGGCTGACGTACCAGATTAGCCTGGTAGATCATCCTGTCCACAAGCGTGGTCTTGCCGTGATCGACGTGCGCGATGAGCGCGATGTTCCTAATCTCTTGCATATACTATTAAAATCTTGCAAAATTACGGATTTCCTATGGAAAACCGAAAAATTGCAAGACTTTTTTATCATTGTCCGCAGGCTCACCAACCGTACCACCAGGTCAATGAGCCAGCCGAAGCGGCCTTATCACCAGTTGTCAGTCCTGAACGGTATTACCGGAAGGCAGCGGCGACCAGTGAAGTTTCCAACCTGGAAGTCCCGGAAGCAGTAGCGCACCGCCACAGGAGCCGGAACCTTGTCACTCTTCACAATCACCGTGTTCAGCTGGGTGCCTCTGCGGATCTCGGCTGGATGGAAGACCTTGTCCTCACCGGCGATCTCGAAGCCTACGATGTCGTGCCAAGGGCTGAACCCGCTCTCGCCATTGTAGAACGCGACCTCGATCTCACCGCCGCGTACCTCGTAGCTCTTGAACCTCGGTCCCTCGCACGGAAGGTAGTCCATGCCGTAAGTCCTGTTCAGAGCCAGGTAGGAGAGGCGCTCTCCGACCTCTTTCTTGCGGCGAGGATGGATCTCGTCATATTCATAAGGATAGGCCAGGTCGTTGATGCTGGCTATTCCGCTGCCCGGGATCAGCTCCACCGCCTTGTGCTGCGCCTCGCGGATTCTCGCGCCCGTGGTGCCGTCGCCGCCATAGGTGAACGGAGCCAGCTCAACCTCGTAGAACGGCATCTCGCCCAGTCCCCAGAGGTCTCTCCAGACCTTCACCATGTCGGCGAGCCTCTGCGCGTAGTACTGCGGGAAGCCGGAGTTCGTCTCACCCTGGTACCAGATGAACCCTTTCAAGGTGTAGTTGCGGATAGGATAGATCATGCCGTTGTACATGACTGCCGGGCTGGCACAGTTGTACGATCCGTCCGGATCCTTCTTGGATGCGTACTGTCCCGAAGGCAGAGTGTTCTCCGGATAGGTGTACACCACATCCTTCGGAAGCCAGCTCTCAAGCGCCGAGCCTCCCCAGTTGCATGAGACCAGACCCACAGGCACGTCCAGCACAGCATTCAGCATCTTGGCGAAATGCCAGCCCACGGCGGTGAACGTTCCAGAGGTCGCCGGCCCGCTGACCTGCCACCTGCCCTCGACGGTCTCCTGAGGCGTCTCGGCTCCCGTCTTAGGAATCTTCACCAGCCTGATCTTGTCCCTGAGCTGTCCCGACAGGGCCACCTCCTCAAGGGAACCCTCAACCGGGCAATGCCAGAATCCGTTCAGCGGCATCTCCATGTTGGACTGCCCGCCGCAAAGCCAGACCTCACCGACGAGGACATCACTCAAGGTGACGGCGCCGTCCTTGTCGGCGATGGTGATTGAATATGCCGTGTAGCCCGCCGCCGGAGTCTGCACGGCAAGTTTCCAATTGCCTTCGCGGTCGCTCTTGACTGAATATTCCTCCGTCCCCCACGAGGCTTTCACCGTCACCTTCGACGAAGGCGCGGCCTTGCCCCAAAGATTGGCCTGTGATTTCTGCTGGAGGACCAGATGGTCGCTGAGGATCTGCGGAAGCTCAACCTTGGCCTCCGACGTGGCGGTGGCGGCCGTT
>ENA-OOSO01000116-OOSO01000116.1-human-gut-metagenome-genome-assembly--contig:-NODE-116-length-12558-cov-1.907542_pt1 | contig 12558 bp, 12 predicted proteins | sample MGYA00241313_ERZ501221 | MGnify/ENA primary metagenome ERZ501221 (study PRJEB25962, sample SAMEA2042499) | human gut metagenome | biome: human gut; feature: human-associated habitat; material: faeces...
CAACTTGTTGAGAGTATCAAGCGAAACGGTGTAATGACCCCTGCGACAGTTCGCTTAAAAGAGGACGGACGGTATGAGCTTATCAGCGGTCACAGGCGCAAAAAGGCTTGTGAACTTGCGGGACTTGAAACCCTTAAATGCGAGGTAAAAGACCTTACCCGTGATGAAGCCATTATCATTATGGTAGAAAGCAATCTGCAAAGGTCTGTTATTCTGCCGAGTGAAAAAGCCTTTGCCTATAAAATGCGTTTAGAAGCATTAAGCAGACAAGGGAAAAGAACAGATTTAACTTCCAACCCACTGGGTCGGAAGTCGGACGGCAAAGAAACTGCTCAAATAATCGGAGAACAATCGGGCGACAGTCAAACGCAAGTTCGTCGTTATATTCGTTTAACAAACCTTGTTCCCGAACTGCTTGAATTTGTTGATGAGGGGCGTATTAAAATGCGTCCTGCCGTAGAACTTTCTTACCTTGATGAAGATTGCCAGCGTGATGTGGTTGACGAAATCGACCTGAATGACGCAACCCCGTCACACGACCAGACAATCCGTATGCGAAAGTTATTCAACGAGGGCAACCTTACAACAGAAGCAATCCACGCTGTTATGTCTGAGGAAAAGCCGAACCAAAAGGAAAAAATCGTGTTGAGGGGCGATAGAGTAAGACAGCTTATCCCGAAAAACATTCCCGTCAGTCAGACAGAGGATTTTGTCTGCAAAGCATTGGAGTATTACAACAAGTTTTTGCGTAACCGTGCAGAACGTGACAGCAGATAGCCTGTTTTACAGTTCCCCTTTCTCACACTCTAACCCCTTAGTTATATTTTTACCTACCGAAAATGATATATACTATCTCACTTGAATATAACTATCTCAAAGTATATGTCTATCTCTAAGGGGCAATCGCACAGTATGAACGGACGGGAGGTGTATGGTAAAATGAAAAATTAACGAAAAATCCGCATTTGTTTTTCGGCAGGTAAATCTTGTCGTAAAAGAAAATCCACAAAGGCACATCGTAGAGATACGGTGTGTTTTTCAATTTTTACAGGAGGAAACGCAATGATAAAGTCAAAATTCAAAAGAGTCACGTCGCTTTTCTTGGCGACCCTTATGTGTGTGACCACTTTTGCAGGCATTGGCTCGACAACAGCATATGCTGCTTCGGGAGAAAAAGCCGATGTTTATATGGTCGATTTCCCTCGTGATGGTGATGCTAATTACGATGGGGTATGGGGACACAGCAATTTGACCTTGAAAAATGGTTGGCATACCGGACGTTCCAATTTTACCAATCTTAAGGCTATTGGCTCATACTCAGGCAATGTTGCTTATTGTATTGAGCCGGGAATTTCGCTCAAGGTCGGTCAGACAATGAATAAGTATGACGAAAATTATTTTAATAACCTTGCAGCCAATGGGGTTATTTCCGGAGATGAAATCCGTCTTTTTGTTGGTCGTATTTTACAGTATGGCTACCGTGGGACAATCTCGACATCTTGGAGGTCACAGAATGAAGCGGCAGCAAACAGCATTGCACAGGCTTATGCTACACAGCTTCTTATCTGGGAAACTGTTATCGGAGAGCGTGATGCGAACTTCAATCATGTAGCAGCCAGTGGTTGCAGTAATGTGAAAGATGTCATCAATGCAAAGCATCCGCTCCGCAATAAGATTTTCAGTTATTACAACAGTATGGTGCAGAGTGTACAGAACCATGCGACCATACCGAGCTTTTGTAATAAATCATCCGGTTCGGCAAAGACAATAGAACTTGAGTGGAACGGAAGTAAGTACACAACTACTCTGACAGACTCCAATAATGTGCTGTCCAAATATAATTTCAAGGCAAGTATCAGTGGAGTGAGCTTTTCAGTGAATGGTAACAAACTTACTGTTTCTATGGATACTGCACCGAGTAAGGAATTTACCATTACCGCAACGAAGAAAAATGCAGTCCGCAGAGGTGTGGTTGTATGGTCAGAGGGCAAACACGGTCAGAACTCCAGTGTGCAGGATGTTGTCAGCTATGCTCAGGAAGTAAGCGACAGTATCAACGGTTTTGTGAAGATGAAAGTCAGCTATGGTTCTTGTCAGATTGTAAAGACCAGTGAGGACGGCAAGGTTGACGGTATTAACTTCACAATTACCGGAAACGGTATCAATCAGACGGTTACAACAGCCAATGGCGGTAAGTTCCAGATTGATAATCTTATGCCGGGTATCTATACTGTAACCGAGCAGGCATACGATAAGTACGAGCCGCAGGAAACACATAGAGTTACTGTTGTAGCAGGACAGGTTGCAAAGGTCAATTTCAATAACAAATTGAAGCGTGGCGACCTTCAGGTAGTGAAGTCCTCAGAAGATAATCTTGTTGAAGGTATGAAGTTCCATCTTTTCGGTACTTCTCTTTCCGGTGCTGCTGTTGACCAGTATGCAGTTACAGACAAAAACGGTGTGGCAACTTTCAAAGATGTGCTTATCAGTGGTTCTGAACCATATACTCTTGAAGAAGTGGACACAGCTATCCGTTATGTTGTACCGAAAAATCAGACTGCACCAGTGAAGTGGAAAGAAGTAACCACAAGAAACTTCAATAACATTTTGAAGAAATTTACTGTAACAGTAACAAAGAGCGACGCTGAGAAAGGCGAAGCACAGGGCAATGCCAAACTTTCGGGAGCAGTTTATGGTATCTATAAGGGCGAAACGCTTGTAGATAAGTATGTTACTGATGAAAACGGTCAGTTCACTACTAAAGAATATGTTTGTGATACCGACTGGACAATCCGAGAAATCACACCGTCAGAGGGATATTTGCTTGATAAGACTATCCATGAAGTAGGTGCAGACCCGAAACTTTATGAGGTGGAACACAACCTTACTTCCAATGATGTAACCGAGCAGGTAATCAAAGGCAATGTGGCTATCATCAAACATACCGATGACGGAGAAACAAAGATTGAAACACCTGAAAAGGGTGCTTCCTTTGAGATTTATTTGAAATCTGCCGGAAGCTATGACGCAGCCAATAAAGACGAGAGAGATACCATTGTTTGCGATGAAAATGGCTTCGGTCAGACAAAAGATATGCCGTATGGTATTTATACCGTACACCAGACTTCCGGTTGGGAAGGCAGAGAGATGATGGATGATTTTGATGTGTTCATTTCACAGAACGCACAGACTTATCGTTATCTCATCAATAACCGTAACTTCGAGAGCTTTGTCAATGTAGTTAAGGTGGACGCAGAAAGCGGAAAGAGTATTCCGTATGCAGGAGCAGGATTTAAGATTTACGACCCGCAGGGTAATCAGGTCAAAATGACCTTTACTTATCCGACACCGACCACGATTGATGTGTTCTATACCGATGCAAATGGTTCTCTTGTCACACCTGAGAAACTGGATTACGGCAAGGGATATTCTATCGTAGAGGTACAAGCTCCATACGGATATGTACTTGATGATACTCCGGTATATTTTGATATTACCGAAGAAAATTCCACAGAGGAAGGCGGCGTAACTGTTGTGAAAGTCAATAAGCCGAATATGGCACAGAAAGGTACTATCACGGTTGAAAAGACCGGAGAAGTATTTAGCGGTGTCAATGTAAGTGGTTCTGAGGACAGTGATGTTATTTATCAGCCTGTTTATGAAGTGGCAGGACTTGAGGGTGCAGTTTATGAAGTCCGTGCTGCGGAAGATATTAGCACACCGGACGGTACACTCCGCTATTCAAAGGGCGAAGTGGTAGATACTATCACAACAAGCTCCGATGGATTTGTGAAGAGCAAAGAACTTTATCTCGGAAAATACGAGGTCAAGGAAATTACCGCACCTTATGGAATGGTAATTAGTGGCGAAACACATACGGTTGAGCTTACTTACGCAGGTCAGAATATCTCTGTTACCGAAACTTCCACATCGTTCTATAACGAAAGACAGAAAGTTCAGGTAAGCCTTGCAAAAGCAATTGAAAAGGACAAGACATTTGGTATTGGCGATAACGGAGAAATCAAAAATATCAGCTTTGGTCTTTATGCCGCAGAAGATATTGTTTCTGCAAGCGGTACAGTTATTCCGGCTGATGGACTGATTGAGATTGTCAGCGTAAATGAAAATGGAACTGCTGTTATGAAGTCAGACCTTCCGTTTGGCAAATACTATGTCAAGGAGATTGCAACCGATGAGCATTATATTCTCTCTGATACGAAGTATCCGGTTGTATTTGAATACGCAGGTCAGGATACCGCAACGGTTGAAATCAAAGTGAATGACGGAAAAGAAATCAAGAATGAACTTATCTATGGTTCTGTATCAGGTAAGAAGATTGACGAGAATGGAGAAGCACTTGAGGGTGCTGTTATCGGTATCTTCAAAGCCGAAGAAACAGAATTTACAAAGGATACTGCACTTATGACGACTACCTCTGCAAAAGACGGTAGTTTTTCTTTTGCAAAAGTTCCTTATGGCAAATGGATTGTAAGAGAAATCGAGCAGCCAAAGGGATTTGTTCTTGATGAAAAAGCGTATGAGGTCAATATCAGCGAAGCCGAGCAGGTAGTTGAAATTGAGATTGTCAATGAGTATGTTCACGGCAATATCAGACTCACGAAGGTGGACGCTGAATATCCGGATAACAAGCTTACGGGTGCAACCTTTGAGGTATATAAGGACACCAATGAGAACGGAAAGATTGATGATGGCGATGAACTTATCGGAAATCTTGAAGAAACTGAAACCGGAATTTATGAGATGAAAGAGCTGCTTTACGGAAAATATATTGTCCGTGAAACAAAAGCACCGGAGGGCTTCCTGCTTGATAAGGGAGAATACTCTGTTTTCATTGAGAAAGACGAAACAACTTATTCCGTTGAGAATAAGGCTGGTGTTGGATTTATCAATGAAGCTATGCGTGGAACACTGAAAATCGTCAAGACATCTTCAGACGGTAAGGTCAAAGGTTTTGCGTTCAGAGTAACCGGAGCAAACGGGTATGATATGACATTTGAAACAGATAAGAACGGCGAAATCGTGATTGAGGGACTTCGTATTGGCGAATATACCGTATCCGAAGTGGCAAACAATGCCTCTGCCGCATATATCACACCTGCCGACCAGAATGTTACTATCAAACTTGATGAAACAGCCGTTGTAAAAATGCACAATGAGTTAAGAGATACTCCGAAAACAGGAGATGATACCAATATGAAACTTTGGTATGTCCTTGCCGGACTTTCTGCTGTCGGTATCGCTGTAACTTCTGTTGTTGCACACAAAAAGAAGAAAAAGGAGAGTAACGAGTAATGGAAGCAAAGACAATTATCGCTATCGCATTAGTCGCCGTTATTGTCGGCGGCTTTATCTTTCTTCAGGTTAAAAACCGTAAGAAGTAAGTAACAAGCGAACATTAACCAGTCGGGGCAGAGCGTAAAAACTCTGTCCCTTTAATTTTTTGGAGGAACATTATGAAACAACAGAAAACGGTGGAGAGCCGAGTGCTTGAAATCTTAAAGGAATGCCCGATGTCGAGGTATGATGATATGCTTCTCATTCTGCATTATTACAACCAATACGGATATATACCTGCCGGAAATCTTCCGCTTGAGGATATTGTATTTAATTACCGAGCATACGGACTTCCTTGTTTTGAAACCATACGCAGGGCAAGGCAGAGAGTACAGTCCCTTTTTCCTGAGTATTCACGTAATCCGCAGAAAGAAGAACAGAGCGGCAGTATTTCTATTGTAATCAACATTAGCTAAGGAGGTATTTTCGTGAAAGACAAAGCAACTTTTCAGAATAAGGTCAAGGTGCTGAATAAACTCTTTGACTCCGGTTGTGATACGGAGAAAAAGTTGCAGCAGCTTGATATGGAAGCAATCCTGAAAATCCCGAATATCACGATTCCTGATATGGGTGTGATTATGGAGCTTCAGAAGAATACAAAGTCCGGTAAACTCTTTTCGTATTTGGGCGGAGGTTCTGATGAAGCAGTAAAAAATAAAGGTAACAATGAGAAGAAAGAGCCTGCTATGCAGGAGCAGAGATAAGAAACGATAAGGAGGTGCAAGGGTAATGGCACGAAAATATGACCTTATTTCTGAGCTTTACAACCGCACCTGCAAAACGGTTGTATCAAATCCTCAGAACTGGCAGGCATTCTTGGCTTCGGCTTGCCGAAATTATAAGTTACGCTATGACGAACAGCTTCTTGTATATGCACAGCGACCTGACGCAACAGCAGTTCTTGAGATAGAACAGTGGAATAGAATTTTCGGCAGATGGGTCAACCGAGGTGCAAGAGGTATTGCTGGTTTTGCTGATGAAAACCGTACAAGGCAAAGACTGACACATTACTTTGATATTTCAGATACCCACGAAAGCAGATATTCAAGAACAGTTCCGATTTGGGATATGCGTCAGGAATACGAAGCTGATGTGATTGAAACATTGGAAAGCACTTTCGGAGAGATTGAGAATAAGAGCAGTCTTGCCGAAGCGATTATGGGAGCAGCAAGAAATGCGGCAGAGGATAATATCCCTGATTATCTGCAAGACCTTTACTATGCAACCGAAGGCAGTTTCCTTGAGGAAGTGGACAATGATATTGTGGCTTCCATTTATAAAAATGTCGTAGCAAACAGTGTGGCATATATGATGATGTCAAGGCTTGGTGTTGATACAGACGGTTACTTTGAACTTGATGATTTCAGAGATGTTACCAACTTCAATACGCAGGAAACACTCAATGCACTTGGCTTTGCTACCAGTGATATTGCAGAAATGGGATTGACGGAAGTATCTAAAACAATTACCGCACTTAACCGTCAAAATCGCATAATTGTCGGTCAGGACAGAAATGAATACAATAAGGTTGAAAATAACGACGAAAGGAGTTTGGACAATGAACGAACTGACCTACACAATGGTGGGCGATTACAGCCTTCCGAACCTGAAACTTCCACAGCAGCCGGAAGTGACTTTGGGCAGATACGCTCAGATGAGGAGAAAGTTTCTGAAGGAACATCACAGAGTCCTTTACTACAATCTCCTGACGAGGGGCGAACTGACACAGCACTTGGCGGAAGTGGAACAGAGAGCCAGCAAGATGGAAGAAACAATCCTGAGCCAGATGGCACAGAAAGAGGGAGTGACCGAACAGATGAAAGCGGAGGATATGATGAGATGGGTCGGATTGATGAATAATATCCGAGCCTGTGCAGATGAGATTGTATTGAACGATATTGTGTATTCCTAATAGCATACCAGCCGAAAAGGAACTGCTGTCTTAATTGATGGCAGTTTTCTTTTTCGGGAAGTATTCAAGAAGTCATTAAGTCGTGAGTGTAATGGAAGTAGCTACAATGAGATACTTATTTTGGCTGCTAAAAACATACATAGGGGTATCAACATACCACCCCACCGATTTTTAGGAATTGAGCTTTACAGAATCGATATTCATAAAAAAGCTACAAACAAAGACAGTGAAACCTATTGACAAATACTTGCTTTGTGCATATAATAATAATTAACAGTTAGGCTAATTGTTAAAGGAGGTTGTATAAATGGGATTACAGCAGACACTAAAAGCTCTTGCTGACCCGATTCGTCGTGAAATTCTGAATATGCTGAAAAAAGGACGAATGTCGGCAGGCGAAATTACCGAGCATTTTTCCGTAACAGCTCCATCTATTTCAAGACATTTATCGGTACTGAAAGATGCTGATTTAATCAGAGATACAAGAGAGGGAAAATTCATTTTCTACGAAATTAACACCTCTGTTTTGGAGGAAACAATGCTTTGGATTGCAGCTTTGAAAGGAGATGACGACAATGCTTAAAAAGAATAAATCAAGAATCATAATTTCATCCATCATTATTTTACTGCCGATGATATTTGGTCTCATTATGTGGGATAAGTTACCTGATACTATGACAACCCACTGGGGAGCAGATGGAAATGCTGATGGGTTCAGCGGAAAGGTTTTCGCTGTTTTCGGTTTGCCAGCCATTACTTTGATATTGCATTTTGTTTGCTTGTTGTTTACACTTTTTGACAAGAAACAGAAAGAGCAGAATCCCAAAGCACTGGGAATGGTTTTTTGGATTCTTCCGATTATATCCCTTTTCGCAAACGGAATAATGTATCGTGCAGCTTTTGGAAAAGAATTTGATTTAGCAGTTTTTGTGCCTGCTCTGCTCGGAGTAATGTTCATCTTTATAGGCAATTACTTACCCAAAGTTAAGCAAAACAGAACGCTGGGTATCAAGATTTCTTGGACCTTGAATAACGAGGAGAATTGGAATAAAACACATAGATTTGGCGGTAAGGTCTGGGTTGTCGGCGGACTGATTATGCTGTTTTCAGTTTTCCTCCCACTTACAGCAATGGTGTGGATTATGGTCTGCGTGATTGCCGTTATGGTGATTGTTCCTATTGTTTATTCCTATTACATTTATAAGCAACATCAAAAAGAAGGTATTGTATATACTACACCACCACGAAGCAAAGCAGAAAAGATTGCAATTAGAATATCCTCTATTATCGTTCCTATCATTCTCATTGGCGTTGCAGTTTTGATGTTTACAGGTAATATAGAAGTTCATTGTGAGGACACCTCGTTTACCATCAATGCAACTTATTGGTCAGATTTAGAGATTGATTATTCCGAGGTAGATACCATCGAGTATCGCAAAGATTTAGATGTGGGAGTACGAACAAACGGGTTTGGCTCGGCAAGATTGTTGATGGGCATTTTTCAGAATGACGAGTTTGGTTCTTATACCTTGTACGCATATACGGGTGCCAAAGAATTTGTTGTACTAACATCTGGAACGAAAACCCTTGTTATTGGAATGAGCGATGTCGAAGATACTCAAGCAATTTATGATACAATGCTTGAAAAAATAGGCGAGTAACACCTGCGATGCCAAATGAAAAACTGAAAAGTTACCCATTATATCGCCTCACACAAAAAATATATCAGACAAAAAACATCGTAGAAATACGGTGTTTTTTGTTACCCAAAACCCCACAATTTCATACATAACCACAGGTTAGTACAAATACCTTGTGTGATTTTTTGAAAGGCTTAGAAAGGGATATTTACCCCGATTTTCGCCCCGAGAAATGACAGAAACAAGGCTTGAAGTATCTTTCCTGTGGTTTTTTTGTTTTCAGACGGAAAGGAGGATTGATATGCCGAGAATGAGTAAGAAACGGAAACAAGAGTGGGCATTGTTTCTGAATGAACGAAATCGCATTACCTACAACGAACTTTGCAGAAAATGCAGTAATGATTGCAAGCAGAGTTTTCGCAGTATCGTGGTGCATTGCCCTAAATATTTATCAAAAAGGAGAACGAAGAAAGATGAAGCAGATGGAAAATGAAATGAATGTAAATGTACCTCTTGAAGTTGTAAAGGCAAGTGAGATTAAACCGAAAGAAGTGAAGTGGCTGTGGTATCCGTATATTCCGTTTGGCAAGGTTACGCTGTTGCAGGGCGATCCTGGCGATGGAAAAAGCAAGTTAATGCTTTCCATTGCCGCCCTGCTCTCTAAGGGAGAGCCTCTCCCCTTTACCGATGAAGAAACAGAGCCTATGACTATCATCTATCAGACAACGGAAGATGACGCAGATGATACGGTAGTACCCCGATTTAATTCGGCTGGCGGTAATGGGGAAAATCTTATCTTTATCAAGGAAGATGAAAAGTCTTTATCCTTTGGGGATAACCGCATTGCTGAAGCAATCGAAAAGTATCACGCAAAACTTTTAATTCTTGACCCGATGAGTTCCTATATCGGAGAGAACTGCTCAATGAACAATGCCAACGAAACACGAGCAGAGTTTAATCATCTGATTGCGGTTGCGAAGAATACTGGCTGTGCCATTGTGATTATCGCTCATATGAACAAGATGAGAGATACCAACCCTCTTTATCGCACCAACGGTTCGATTGATATTGCGGGTGCTGCAAGAAGTATTCTTGCAATCACACGCACACCGAACAAGGAAGCACCTGCGGAAAGATATATGGTGCAGGTGAAATCAAACCTTGCCCCGACAGGCTCGGCAATTCTTTTTGAGGTGGCAGAAAAAGGAGTGGACTTTATTTCTGAAATGGAAATGACAGCAGAAGAAGCGTTCCAGTCCCTTGCCCCTAAAATGGGCAGACCGAACGACAAGGAAATCAAGGCGAAAGAATTTCTTTTAGAAATGCTGAAAGACGGAGAAATGCTTTCTTCGGATTGCGAAGAAAGACTGGAAGCCGCAGGGTTCAAAAAATCGACCATCAAAAAGGCAAAGAAGAAAGCAGGAGTTATCTCCCGAAAACGAGGCTTTCTGTGGTACTGGTCTTTGCCGATGGGCGATATACCGAGAGAATAAATGCAGGCTGTCTGATGGGAGGACAGTCTGTTTTTATGATGGAGGTATCAAAAGGAGGTCAAGGGGGAACTCCCTTGCCCACGACATCTTTGCAGACGAAGTCTGAAAGTGTCATAGTGGGTTACACACATTCAAAGAATGTTGTGTAATGGCTTCGCCCCTGCCGAGAAAGGAGAGCAAAATGGCAAAAACCGACAAGGCGGATATGAGTTGTGCAAGGGTTAAAAAGTACACCGCTTCTGATGTGAGCAAGGCGGAAAGGCACAACGAACGCAAGAATGAAACCTATGAAAATATGAATGTGATTGCGGAACGAATACCTTTTAATGTGCATTTCAAAAAGCCGACTGCCCCGACCTATATGGAACAGTTAAAGCAGATGGAAACAGACGGTCAGGTGTCGCTTCGTGGGTTGAGGAAAGACGCTACCCTTTTCAATGAGATTGTGATTGATGTGAATACGATGTACTTCGAGCGTAACGGCGGTTATGAATACGCAAAGCAGTTTTATGAAGAAGCCTATCATTTTATTGAAGAAAAATTCGGTGCGGACAATGTTATATCGGCGGTAATGCACGCTGATGAAATCAATGTAGCCGCAAGCGAAGAACTGGGAAAAGAGGTTTACCACTATCATCTTCACGCTATGGTTCTGCCAGTGGTGGAGAAAGAAATCCTATGGAGTAAGCGTTGCAAAGACGAGAAATTGCGAGGAACAGTCAAGGAAGTGGTTAATCAGATAAGCCATTCAAAGAAATGGAAATCGGATATTCCGATGACCGATGAAAAAGGAAATCCGTTGTTAAAAAAGAACGGTAAGCCGATGTTTCGAGCTTCGTACAGCATACTGCAAGATGAATTGTTTAACTATATGACGGAACAAGGGTTCAAAGGCTTTCAGCGTGGCGAATACGGAAGTACAGCCGAGCATTTAACTTCCCTGCAATATCAAATCCAACAGGACAAAGAGCGATTGGAGAAGTTGCAGAAGCGTATTCAAAAGGAACAGGTTAAGTATGAGCCTGCCCGTCATATTTCCAAAACCTTAAACGAGATTGACAGTATGGGACAGAAAACATTCACAGGCAAAATGGCAATTTCCCAAAAGGACTATTCTGAGCTGACTGCCCTTGCCAAAGAGGGTATCACAAGTCGTGCGGAAATCAAAAAATTTGAGCAGAGTGCAAATTTTTACCGACAGAAGTATATGGACAGTGCAAACGCATTGGAACGAATGAAAACCAAATACAACGAACTGAAAGAAAAGTGCAGACCTTTTCTTGAAGCGTTGGAGCATTTCCCCGAAGTTGCTAAACTTTTTACCGAAAAAGTGAAGCAACTTTTTTCTTTTAAGGAAGCACAGGAACGAGCTGAAAAAGAAGCAAGGGAAAAAGAACGACAGGAGCGTATCAAGGCACGAAAGAGCAAGCGAGGTATGGAAAGATAACCACTTCCATTATACTCGCAACTTAATGACTTCTTGATATGTTCTGATGAAATAGGCTGTATTGGTGGGGTGTTCTAAACGGAATGCCCCACAATCAAATTTGGGAAAAAGGAGAAAATGACGATATGAAAGAGAACAATTTTTCTTATTCAACACGAATAGGCAAAACAACTTTTATTGTAAATGTGAAGCAGTCGGAAAGTGCGAAAAAGCCTTTGAATACGGTGTTTCAAGAGATATGCCGACACGAGATGTTAGGCGATTTTTCAGCAGATAAATATTTGAATTTAGAAAACTTACAAAAATCATCTTGACAAACTCGTTCCCGAAGGTACGGGCTACCGGGCGCGGACGCGGTTTGCCAAGTTCTTCAACCTGCCGGAGCTGATGAACCTGTTTCGGGAGGCGGCGGACATCAAGACCTCCGACCAGCTAAACCTTCCCACGCCTACGCCTGTCTACCACAACGAGGTCAGCCAGCCCACGGCGCTGCAAAAGCAGATGGTGCAGGAGCTGTCCGAGCGCGCCGCAAAAGTTCACGCGGGGAGCGTGGACGCAAGCACCGACAATATGCTCAAGATTACCTCGGATGGGCGCAAGCTGGGCCTCGATCAGCGCGTCATCAACCCCGACCTGCCGGACGACCCGAACAGCAAGGTCAATCGCTGCGTGGACAACATCCACCGCATCTGGCAGGACGGGCAGGCGGAC
>ENA-OOSO01000128-OOSO01000128.1-human-gut-metagenome-genome-assembly--contig:-NODE-128-length-11907-cov-1.817584_pt1 | contig 11907 bp, 13 predicted proteins | sample MGYA00241313_ERZ501221 | MGnify/ENA primary metagenome ERZ501221 (study PRJEB25962, sample SAMEA2042499) | human gut metagenome | biome: human gut; feature: human-associated habitat; material: faeces...
ATACAAAATATTCTTATCAATTTACGTAAAATTTAAATTAAAGAAGTTTAAAACTGTATAAAAATTTGTTGAAATTTGTCTGATTACGGTATATAATAATAAACGAAAATAGGGAGGACGTTTATGTTTGGATACAGATCAGACGGAAGAAAGTTAAGGGATATTTCGCCATTTTTTAAGATTATTCCGCAAGTAATGAGAACAAGGAGTGACTCACAGGTTTATTATACTTATGATATGCCTATAAAAGAAATTGATAATTATATTGATAAAAAAGCTGAAGAAAACATTAAAATTTCATACATGGACATAGTATATTCAGCATTAGTAAGGCTTATGGCACAAAGACCAAGGCTTAATAGATTTGTTATGAATGGAAGAACTTTTGCTAGAAATGAAATATTTATTTCACTAGCCATAAAAAAGAGTTTAATTGACGATGGAATAGAAACCACAATAAAATTACCATTTACAGGTAAAGAAAATATTTTTGAAATAAAAGAAAAGCTAGGAAATGTTATTAACGAAAACAAAAGTGTTAAGAAAAATAACGAAACAGACATATTAGCTACAACATTGTCAATAATACCAAATTTTCTTTTAAAGTTTGCTATAAGTAATATAATGTTTTTAGATAAACATGGAATGTTACCTAAGGCTGTTATAAAAGCAAGCCCATTCCATACAAGTGCATTTTTAACAAATGTTGCATCACTAGGAATTGATGCGATATATCACCATTTATATGACTTTGGAACTACAGGAATATTTTTAGCAATGGGAAAGAAGAAAAAAAGCTACATATATGATGATGATACTTTTAAAGAAGAAAAATGTATATCACTTGCTTTTGTGTGTGATGAAAGAATTTGTGACGGATACTATTTTGCAAACTCTGTAAAGTTATTTAACAAATACCTAAAAAAGCCAGAGCTATTAGAAGAAAACATAGAAAAAGTGGAAGACTGTAAATAAAATTATAGAAATAAATGTAAATACAAAAAAAGTATTTACATTTTTTACATAAACCAGGTACAAGCATCATATAATTAACTAACTTAAAACAAAGGAGGATAATTATGTGGTACACATTGTCTACAAAAGAAGTAGAAAAACAAATGCAAACTAATATTGAGTTTGGCTTAAATGAAAAGCAGGTAAAGGACAAGCAAAACAGGTTTGGACTGAATAAACTAGAAGAAAAAAAGAAAGAGAGTATAGTTATAAAATTCATAAAGCAATTTAATGATTTTATGATAATTATACTAATAATTGCAGCTGCAATATCTGCTGTGATGTCATATGTGGAAGGTTCTAATGATTATCTGGATTCTGTGATTATAATATTCATAGTTGTCTTGAATGCAATAATGGGAGTTATACAAGAAGCAAAAGCGGAAAAGTCATTAGATGCTTTAAAGAAAATGTCGGCACCAACTGCAAAGGTAAAAAGAGATGGAATAATACAGACAATACCTAGTGAAGAGGTAGTTCCAGGTGACCTAATAATAATTGAAACAGGTTCATATATCCCAGCAGATGCTAGAATTGTAAAATCATATAATTTAAAGGTAGAAGAGTCAGCATTAACAGGAGAAACCATACCTGTTTTAAAAGATGAACGAGCATTATTAAGCGAAAAAGCACCAATAGGGGATATGATAAATATGGTATTTGGCGCAACTATTGCTGTGGCTCGGACATGCAGAAGCAATAGTAACACGGAACAGGAATGAATACAAAAGTAGGAAAAATAGCAAGTTTAATAATTTCTGATGAATCACCAGAAACACCTTTGCAAATAAAACTTCGGAGAAGTAGGAAAAAAACTAGGACTTGCTGCTCTTGCAATTTGTTTTTTGATATTTGTAATAGGATTATTTAAGAGAATACCTGTAAATGAAATGTTTATGACTTCAATTGGACTTGCAGTAGCAGCAATACCAGAAGGATTACCAGCAATAGTAACAATAGTGCTATCGATAGGTGTTACAAAAATGGCAAAACGAAATAGTATTATAAGAAAACTACCAGCAGTAGAAACTTTGGGAAGTAGTACAGTAATATGTTCAGATAAAACAGGAACACTAACTCAAAACAAAATGAAAGTAGTAAAAATAGAAGACCTAAATACAAAAATTACAGAAGAAAACAAAAAGAATATTCTAAAATTGGCATGTATGTGTACAGATTGCACAATTAATGAAAAAAATGTAGATGGAGAGCCAACAGAGGTAGCAATTGTAAATGCTGCATTAGAGGTTGGAGAAAATAAAAATAATATATATAAAATAGAAAAAAGAGTAAACGAAATACCTTTTGATTCAGAAAGAAAGTTAATGACAACCATACATAAAGTTGGAAATAGATATAGAATTATAACAAAAGGTGCACCAGATGTATTAATTAAAAAATGCAAAAAGATATATAACAATGAAAAAATAGAAGATTTAACTAATAACAATAAAGCTACTATATTAAATAAAAACGACAAAATGGCAAAAGAAGCACTAAGAGTAATTGCTGTATCATATTTAGATATAGATATTTTACCAAGCAAAATAGATAGTAATTTAGAAAACAATTTAATTTTTGTTGGATTAATTGGAATGTATGATCCACCAAGAGAAGGAGTAAAAGAAGCTGTACATAAATGTGAACAAGCTGGAATAAAAACAGTAATGATTACAGGAGATCACATTATTACAGCAAAGGCAATAGCAAAAGAATTAGGAATTTTAAAACTTGGAGGAATAGCAATAACAGGTGAAGAATTAGATAGAATTTCACAAAAAGATTTAGAAAAAGAAATTATGAATTATTCCGTATTTGCAAGAGTTTCGCCAGAACATAAAGTAAGAATTGTAAAGGCATTTCAAAGTAAGCGGAAATGTTGTAGCAATGACAGGAGACCGGAGTAAATGATGCACCTGCTTTAAAAAATGCAGATATAGGGATATCAATGGGAAAAGGTCGGAACAGATGTTGCAAAAAATGCGTCTGATATGATTCTTGCAGATGATAATTTTGTAACAATAGTTGAAGCTGTAAAAACTGGAAGACACATATATGCAAATATAAAAAAGGCAATTCATTTTTTAATTGCTACAAACATAGGAGAAATAGTAGCAATATTTTTTGGACTTTTATTAGGACTAGAAACTCCATTGTTAGCAATACAACTATTATGGATTAATCTAGTTACAGACTCATTTCCTGCAATAGCACTTGGAATGGAGCCAGCAGAAAAAGATATAATGAATAGAAAACCAAATGACAGTAAAAAAAGTATTTTTGCAGATGGTTTATGGGAAAAAATATTTGTTGAAGGATTTATGATAGGAATACTTACATTATTTGCATTTAGTTTAGGAAACAAATTGTATGGGTTACAGGTTGGAAGAACAATGGCTTTTATATCACTTAGCATGTTGGAATTAGTACATAGTTTTAATGTGAGAAGTGAAGAATCATTATTTAAAGCTGGATTATTTAAAAACAAATATTTAATTGGAGCATTTTTAATAGGAACAATTTTACAAGTAGGAGTAGTAGTAATTCCTAAAATAGCAGATATATTTGATGTAGTGCTATTAAATAACAAACAATGGATATATACAGCTATAATATCAATATTACCATTAGTTATAGTAGAAATACAAAAAAAGATAAACACAATTAGATTTGAAAGGCCAGTATATAAACCTGTAATAAGATAAAGTATATTAAAATCTATTGTAAAAAAAATAAAAAAATGATAAAATTTCATGTGTGTAAATATTTATAATAATATTGAATAAGTATTCTTAAAAGGAGAATTATGACAAACGTATATAATGATTTATTAATAAAAATAAATGAAAAACAAATATATTTAAATGAGCCAATGAAAAAACATACAACATTTAAAATAGGTGGACCGGCAGATATATTTGTAAAAGTAAAAACTATTCAAGAATTAAAGTATGTGATAGATGTAGCAAAAAAAGAAAATGCACCTGTAACAGTTATAGGAAATGGAAGCAACATACTAGTTAAAGATGGAGGAATAAGAGGAATAGTTGTAAAACCAGAGTTTAAAGAAATAGAATTTATAGATGAAGAAACAATAAGAGTGGGAGCAGGAGTACTTTTATCTAAAATAGCAAATGTGGCATATGAACATGAGTTGACAGGACTGGAATTTGCAGCGGGAATCCCAGGAACTATGGGCGGAGCAGTAAGAATGAATGCTGGCGCTTATGGAAAAGAAATAAAAAGTGTTATATATTCAACAACATACATCGATAAAAATTCAGAGGTTAAAATAGCAAATAAACTTGAACACGAATTTGATTACAGAAAAAGTAGATTTGCAAAAAATAAAGACGAGATCATAGTAGAAAGTATTATAAAGTTAGAAAAAGGGAACAAAGCAGAAATAAAACAAAAAATGGATGATGATAAGAAATCAAGAAAGCTTAAACAACCTTTACAATATCCAAATGCGGGAAGTGTTTTTAAAAGAGGAAATGATTATATTACTTCAATGCTTATTGATAAATGCGGATTAAAAGGTTATAATGTAGGAGATGCGTATGTATCAGATTTACATGCTGGATTTATAATTAATAAACAAAATGCAACAGCAAAAGAAGTATTAGAATTGATAGAATACATAAAGAAAAAAGTATATAAAGAATTTAATAAAAAAATAGAATTAGAAATTGAAGTTTTAGGAGAAGATTAATTATGAAAAAATTTTTAAAATGGTTTAAAAACAGTACTAAAATTAAAAGATGGCTCTTTTTAATACTAATAGGCATAGTTTTAGCATGTTTTGGATTTTCTAAAATATTAGTTACAGATAAGCTAGAATTAAAAGATTTAATAGAAATAATTCTTACATTTGTAGCTGGATTTGTATTTTTAGTAATTGGTATTGTCTTTATACAAAGAAGAACTTTGGAGATAGTAATAGAAAAAAACCAAATACAACTTAACAAAGAAAGTGGTAAATCAGGAATAACAGATTTAGTTTCAGAGAAAGGTATATATAAAAAAGGACCTAAAATTGTAGTTATAGGTGGAGGAACAGGATTAAACAATATACTTGCCGGCTTAAAAAAGTATACAAGCAATTTAACTGCAATTATCTCGGTAACTTCTTATGGAGAAGAAAAAAGCAAAGCACAAAAAGAATTAAAATTACAACCTGCTGATAACTTAAAAGATGGAATTATAGCACTTGCAAACAGTAGCAAAAGTATGGGCGCTTTAATGAACTATAGATTTAAAGAAGGAAAGTTAAAAGATTTTTCTTTTGCAGACATATATTTATCTGCAATGCAAAACATATATGGAGATTTTGCAAATAGTATAGAAAAAACAAATGAAATTTTATCTATAACGGGAAATGTTTTGCCAATAACATTAGATGAAATGAATATATGTGCGGAATTACAAGATGGAACAATAATTACTCAAAGAAGTAAAATTGCTCAAACAGTACAAGACAAAGTAACAAAAATAAATAGAGTTTATTTAAATCCTGCAAATTGTAAAACTGCACCAGGAGTATTAGAAGCTATAAAAGAAGCAGATGCAATAATTATAGGACCAGGAAGCATTTATACAGATGTAATTCCTAACTTGCTAGTAAAAAATGTAGCAAAAACAATAAGAGAAAGCAAAGCATTAAAAATATATTTATCAAATATAATGACAGAGCCAGGACAAACAGATGATTATTCTGTATCTGAACACATAAACAGTATAGTTGAACATTGCGGAAAAGGAATAGTAAACTTCTGTATATCTGACCTAGGTGAAATTGTTCCAGAGTATATTAGAAAATTTAATGGGATCTAGTACGGTAGAAATAGATTCAGATAAAATAAAAGGAGAAAATGTACAGCTAATAAAAGGAGAACTTGCTTCAATAGATGGAACACATATAAGACATGATCCAGATAAGACAGCACAATTAATAATAGAACTAATTTGTACAGATTTAAGATTTAAGGACAAGCATAATGATGAACAATACATGCTATTGAATTCAAGATTAAAACAAGAAAAGAAAAAAGCTAAAATAGCAAATAAGAAAGCTAAAAGAATAAAAAATAATAAATATGATAAACATGACAACAAAAGCAAAGAAAGAAGAAAAAGCAAATTTAGCGATAAATACCAAGAAAGAATACAATCTATAAAAGAAAGTGAAAAAACAAGACTAGAAAACAGAAAGATTCAAGAAAAAGCACAAAAATTAATTGAAGAAGAAGAGGCAAAAGAAAAAGAAAGATTCTTAAAAGAGACATATAGTAAAAAAACAAAAAAATAAATAATTAAAATATTCTACTATTTAAAGGAGAAATATACAAATGAAAATAGAAACAAAAGAAATGAAATTAAAAGATGGAATAGAAAAAGAATGGTTAATTACAAATGGAATAGGTGGATACAGTTCTTCTACAGTATTTGGTATAAATACAAGAAAATACCATGGATTGTTAGTTGCACCGCTTACACCACCAGCTAGAAGACATTTAATACTTTCAAAACTAGATGAGAGCATTGTTATAGAAAATAAAAAATACAATTTATACTCAAACATGTGTAGGGACTTTATTGCATCAGGATATAAATACTTAGAAAGCTTTGAAAAGGATTATATTCCAATTTTTACATATAAAGTAAACAACATAACTATAAAAAAACTAATATGTATGCAGTACGGAAAAAACACTGTATGTGTATTATATAAAATAGATAATCCAGGAAAACAAGCTAAATTTACAATCACACCAATAATAAATTTTAGAGATTTTCATACAATGACAACAAATTGGGAATTTAGCTTAAAACAGAACATAAAAAATAAAAAAGTAAAAATAGAAATAAATGATAAGCCAGAAACTCCAATATATATGTGTATATCTGACGGAAATTATATAGAACATTATAATGATGTTTTTAGAAATATGTATTATATAGAAGAAGAAAAAAGAGGCTTTTTCCCAGAAGAGAATTTGTCTGTTCCAGGAAGCTTTGAAATAGAAATACCACAAGAATCACATAAAGAAATTTCTTTTGTTTGCTCATTAGAGGAAAATATAGAAGAAATTAATGTGAAAAAAGTAATAAACAAAGAGATTATAAGAATAAATGAATTGATGTATGAGTCTGGAATGATAGAAGAAAAGCAAGATATAGAAAAACTACCTAAGGAAGAGTTAAAACAAAGAAAATTATTAAGAGATTTTATTATAGCAACAGATAATTTTATAGTATATAGACCTAATTTTGGACTTCATACAATAATTGCAGGGTATCCATGGTTCTTAGACTGGGGAAGAGATAGCCTAATTTCATTTGAGGGATTATTGTTAGAAACAAAAAGATATGAGATAGCTAAAGAAGTACTTTTAACAAGTATAAGAGACATAAAATTTGGACTAGTTCCAAATGGATATTCTGGTTATGATAATAGGCCATTATATAATAGCTCAGATAGTTCTTTGCTATTGTTTGAAGCAGTTTACAAATACGCAAAATATACAGGAGACTATAAATTTATAGAAAAAAACATATATGAAAAGTTAGTACTAATAATAAATAACTACTGCAAAGGGATAGATTTGGATGATAATAACATTTTCTTGGATATAGATGGGCTTTTATCGGCAGGAACAGAACATACACAAAATACATGGATGGATGCTAAATATGGAAATCATTGCTTTACACCAAGAAATGGAAAAACAGTAGAACTAAATAGTTTGTGGTATAATGCTTTAAAAATATTAGAAGAATTAAGCAATAAATTTGGAAATAGAAAGGATGCAAAAGAGTATGCAAAAAAAGCTATGGAATGCCAAAAAGCATTTATAGAGCAATTTTATAACAAAAAGAAAAAGTGCTTATATGATGTAATTGGAGATGCAAAAGTAAGACCAAATCAACTATTTGCAACAGCTCTTAGCTATCCGGTGTTAGAACCAAATTCAGAAATTGCAAAAGAGATGTTTGAAACAGTTACTAAAAAACTGCTTAATAAATATGGATTGAAAACATTAGCAAAAGGCGAAAAAGGTTATGTTGACATTTATGAAGGAGATGCTTTTAGAAGAGATTCAAGCTATCATCAAGGAATAACATGGCCATGGCTTTTAGGATTATATTATGATACTTTAAGAAATATGATTAAATCAGAAAAGGATAAAACGAGCAAAAAAGAATTACAAGCTAGATTAAATGAATTTGTAGAAAACACAAAAAAGACGTTTACAAAAGAATTATATGAAAGAGGTGCAATAGGAAGTATTGCAGAAATATATGATTCAAAAGCTCCATATTTACCAAAGGGAACAATAGCACAAGGATGGAGTGTTGCAGAGATTTTTAGAATAATAAAAGAAGATTTACAAAAATAATGTATTCCATACAAAGGAGATAATATAAATGCGAATATTAGGAATAGACCCAGGATTTGCGATAACCGGATATAGTATAATAGACTACCAAGCTAATAAATTCAAATTAATAGACAGCGGTGCTGTTACAACAAAAGCAGGAGAGTCATTTCCATTAAGACTTACAAAAATATATGATGATTTATCTATGATAATAGATGAATATAAACCAGATGCAATATCAGTAGAAGAATTGTTTTTTAACAACAATGTAAAAACAGCAATAAATGTAGCACAAGCAAGAGGAGTGGTATTAGTAGTTGGATGCCAGAAACAGATACCAACATATGAATATACACCACTCCAAATAAAACAAGCAGTTGCAGGTTATGGACGAGCAGATAAAATTCAAGTACAAAAAATGGTAAAAGCAATATTAAATGTAGAAAAGTTACCAAAATTGGACGACACAACAGACAGTATGGCAGCAGCAATTTGTCATGCACATAGTGCTAGGTTTTCAGAAAAATTGTAATAAAACAAATGAAAAGCAGCATCTTGCACATTTTAATTCAATCGTAAAATCCTCAACGTACAGCGTACGCCTCCGGTTTTACTCATTCATTAAAATGCACAATATACTACTTTTGATTTGTCTCATAAAATTGGAGGTATAATGACAGTAGAAAATTTAGAAAAAGAATTGAAACAAGAAAAATTACATAGCATATATCTGTTTTATGGAGAAGAAACTTACCTTTTAGAAAATGCAGTTAAAAAAATTAAAAAAATCTTTGGAGATTTAATACTAGGAATAAACTACATACAAATTAATGAAACAAATGTGAATGGGCTGATTTCTGATATAGAAACTCCTGCATTTGGATATGATAAAAAATTAATAATAGTTAAAAATTCAAACATACTAAAAAAAGAGAAAAAATCAAACACAAAATCAAATACAGATTTACAAAAAAAGATTAGTGAATACATAAAAGAAAACATAAAAACTATAGATCAAACAACAGTGCTAATATTTATAGAAGAAGAACTAATTAAATGCGATCTTACAAACACTATTCAAGAACTTGGAGAAGTGTGCAATTTTGAAAGGTTAAAGCCAATAGAATTAAAAAAAAGATTAAAAACAATTTGTAATATGTATCAAGTCAATATAGATGAAAATACATTACAATATTTTATAGAAACATGTGGCACAAATATGCAAGCGTTAATAAATGAAATAAGAAAACTTATAGAATATGAAGGAAAAAATGGGACAATAAAAAAAGAAGATATAGATAAATTATCAATTAAAGAATTAGAAAGCAGAATATTTGATTTAACTGATAATTTGGGAAAAAGAGATATTACAAAGGTTTTAGAAATGCTAAAAGAATTATTGTACAACAAAGAACCAATACAAAAAATATTAGTAACATTATATAATCATTTGAAAAAACTATATATGGCAAAATTAGCAGAAAAGTATAATAGAAATATTGCAGAATGCCTAAAATTAAAACCAAACCAAATGTTTTTAGTTACTAAATATAAAAAACAATCAGAATTCTTTAAAGAAAAAGAACTAAGAAAAATATTGCAAGAATTAATAGACTTAGACTATAATTATAAAAATGGTTTAATAGACATAAATATTGGATTAGAAGCAATACTTTGTAGGTATTGCTAAAAGGATGTGAAACAATGAAATTTTTATTTGGATTAGGAATGGTAATTGCAACTGTAGGAGTAATACTAATATATGATGCTAGACCAATAACAAAAAAGATGTTTAGCTTTGGTGACCAAAACGATGGGGCACTAGGACTAAAAGTAACAGGGTTTTTAATAATTGTTATAGGAGCAATTTTAGCATATTGCAATATTTAACTACTTTTTAAAAAAACTTGCAAAATATAAAGTTATTATGTATAATATACTCGTGCTATTGTAGAAATGTTACAATAATTACAATAATATTATTTATATGTTACAATTATATTATTTCTATTGACATATTAGAAAAATAAAATAAAATATAGATAATCAAAGAAGAGGTGTGCTTATGCGTGTTATAAGTGGCACAGCAAGAGGAAAGAAATTAAACACATTATCAGGGCTAAATACAAGACCAACTTTAGATAGAGTTAAAGAAGCAGTATTTAGCATAATTCAATTTGACCTAGAAGGTAAAAATGTATTAGATTTATTTTCGGGAAGTGGAGCATTAGCAATAGAAGCATTAAGTAGAGGTGCTAACAATGCTGTAATGTGTGACAATTCATATGAAGCTATAAAAATAATTAAACAGAATGTAAAAGAAACAAGATTAATAGATAAAGTAGAAATAATAAATAAAGATTATGCAGAGGCTTTAAAAAAATTAAATAAAGAAAATAAAAAATTTAATATAATATTTTTAGATCCACCATATAAATCAGACTTTGCAATTAAATCAATGGAGTATATCTTCAGAAATAACATGTTATTAGATGATGGGATCATAATATTTGAAACAGATGATAAAAATAAAGAACAAGAAATTTTAAAATATAAGGAAATGAGAATTTTTGACATAAGGAAATATGGAAGCGTATATGTCATATTTATTCGAAAGGGGTAAAATCATGGAAATTTTTACATTATTAGAAACATTAGAGGATATAATGGAAAGGAGTAGAAGCCTACCATTTACAGACAAAGGGATTGTAGACAAAGAAGAAGTACTAGAAATAATAAAAGAAATAAGACTAAAACTTCCAGATGAATTAAAACAAGCTAAATGGGTAAAAGAAGAAAGAGCTCGTATTCTTGAAGAAGCTCAAAAAGAAGCAGATGGAATAGTAAAAGAAGCAGAAAATAGAATAATAGCTATGATAGACGAACATGAGATTACAAGAAAAGCTTATGAACAAAAAGCAGAAATAATAGAAACAGCAAATGAAATGTCAAGAGAAATATCAAAGGGAACAAAAGATTATGCAGATAGCATACTTGCAAATCTTGAATCTGCAATAAACAATGTTAGTGTAACTTTAAATGAAGCAATAAAAACTATAGAACAAAATAGAAAAGAACTTAAATAATAATTTTGAAGGGGTCAGACATCTTGAAACGTCTGACCTTTATTTTGTATAAAAGGAGAAATACTAGTGGCTAAACGAGGAAGAAAAAAGAAGAATAAAATAGATATAAATATAGCTGTTGTAGCATTAGTGTTACTTAGCATATTATTAATGATTTTAATATACACAAAATCAGGAAGCATTGGAGAAACTTTAAGTCCTATGCTTGGTGGAATTATGGGATTTATAAAATACATTATTCCAATAGGAACTTTACTAATTGCAATATATATGACTCAAAATGATAAGGAATATATGACACATAAGTTAATTCAGTATGGAATATTTTTGCTATGTGTCGCAGCTATGCTTAGTATTTTTCAAGTAGGAAAAGGTAACTTATCAATAGACAAAGAGTTTGACAAGGTTATAGAAGATGCATA